>Ga0206991_10007_pt2 | contig 56542 bp, 45 predicted proteins | sample Alteio_BWMinCont_9_FD_153286 | JGI IMG/M metagenome (GOLD analysis project Ga0206991, IMG submission 153286) | Enriched cells from forest soil in Barre Woods Harvard Forest LTER site, Petersham, Massachusetts, United States -... | ecosystem: Environmental > Terrestrial > Soil > Temperate forest >...
TGCGGCAAATCCACCCTGATCCGCACGTTTAATCGCATGTACGAAACCGTGCGCGGCGCGCGTCTCGAAGGCGAGATCCTGCTGGATGGGGAAAACGTCTTCGCGCAAGATGTTACCCGTTTGCGCCGCCGCATAGGCATGGTCTTCCAGAGGCCAGCAAATCGATCAGAAACGTGAAATTGTCGGAAAGACGCCGAGGGGCTAACTCAGCAAGAAAAATCGCCGCGCCAAGGCCGAGGGGAACGGCAATCGCCAGTCCGAGTGCGGACGTAACCAGGGTGCCATAAACAAAGGGGAGCGCCCCGAACTGATTAAATACCGGGTCCCAGACCCTGCTCCACAAAAAGGTGAGGCCAAAGCGATGCCTTGCCAGCGCTGAATTCACCCAGAGCTGCTCGACGAGCACCACCGTCAATAACACCGTCGAAAGCGCAAAGACCAGGGTGACGAGGCGGGCAATTTCATCGCCGGTGCGCAGCCGGCGTAAAAGCGCGCGCGGGCCCCAGAAGAGGCCCGCGGCGTCGACGGTAGTATGTGCGGTAGCCATTTATGGCCCTACTGAATCAGGGCGATCGCCTTTTGCTCCTTGGCAACGACTTCCTTTGGCAGCTTCGCGTAGGCGAGGCCTTCGCAGAGTTGCTGGCCGCTGGTCAACATCCAGCCCAGGAAATCCTTGATAGCGGCCTTCTTTGCAGCATCCTGGATTTGCGCGGGGATCAGGAGCCAGGTGAAACTTGAAATTGGGTAGGCGGCCTTTCCTGGAGCGTTGGTGATGGAAACACGGAAATCGTCTGGCATGGAGGTGGCCGCTCCAGCCGCTGCCGCAGAAACACCGGCCAGACTCGCCTTGACGAAACCACCGGACGCGTTCTTTACCGAACCGTAGGAAATACTGTTCTGTACCGCGTAAATCAATTCGACGTAACCGATCGAATATGGCGTTTGCTTAACGAGACCGGCGACACCCTCGTTGCCCTTGCCGCCCAAACCGACGGGCCAGTTGACGGAGGTGTCCTTGCCAACCTTGCTGCGCCACTCGTCGCTTACTTTCGAGAGATAGTCTGTCCAGATATAAGTTGTGCCGCTGCCATCGGAGCGATGTACGACGACGATATCTTCCGCCGGCAGCTTGATACCGGCGTTAATTCCAGCGATCGCAGGATCATTCCACTTGGTGACCTTGCCCAGGAAAATTCCCGCTAACGCTTCCGGGGTGAACTTCAGCTCACCGGTAACGCCTGGGATATTGTAGCTAGGCACGGCTCCCCCAAGGACCGTGGGGAAGTGCAGGACTCTGAAGCCCGCCTGCTTGAGTTGATCGTCCGTCATGGGGCCATCGGAGGCGCCGAAATCAACGGTCTTATCCAAAAGCTGGCGGATTCCGCCGCCGGATCCAATGGACTGGTAGTTAATCTGCACATTGGGGTGGAGCTTGTGATACTCATCAAACCATTTCGAATAGATCGGGTAGGGAAACGTAGCGCCCGCGGCATTGATATTCTGGGCCCAGGCTGGCGTAGCGGCTAGCATTGCCAACAGAGCAAACCAAAGAACCTTGCGCATTTTCATAGCTCGTCCTTTCAGGAATGTTGTCTCTCACCGTGTTACAGACCTGTTACAACCGTGTTACGGAAGGGTGAATTCGGTTCCCTTTTGACACCCAAACAAGATAGCCCGGGGCGGCCAGTCCAAGTTCAACGCGACGTGAATTGTGTATGACGCCGCCATTTACGCCGTGAACGCCGCCCCCTGGTGTGGCCTTTGATAACGTCTGGCTAACCTCGCCCTACTACCTCAACTGAGCGGCAGCAGGAGCGGCGCCCGGCAAGGTGTAGCGCAAATTAATGAATCCGAGATCCAACTTGGCATTGGTGGGGTTACCGGCGGCAACCGACCATGGGTTGCGCGTGAGGTAAGAGTACTGCCCCATCAAGTTCAGTGCGCCATACTTGGTATCCCGCCAAAGGGTCTGGTTGAGGCCCACCGTAAACTCCTGGACGGCGCGATTCTGCGTGATTGCCGTCGTGTAGTTGCCAGCCGCTCCGGTAGCGTCGACGCCATAGCCGTACTCCAACCCATTGACGAGCCCAATGTCGCGGTGAACGTAGATGCCGCCGTAATACGCGTATAGAAACGTGTTTTTGTGGGTGTATTCGATACCCGTGACAGTCGACGAAGACCTGATGGGAGAGAGGCTGCCATCGGGATTGATCGTCAGGTCCGGCACCTGGCCGAAGATGTAACGGCCGCCCGCCTGATTCCAGAAATTGTTCGTCAGCACGCGGAAGCCATTGAACAGCTGAAAATTCAGGTTCAGGAAGGCGCCGCCGCCGCTCAGCCGATGGTTAACGACGGGCGAGGCACTGGACGTCGTGCTGTTGACAGCGACGCGAAACTGGCGCTCGACTCCGCCGATCTCGACGTGAAACTTGGGCGACGGATCAAATGCGATTTTGGCGATCACATCGGGAAAGAGCTGGGGGGCGTTCACAGTGGTGGTCTGGTCATTCAGCTGGGTGCCGGGCAATCCCGCCACGCCATTCACCACGGTAGGTCCAGTCGGAAGTAAGGGCTTCGGGCCGCCGGCAGAGCCGCCCCAGTATTGTTCCTGATTGTCCAAGGCAAATGCGATCGCCGCTTTGCCGGAAGGACGGAACACGAAACGGAACTCCGGGATGCGTCCCCAGACCAGACCCGCCTGGTAGTTCACATCAATGTCTTGTGAAAAGAACAGATTCCCTGGCAGGGGCGAGATGCCGGTGCGGCCTGGAGTAATCAAGCTCCAAGTTTGGCCGCCCAGGAACTCCCACTTGCTTTTCGCAACGTCAACCCAGTACAGCCGCGAACGCAGCGTGTTGCTGTTGCTGCTCACAGCCACGTTAGTCGGATTGTTTCCCAGGAAGTCCGTTTCCACATAGCCGATCACGTGGGCGCCCTTCACGAGCGCATCAACGCGAACGCCCAGACGGGAGTTCTGGATGCTCAGCCGGGCTTCATTCACATGATTTAAAAGGTTGATGCCCGTGGCAGAAGTAGGGAATTCGTACGGAATCGCCGCGAAGTTCGACCCGATACCGCCCCCTGCGTTGTGATTGCGGAATACGCCGGTAAAATCCATGAATCCGATTGGAGTGAAATAGGCCGTACCAAGGCGGACCTGGAGAGGTGAATCCGGAATGGTATTGTTGGCCTGAGCTGCGGCTGCGGGACTCGCCGCGGAAGCTACCGGAATCGATGCAGAAGGAGTGCTGGAACGTGGCGCCGGCAGGGCAGCTGAAGGCCCAGCCAAATTTGCAGAGGCAGCGGCCGCGGCGGAGGGTCGCGCCGCCGATGCTACCGGTATGCTTAGGGAAGCGGCACGGGGACTTGACGCTGGCTGCGGGTCCGGCGCGGCCGCGAGTTTCGCAGGAGCGGCGGTTCCAACCTTCAGCTGCTCCTCGAGCATTTGCATCTTTTCTTGCTGCTGCTTCAATTGCTCGCTTTGAGCCTGCAGCTGTTGTGCTTGAGTGAGCAGGAGATCGCGGAGCTCTTCCAGCTCGCTTTCCACGCTGGCTTTCGCAGGTTCAGCGGAAGCCTCCGGCTTTGCGGCCGCCTCCGAAGTATCGCTTGCAGATGAACGAGCGGCCTTTGTGGCTCCCGAATCACCGGATCCAGTGCCGCTGGCTCCCGCCCGCGCCGGCGAGAGAATAAGGCCGACGGTTAAGATACACCCCAAGAATAATCGCATTCGTTCCTCCGTAAAATTTGAGCGCTAGGTCGGCTTGGAAGCTACGCGAAGACTCCGATTGCGCAGAGCGCCCGCCTACATGCGCAAGCGAAACCACGCGCAACCCTATTCGGAATACTTAACCTGGCTGTAACAAATATGTTAATTCTGTGTTACAGCGATTCCTGTATGTGGATATCCGACAGAAACAAAAGGGCAGAAACAAAAGGGCAGAAACAAAAGGGCAGAAACAAAAGGGCCAGCACCAGGGGAGCGCTGGCCCGAGGGGTTCTTATTTCGAGGGTTAAGCCCTGCGGGACTTGGGCAGGGCCGATGCTGCTGCGACCCCCAGCCTAGCTCTGGAAAGTCACAATCGCATCACAGCACTATGAATTTTCGGTAATAGACCCCTCCCGCGGGTTCAAATTCATAGCGCGACCATGGCGGACGTCGAGGCCCCGGACCCAGAAAATAATGTCTTCCGCAATGTTCGTGGCGTGATCGGCCAATCGCTCCAGGTAGCGGCTGGCAAGCACAAGTTGCACATTCGGACCTACCTCGCTGGGAGACTGACGCATGCCCGCCAGGAGCCGCTCGAAAATTTCATCCCGGTAGCGGTCCACCAGATCGTCGCTTTCCAGCACCTCGCTGGCCAAGACGATATTCCTGAAAATCAGCGCACCCAGGCTCTTTTTCACCATGGCCCTCACCGCGGCAACCATGGGTTCGAGTTCGGGCGGCGCGGCGACTGGATCCATCTCTGACAAAGAAATAATTCGCTCGCCCAGATTGACGGCCAGATCCCCCATGCGTTCGAGATCGTTGGTGATCTTGAGCGTGGCTACGACCTGGCGAATCTCTTCCACCCCCAGGTGGCCTTCCCTGAGCATGCGAACGGCATGGTCATCGATCACCATCTCCATTTCATTTATGCGCGGCTCCAGAAGGAAGACTTCGCTGGGCGCCTGTTGAGGCCCTCCGGAAGCGCTTTGCAGCAGCGCGCCGAGGGCCCGATCGATGTTTATTTCCACGGTTCGGGCCATCGAAACAATGTAATTCGTGAGAATTTCGAGATGAACGGCGTGCGTTGAGGCTGCCGGTGTAGCCATGCCCTTCCCTCCTGGCCTGCGCGCGAGGCGCTCGCCTGCACTAAAATAGGGCGATCCGCGTTACGGAGGGGTGACCAGCAAGTGAATTCTGCGATACGCAGCCTTAAGAGGCAACGGGGACGCTGAAATGGAAACGCGATCCCTCTCCAACCGCGCTTTCCACCCACAGGCGTCCGCCGTGAGCTTCCATGATATGGCGGGCGATCGAAAGGCCCAGGCCCGTGCCGCCGGCTTCACGCGAGCGCGCCGCATCGACGCGATAAAAACGCTCAAATATACGCTCCTGCTCTGCCTGCGGAATCCCGATGCCCGTATCGGCGATGGTGACGATCACACGGCTATCCGAGCAGGACGCCGAGACTTCGATCCTCCCTCCGCCGGGCGTATATTGCAGCGCGTTATCAAGGAGATTTTGCAGCACCTCCTGCAGGCTATTGGCGTCTCCACGGACGGCAGGCAGCCCGTCGGGCAATTGGACGCTCAGTGCGAGATTCCTGGGAGTCGCTTTCAATTGCGCCGTCTCCACGCAGGACTCAACCAACTGAGCCACGGAAACAGGCCGGAATTCAAGCTTCAATTGCCCCGCCTCGATGCGAGAGAGCTTCAGCAGGTCTTCGGTGAGCCGCGCAAGGCGCATGGCGTGCTCGCGGATGATCTCCACGAAACGACGGCGATTGGCAGGGTCGTCCAGCGCGCCGCCCAAGAGTGTTTCCGCAAAGCCCTGAATGGCAGTCAGCGGGGTGCGAAATTCATGCGAAACATTGGCCACAAAATCCTGCCGCACGCGCTCCAGGCGGCGCAAATCGCTGATCTCGTGCAGCACCAGGACCGCGCCTTTATGGCTTGAGGCCTGCACCGGCGCGGCCGTGACCGCAAAGCTGCGGGGCCGCACCGTGCCCACGACGATTTCACTGGTCACCTGTTCGTGTCCGCTGAGGGCCATTCTTATAGCCGCCAGCAGGTCCGATTGCCGAGCGACTTCGAGCAAGGGACGGCCCTCAATCTCGCCGATCTCCTCCAGGCCGAGAATTTGGGAAAACGCGCCATTGGAAAAGATGACTCTTTCATCTTCGCCGATCACCGCGACACCCTCGATCATGCTGCCGAGGATCGCCGCGGAGCGGTTGCGCTCGTCGGTCAGCATGTTGATGCTGGCGTCCAACCGGGCGGCACTTTTATTGAGCTCGCGCGCCAGTGCATCGAGGCTGTCTCCCCCAGAGTCGACGCTGAGCGGCCGGAAATCGCCGGCGGCCATGCGTCGGGAAAATTCCGTGAGCCCGCTTATGCGCCGCGAGGTCCCACGGAAAAGCAGCAGCGAAGTGCCGGCGGCGAAGGCCAACAGGACCAGAAATGCGGTCCAAACAGGACGGCGCATGGCGGAGAATTGCCGATCTACATCCGGGAGCGGCAGGGCGAGCCGCAAGACGTATGCGGTCCGGGCGTCTTCCGCGGCGGGGGCACCGCGCGGGCGAATCGCCGTGGCGTAGTAGAGGACGTCGCGATTGGTGGCGTCATTGTGGCCTGTGGAGCGCCCTTCGTCTTTTGAGAAAGCCTGCTGAATTTCGGCCTGGTCGTTGCCATCATCCACATTCGGTTGGCCGACACCCGATTTAGCGTCGGGCGATTTGGCTTCGGGCGATTTGGAAAGGTCGGCTGAATCGGCGAGCACCAGTCCATCGCGTCTGACAACGGTTACCTGAGCGCCGCTGGCGGCGAGCTCAGACACCCAAAGACGGAGCGCCGCCAAATCCTCGAAATCCGGTGGGCGCGAACGCGCCACGCGAGAGAGGGCCGCAAGCTCCTCGAATCCGGCGTCCTGCGCCTGCTTTCGCGTTACGCGCCAGGAGTACAGGTCTCCGCCGGCCAATACCACCAGGACCAGGGCGAGAGTCGCCAAATTTGATCGCCAAAACAGAGTTCGCACCTCGCTTGCACACGATAAGCGCCCTGGGACTAACTCGGCCGGCTGGCCGCCGATTCAAAGAGATAACCGGCGCCGCGCACCGTTTTTAGGTGAATCGGATTCTCAGGGTCCATCTCAATCTTCTCCCGCAATCGGCGAATGTACACGTCCACACTGCGCGGCGTAACGAAGCGGTCGGTGCCCCAGACGGCATCGAGCAGTTGATCGCGCGTGAAAACGCGGTTGGGACGGGCGGCCAGATAATAGATCAGCCGAAACTCCAGCGTGCTCAGCGTCAGCGTCTTGCCGGCTCGGGTGACGCGATAGGAAGACGGATCGATCGAGAGCCGTCCCACTTCTATGGCGCGTTCGATATCGCCCGCGGGTTCGGCGCGGCGCAGCAGAGCCTTTACTCGGGCGACCAATTCGCGGGGACTGAATGGCTTGGTGACGTAATCGTCGGCGCCCATTTCCAATCCAACCACGCGATCGGCCTCTTCTCCACGCGCGGTGAGCATAAGAATCGGCAAGCGATTAAGCGTGGAGTCACGTCGGATCTCTTTGCAGACCTCCAGGCCCGGCATCCTGGGCAGCATGAGATCGAGGATCAAAAGATCGGGCGCGGTTTTACGCAGGGAGGCCAAACCGGAGGATCCGTCGCCAACGGCGACGACCTCGAAGCCCTCGTTAGCCAGGTTATAGCGCACCAGCTCCACGATATCTTTATCGTCTTCAATGATGAGGATGCGTTTCAAATGATAGCCTCCCTCTTGCCGCTCTATCTTTACACATTAACCCAGGGCCGCTGACCCAAACGCCCGGACTCACAGCCAAGGCTGGCCGCGGCGTCTGTTAAAGCATATTGAAGGCGTGTTAAGGGTTTGTGAACGCGCTGCACAGCCCAGGAAAGGAACTTTCGCGCTCGCGGCAGCCGCTCATTCCGCAGACAGCGGCGATCCGGGTAACAGTTACAAACGCGTTGACTCCGGGAAATAATAGAGACAGTATCATCGCGTTGCCAGGGTATTCCCCTCCGACCGAGGGAACAAATACCGGGCAGTGATCCCTCTCGTCGGAGATTTATCGGTGTCGGATATTTCAACCGCACGAACGAACTATCCCGCCAGCAAAACCGAGACCTCTCCAACCTCTTCCGGGTTTGGTTCCCATCCATGGGTGCAGCTTGCCATGGGAGTGGTATGCATGGCCATGGTGGCCAATCTCCAGTACGGGTGGACGATTTTTGTCAACCCCATCGACGCCCGCTTTCACTGGGGAAATAAAGCCATTCAGGTGGCCTTTACCCTATTCATTCTGTCTGAGACGTGGCTGGTTCCCTTCGAAGCCTACCTTGCCGACCGCTTCGGTCCACGTCCGCTCGTCATCGTCGGAGCCTTTCTGATTGCGCTCTGCTGGATTATTTACTCGCGTGCCGCGACCCTCGGCATGCTCTACCTCGGAGGAATTATTGGCGGTATCGGAACCGGGCTGGTCTACGGGACGTGCATTGGCAACGCAGTGAAATGGTTCTCCAGCCGCAGGGGTCTGGCCGCAGGCTTGACGGCTGCGGGCTTCGGCGCCGGCGCTGCCCTGACCGTGGTGCCGCTGACACGATCGCTGAGCGCGAACGGCTATCAGGCAACGCTTTTCAAATTCGCGCTGATTCAGGGGGCCGTGGTGCTTGTCGCGGCGCTGGCGCTCAAAAAGCCGCCAAAGGGCGTGGTCGTCCGGCGTTCGAACCCGCGTCTGCTGCAAACCGAAGTAGATTGCACCCCGGCACAAACGCTCTCCACGGGTGTCTTCTGGATCATGTATGTTGCTTTTGTGCTGGTCGCGGCGAGCGGATTAATGGTGACCGCGCAGCTGGCGCCAATCGCCACTGCCTTCAACATCGCGAAAGTGCCCGTGACGCTGCTCGGCTTTACAATTCCCGCGCTGACTTTCGCACTCTCGCTCAATAACCTGATGAACGGCATCGGCCGGCCCGTTTTCGGCTGGCTATCCGATCATATTGGGCGCGAATCCACGTTATTTTTGACATTCCTCGCGGAGGGATTCGCCGTGCTGGCGCTGGCGAGATACGGAAGCAATCCGGTGAGCTTCGTGATTGTGGCCGCGCTTTCGTTCCTGGTATGGGGCGACATCTACAGCATTTTTCCCGCGCTCACTTCCGACCAATTCGGCAAAAAATATGCGAGCACAAACTACGCGCTACTGTACACGGCCAAGGGGTGCGCGGCGCTTTTTGTGCCGCTGGGCAGCGTGATCGCGCTGAAGACGGGAAGCTGGTTCAGCACCCTCCTGGTGGCGGCAATAGCCGACGTTGCCGCTGCGTTTATCATGATCGGGCTCGTGCGCCCTATGCGTCTTCGCGGCATGCGAAAGCAGGGAGCCACCGCATTGTCGCCGGCCGACTGATTTCCTCGCAACAAACCAGCAAAGCAACCCTGCATCTGCACGCAACCCCTCACAGGACAGCGCTGTCGCAGCTGATGGCGCAGGGCCGGAAAAAATTTCGGCCAGTACCAGTTAGAAAGACTGACCGAATGTACCTGCTCTTAATTTGTACTTTTGGCCAGTGGTTCCGTTTTGATCCAGCCTCTAATCTCCCGTTTTGGTCCTGTTGTTGAGCTTTTTTCGACTCTTGCCGGAGGGCCCGTCATGCTGGATCTTTTCGCTTTCAGAGAGTTTCGAGAAGGACTGGCAATGATGCGCGACGGTGAAGCGGAAAAGGCCACGACTTTGCTTCGCCAGGCTGCCGAACGCGATCCTGAGAACCCGTACTATCTCTCTTATTACGGTTTAAGTCTGGCCTATGCTGAAGGAAAATGGGCGGACGCGGAACGGCTCTGCCATACGGCCGTCTGCCGCGCCCGGCGCCAGGCGCAACTCTACTTGAACCTTGCCGAGGTCTACGTCGGGTCCGGACGCAAGCTGGCGGCTGCGGACACTCTGGCGCGAGGGTTGCACTACCTCCCAGGAGACATGCGCTTACACGACGAACTGGGCAAGCTTGCCGTTCGACGGGAGCCTGTCCTGAGATTTTTGCCTCGAACTCACTTGCTGAACCGCGCATTTGGGCACATCCGCCATACTCTCCTGAGCCATATCCCGCGTAGGAAGTGGCTCACCGTCAGAGAATCGCAAGCGTAGCTCCGCCACCAAAGTCGGCACCGCCGCGCTATGGATATAATGGCGGCGCGATGCCGCTCTCTCCCGCCAGGATCGTCCGCTGGTTATTCACTTCCGACCCGGCGCAAGCGCCGCGCCGGCTGGCCGCACGATGGCTTTTCTTGCGCGCTCTCGGAACGATCTTCTTCTCTGCTTTCTATTCCCTGCTGCGTCAGGCGCGCGGCCTGATCGGGCCAGATGGCCTGCTTCCCGCGAAAGATTACCTGGACGCAATACGCCAGACGGAGGGCGCGTCGCGCTTCTGGTATGCCCCCACGCTTTTTTGGCTGAAAAGCGATTCGCATGCGCTGCTGCTGCTCGCCTGGGTGGGCCTGATTGCATCGCTCCTATTGATCTTGAACTTCTGGCCGCGCGGGATGATTTTCGCCTGTCTGGTTGTCTACCTTTCGTTCATCAGCGCGCTACAAACGTTTTCGTCCTACCAATCCGACGGCATGCTGCTGAGCGCGGGGTTTATCAGCCTCTTTTTTGCGCCTCCGGGAATTTGGCCGCGCTGGGGAGAGCGACACCCGCCCTCGCGCGCCAGCCTGTTTCTACTGCTGGTGGTCTGGTTCACGATCTACTTCGAATCTGGCATAGCGAAGATTGCGGGCGGAGATCCCGAATGGCGCAACCTGAGCGCCATGGACGATTACTACCAAAACGGCCCGCTGCCGACTTGGATCGCCTGGCACGCACAGCATCTGCCGCATTGGTTTCACGTGGGGACCGCCGCCTTCACGCTGGCGCTGGAGTTGGTCCTGGTGTGGATGGCGCTGTTGCCACGGCGCTTTCGTATGGCGCTCTTTTGGCTCGTCACTCCGCTGCAGATCGGGATCATCCTGACGAGCAATTATGCCTTCCTGAACTATCTGGTCCTGGTGCTGGGGATTCTGCTGCTCGATGACAGCTATCTGGCTGCGTTACTGCCATCTGGACTGCGCCAGGCCAAGTTCGGCTCGCCGGACGGCGGCCCGGCTCATCCGAAACCGAGTGCGGCCGAGCGCCATTGGGGAACTGTGCGAAGCGCTTTTTCTGCGCTCGGGTTGTGGGTATCAGCCTTCGTTCTGACCTGGGTTTTCTACTCTATCGCGGCGCAACTGGTGTGGATGATACTTCCGAGCTTCCCTCTTCCCACTTCACCTGTATCGGAATTGGAACCGTTTCGAATCGCAAATCAATATGGCCTTTTCGCGGTGATGACCCGCGGGCGCTATGAGATCGAATTCCAGGGCTCGAATGACGGCAAAACATGGACGCCCTATCCTTTCCGTTACAAGCCCCAAGATCCGCGCGAGGCGCCAGGCATCTTCGCTCCCTATCAGCCGAGATTCGACTGGAACCTGTGGTTCGCCTCGCTCGACAACTGGCAACAGAATCGATTCGTCGTCTATGCCGAAGAACGCCTTTTGGCTGGTTCCCCCGGCGTAATGGAGCTATTCGCCGGAAACCCATTTCCAGACGCGCCTCCCCGGCAACTGCGCTCGGTGGTCTGGCAATATTGGTTCAGCGAGCGTGCCGAGAAGAAGCAAGGGATCTGGTGGCGGCGTGAATTGATCGGTCTTTACGCTCCAGCACTGGAGCGGCAGCCCGATGGAAAGGTCGTGATTACCGAAATACCCCAGCCCGGCCAGCGCATTCGGCGCTAGTTCCAATCTCCTGCCGATTCAGGCTGTTAGGCTCCCGGTTAGCTTGTATCCAAACGATTAACCCCCCGCACCAAGATTGGTCTTGGTCGCCAGGATTCAGTTATATACTCCCGCCGAAAAAATTATTGCCCACGGAATCTGGGACTGCATAGCACCAAGGTTCTAGGACCGTTGGCTGAGAAGTTTGAAACTGAGCGCCCATTGGAGCTAACCCACCCCAGCCCCTACGCTTCCTCATGCGCGGTGCGTGTCTGGTCTTTGCGGAACGCTCGGCGTACTGAGGTGACTTGAATGTTCCTAGCTATCGCGGCGCTGCTCATCCAATTCCCGGTTTCTACCCCGCGTGAGGTTCAAGTATCTACGACCGTCGCCGAGTCGGCGCCTGTCGCCAAGGCTTCAGCCCCATCGACGGCATCCAGCCCGGCAGAGGTTCCTGCCCCCTCCGGACAAAAGACCCGGGCCGTGGTGATCCTGTCTGCCGATGCCAGCCTTACCCCCGTTGCCTTTGCACCCGGGCGGCTGGTTGCGGAGCCAGTGTTGCCGGCGAGTCCGGCTTTGGCTGCCCCGGCCGCGAGCCCTGCTCCCGTTGCGTTTCAGCCTGTGCCGATCGTGGCGGTCTATCCCGCGCCGGTAAAAGTGGACCACCGCCGGGAGCGCGAGTGGCTCGCGCTGAGCATTGCCCAGCACAGCGCTGCCGGGTTTGACGCGTGGTCTACCCGCCGTGTGCTTACCACCGTGGATGGCGCCCAGGAGATGAACCCGTTCTTGCGGCCGTTTGCCGGGAACGCTTCGATGTATGCCGCGGTTCAGGTGACCCCGACGATTATCGATTTCGTGAGCCATCGCATGATGAATAGCAGTCATGCCTGGATGCGGCACACGTGGTGGGTGCCCCAGGTTGTGGGCGCCGTCGTATCCGCTAGCAGCGGCGTGCATAATCTGGGCGTATACAATTCGCGCTAACGTGAAGCTGGTTAGTGAAAATCGTGCGAAGTGGTTTCGGCTCGGGTGATGTACAGCGGGCGGATAGATTCGGCTTTGACGGAGATCACGTTTTCCTGATTCTGCAACTTCCCTTCGATCACTAGAAATTGCTGGTGCACGATGACCACATGGTCGCGCCCGAAAATCTGCGGCGTGATAATGGCGTTGGCAATTCCGGTTTCGTCTTCCAGGCTTAAAAAGACAAAACCCTTGGCCGTCCCCGGGCGCTGGCGGGCAATCACGCTGCCGGCGATGCGCACCGGCGTCCCATCCGGCAGGTTGCGGAGCTCCGTGGCCGAGCGAATGCCTTCTTTCTTCAGACCTTCCCGATGATAGGCCATGGGATGAGGCCCTACGGTCATTCCTGTTCCGCGAAAATCGGCCACGAGCCTTTCCTCTGCTGTCATGGGCAGCAGAGGCGAATCTGCCCGGAGCGATGAAGCTTCTGGATCGTCCAGTTCATCACCCTGGAGCAAGGGGCCTGCGCCGCGCGCCGCGCGTTCGACCTGCCAAAGGGCGTCGCGCCGATGCGAGCGGGATCTCCCCCTATCGCCAAGGCCCGCTGGACGCTGGCCACGCGGTGATTCGATAAAATTCAGAGCTCCAATTTCGGCCAGCGAGGTCAATTCGCATTTCTGCAAAGCGGGAACGCGCCGTTTCAAATCGTGGATGGAATGAAAGGGCCGCAGCGCGCGTTGGCGGACCATCTCCTGCGCAACATCTTCACGCAATCCCTTGACGTAACGCATCCCCAGCCGAAGCGCAAAATGCCCGCTATTTTTTTCCAGCGTGCAGGCCCAGTCGGAACAAGTATATTCCCAGGCGCCCACCAGGCCGGCCAGGCGATTCAGGGGTAGCAGACGGCGCTATTGGCGGCGGAACCGCGGCCCTGCACGAGAATATTTTGCTCGCGGCAAAAGCGGACGATATCCCACACAATCAGGAAATAACCCGGAAGATCGAGCTTCTCGATCAAGTCCAATTCGCGTTCGATCTGCTTGCGCACACGCGTATCCGGGCCGCGATCACCGGAGCCATAGCGAGCGATCATCCCCTCTCGGGTGCGCTCGCGCAGGAATTGCATCTGCGACCGCCCATCTGTTGGCCGGACTTTCGATTGACGCTCAACTCCCGATAATTCTTCCCCTGTGGCGCATTTCCGGGTAACGCGGGAGGCGCCGCGGGAGTCTAAAGAAAAGGACAGGTCGATAGGGATGCGGCCGCTCCATTTCGTGCTACCGTAGAACCGGAGTGGCCTCGCGGGCCCTTTTTTCCTTCGTTGCGAAATGGGAAGATAGGTGTATGATCATGCCCGTTCTGGAGGGTCTAAGGGGAGATTCCGGCATACCTTCTTTCTTTCGCCGGTCTTGCTCGACCTTAAAGTTTTTTTACCGAGGTGAGGAATGAAAAGTAAGCTGCTGGTGACGTTCGTCTTGAGCGTGGTCCTACTGGGTGTTTGCGGGCCTTTGCTCGCGCATCACGGAAACGTCGCGTACGAGAACAAGCTGTCCGAATTCAAGCAGGCGACGGTGACGAAATTCGCGTGGGCCAATCCTCACAGCCTGATTGAATTCGATGTGAAGGATGCCAAGGGCACCGTCGTACATTGGACGGCCGAAACCGCCAGTCCCGAAGCGCTGAAGTTGATTGGCTGGAACAAGAGTTCCCTGCAGCCGGGGGACGTAATCAGCGTCTTCATGTACACCGCCAAAACAGGCCTGCCCGCGGGGCGTCTGAATAAGGTCGTGCTCCCCGATGGCTCCACATTGCACGACACTCAGCTTGGCGGCGATTCCGGCAACAAGAGCGGATACGGCCCCGACGCGGGCGGTAACCCGGGCACGGGCAACAAGGACGCCAAGTAAAGATCGTCGCTGTGGATCGGTAGAGGACGTCCAGTAAGCGTGGCACCTTCGGCGGGTCGCGGTCGTTTTTTGCGCCCGCCGTTGCTGTTTCGTGTGGGCCGGTTTTCAGTGCTCCGCGGTTGAGATCAAGGAGGACAGCTTCAATGCGCAATCCGCTCGTCAAAGTAATCATTGCTTCATTGGCCGTAGTAGCCCTTTCGTCGGCTGCAATGGCTCAGGAACGAGCACCTCGGGCACCGCAACCAGGTTTCGTCACTGCGGGAGTCCCCGAGATGCCGACGCCGCCCGGCCCCGCTCCCAAGCACGACCTGACTGGCGCCTGGGTGGGTCCCATAAAAACGATGATGGGCCCTTACCCCGATATGACCGCCGCGGGCAAGGCAGCGTTCGCCATCAATAAGCCGGTTCCCTCCGCAGGCGCGGGGGCCGCGTCTGAGGCGGCTCTCAGGGCCACAAACGATCCCTTCATGGTCTGTGATCCGCTCGGGGTTCCGCGCGACCTGCTGAACCACGCGGTCAGCATGCGGGGAGCAATCTTGTTCGAGCCGGTGGCGAACCGCATGTTCATGATGTTCGAGCAACAGAGAGTGTACCGAGAAGTCTGGATGGACGGGAGACAGCTCCCCGCAAAGGTGGATGCCGCGGGAGCGCCGGATTCGAGGTATTACGGATACTCCGTCGGACATTGGGACGGGGACAACGTCTTCGTGATCGATACGACAGGTCTGGATCCGCGAAGCTGGCTCGACGAGGTAGGTCATCCGCATTCCAACGCCGCGCACGTGCAGGAGCGCTGGACGCGGACGGACCAATACCACCTGGAGGCGACGGTAACAGTTGACGATCCGAAGTTCTACACCAAGCCCTTTCAATTGATGAAGACGAATTACTACTGGATGAAGGATCAGGAGTTCGAAGAGACGCTGTGCGTGCCGTCGGAGGGCATCGAGTATCGCGACAAACTGGCCAACCCATCCGGTTGGGGTCCCGCAAACGGCGGGTCTGCCAAATAAGGCGGTACCCGCAGGTCCACCCGTAGCGTTCTCACAAAACAGAGCGCCGCAGCGCAGGGGAGATTTTTCGCGATACCTCCCTGACGCTGCGGCGCAGTTTTTTTTCCGGGCGCGTTTAGCCCTTGTGCGCCGCGGCGTTGTGCTTCCGGTTGTAAATGTCGCGGTTGACGAAGCCAACCCGGCGCGAGAAATAAAAAAGGCCGGCGAGAAGCCGGCCCGTTTTTATTTTCTCGCGGAATCGCGGCAAGCCGCCGCGATTTACAAGACTACATCAATTCGGTAACGAGGCTTTGAAAAACGCCTTTATCGATGTGCATATCCGCCTTGGCGATGGAGCCTTTGCGAAGCACGGCGTCGCTGGACTCGTAAGTGGGCTGGTCGTCCTTAAAAAACAGGCCGATGGGGATGCGGTCGCCCCATTCATGCGATCGCTCCATGGCCGTGCGGACGTTCGCCGGATCGTAGCCCTTTTCATCTTCGAGCTTGTAGCAGCGCTTCTTGAAATAGGCGTAGGTATTGACCTTATTGTAGGTAACGCAGGGGCTGAACACGTCAATCAGCGCAAATCCCTTGTGCTGAATGCCCGCGGAGATCAAATCGGCCATGTGATTGGGTTCGCCGGAAAATGCGCGAGCCACGAAGGTGGCGCCGGAAACCAGGGCCAGGGCGATGGGATTGATGGGAAACTCCACATTTCCGTTGGGAGTGGACTTGGTGCGCTGGTCTTTCATGGTGGTCGGCGATGCCTGGCCGGTGGTGAGGCCGTAGATCTGGTTATCCATGACGATGTAGGTGAGATCGAGGTTACGGCGCATGGCATGGATGAAGTGGCCGATGCCGATGCCGTAGCCGTCGCCATCGCCGCCGGTGATGACCACCTTAAGATCCGTGTTGGCCAGCTTGATGCCTGTGGCCACCGCGACAGCGCGTCCGTGCAAGGAGTGCACGCCGTAGGAGTGCACATATCCGGGCAGGTTGGAGGAACACCCTATGCCGGAAACAATGACCAGGTCCTTTGACGCGACGCCTGCTTTCGCGGCTCCCGACTTCACGCCCTTCAGGACGCCGAAGTCGCCGCAACCGGGGCACCAATCCGGATCGACTACACCCTCAAAACTCTCAATCGGAAGCTCTACAATCGTTGCCATTCTTCCCCCTTGACTCGTTAATTAGCCGGCTGCCAGGAGTAGGTCGAGCCCGTCTGAACACCTACTTGCAGCTCCCCGCTCTTCGCGCCTGTGTCCCGATTTACGATCTCGATATTCCACACGGGCTCTCCGTGGCCATTTCCCTGGGCCTTGGAGATCTGCCCGGGACGAACCTCGTCCCCCAAATAGACGCGCACGTAATGGTAGGCAATCTCGCGCGCCTCGTCAGGGCTGACGTCGAGCGAATGCGCCTGGCCCTTGAGAAGGGCGCGGACCTGAGAGGCGATTCCAGCAGGCTCGAGCGGCTCGCCATCGTACTTCAGAATCTTGTCGTTGACGGCGTGGCTGGTCTCGGCGCGCAAGTGCCGCGCAAATTGTCCCGTGGAGTTCATTTCCACGCAGATGGTGCGCTTGCAGTTCTTGAGAATCTCGGTCGCTTCCTTGCTGTGAAACGGAAGCAGATACTTGAAATGGAGCTGATTGGCGCGGATTCCCGAGGCGTTCAGCTGCTCGACCGCTTCTCGAATGACGCCCGCGGTGGATCCCCAGCCGACCAAGGTTACGTCCGCATTGGCAGGGCCCTCGATATGGGGCGCCGGGAGGTCCTGGAGAGCGAGGGGCATTTTCTTCATGCGCTTTTCCGCGATCTTGCGACGAACGGCGGCGTTGCAGAAAACGTCGCTGATCAATATGCCTTCCTCATCGTGCTCGTCGGTAGCGGCGATATGCATGGCATTGGCCGTGCCGGGAACGACGCGAGGGGAGATGCCGGAGGCCGTAAATTCGAATCGCTTGAAATGACCGTTTTTGCCGTTCACTTCCTTGACCAGGGCTCCGCGATCGATGGGCACCTCAGCCTTGAAGCGCTCGGGCTCCACAGTTTCGGGGTGCTCGGAGAGCAGCAGGTCCGAGATGATGATGACCGGGCATTGATATTTTTCCGCAAGGTTAAAGGCTTCGACGGAGGCGTCAAAGCAATCGGCAGTGTCCTTGGGCGCGATAATGATGCGCGGAAAATCGCCCGCGGATGCGCCATAAACCTGGTTGAGATCGGCTTGCTCCTGCTTGGTGGGAATACCCGTGGAAGGCCCGCCTCTTTGAACCTCGATGAAGACGACCGGCGCTTCGATCATGCCGGCCATACCGATCGCTTCGGTCATCAGGGCGAAACCGCCGCCGGAGGTGGCGCACATGGCGCGCGCACCGGCAAATCCGGCGCCGACGCACACGTTAGCCACGGCCAACTCATCTTCCATCTGCTTGACGACAACGCCGCAGCGCTCGGAGTGCTCCGCCATCCAGGTAAGAATGCCCGATGCCGGGGTCATGGGATACGCGGAATAGAACCGGCAGCCCGCGGCCACGGCGCCGATAGAGAATGCTTCGTTACCGGTGACATAGGGACGGCGCTTGCCGGAAAATTGCCATTGATAGCCGAGCGGCACGAAATGTTCCTTGGCGTACTCGAATCCGGCCTTCAGGATGCCCACGTTCTGGTCGATGACGGCCTTTCCTTTGTGCGAGAAGGTATCGGCGAGCACGCTCGAGGCAACATCAAAATCGAGGCCGAAAAGAAAGATCAGGGCGCCGACGGCGACCGTGTTTTGCATCACGGGCGCAACGGGGGCAAAGGGCTTGATCAATTGCGCGACGGGCAGCGGCACCGTCAGAACGTTATCGCGAATGGGAATATTGATCTTGAGCTTGTCGGCATTGAAGAGGATGGCGCCGCCGGATTCGACTTCCGGAGCATGGCGCTCGATGGAGTCCTGGTTCAGGGCGATGAGCGCGTTGAGATGATCGCCTTGCGAATAGACCTTCTCCTGGCCCAAGCGCAGACGCAGCCAGATGTGGCCGCCGCGAATGACGGATTGATAGCTGTTGAATCCATAGGCGTAAAGCCCCGAGCGCGCGGCGGTCTTTGCCAGGGTCTCGCTCGACTTATCGATACCGTCTCCAGCCGCTCCGCCAATTCCAATCGTTACTTCTTTCATGTGCGAATAGCCTCGAAATCAGGGATATCCCTGCAGCAAAGGACTCAGATTTGAGATTCGCGCAGAGGGACTTAGCGGCGCGATGTATGGCAAACCTTCAAACCAGTCATCACGAACATCACTGCGTCGAATCTTATCTTACGCTTTGATTAGACAACCCTTCACGGCATGTGTCAAGGAATTCCGAGGCATTTCCCCGACGGGCGCGGCTCCGGCGGACGCTTTTCGCGCAAGCAAATTCTCACGAAAGTCCAACCATATTTCCGCCGGACACGCGCCATGGCTACGCGGTCAGTCGCGACAGTTCGATGGGCGCTTCGCAGAGCTCCACACGCTTTCTTCCCGACGCGTAGAGCCACCAGTTGCGGCCGGATTCGATCAAGATGACCACAACCAAAACGGCAAAAACGAGCGTCACCATGGCGTCCAGGCGATCATTGAAAATCAATCTCTGCGTTTGCATGACCTGTTCAGCGGGAATCGCGCCGGCGGCAATCTGATCCGCCAAATAGCGGGCATGGGCCAGAAATCCGAGAGCGGGGAGAGGACTCCAGATTTTCTGGAAGCTCGCGGTCATGGTGGCGGCAACATCCCAAACCAGAGGGGCGAGAGTAATCAAGGCGTAGCGGCTTTTCTCCATCTTGATCAGGATCGTGGTGCAGACGCATAACGCAATGGCCGCGAGAAGCTGATTGGAAATTCCAAACAAGGGCCAGAGGCTATTGATGCCGCCGAGCGGGTCGAGCACCCCTTGAAAGAGAAAATATCCCCAGGCCAGGACGATCAAGGCGCTGGTGGCGATGATGCCCGGGTACCAACTCGTCTTTCCCAGCGGCTTCCAGAAATGGCCCAACAAATCCTGGAGCATGAATCTGCCCACGCGCGTACCGGCGTCCAGAATGGTGAGGATGAAAAGCGCTTCGAACATGATCGCAAAGTGGTACCAGATACCCATCACCGCCGAACCGCCGAGCGATCCCGCGAATATTTGCGCCATGCCCACGGCCAGTGAGGGCGCGCCGCCGGTGCGATTGAAAAGGGTCACTTCTCCGACTTTCGCGGCCAGACTGGCCATGTCTTGCGTGGTGACGGGAAAGCCCCAATTGGAGATCGTGGCCACGGCTTGCTGCGGCAGAGCGCCGACTACGCCCGAAGGGCTGTTGATCCCGAAATAGACGCCCGGCTTGAGAACGCAGGCTGCGACCATGGCCATCACGGCAACAAAGCTCTCCATCAGCATGCTGCCGTAACCGATCATGCGCGCCTGACTCTCCTTACTCAGCATCTTCGGGGTTGTTCCGGACGAGATCAGCGAATGGAACCCGGATAGGGCGCCGCAGGCAATGGTGATGAAGCAAAACGGAAAGATTTTGCCGGCAAAGATGGGACCGGTGCCGTCCACAAACCGCGTAAATGCCGGCATCAGCATGGTCGGCCTGACCGCAAGAATCCCAATGGCCAGCGCGAGGATGGTGCCCAGCTTCACGAAGGTGCTGAGAGCGCCGCGGGGCGCCAGAATCAGCCATACGGGCGTAACGGAGGCAATGAAACCGTAGATCACGAGCATCCAGGCGAGGCCGATGGCGCTGTAGGTGAAATGAGGTGCGAGGCTCGGCGATTCGCTGATGTAGCGTCCACCCAGCACCGCGGCCATCACCAGCACAAACCCGAAGATGGACGCCTCGGTGGCCCGGCCGGGCCGGAGAAAACGCATGTAAATTCCCATCAGCAGCGCTATGGGGATGGTCATGGCAATGGTGAAAAATCCCCAGGGACTACCCTTGAGCGCATTCACCACCACGAGGCCGACGACAGCGATGATGATGGTGATGATGGAAAGCACGCCGATCAACGCCGTAAAACCGGCGATGCCACTGATCTCTTCCTTGGCCATCTGTCCGATGGATTTGCCGTCGCGCCGCACCGAACAAAACAGAACCACGAAATCCTGCACCGCACCGGCCAAGACTCCGCCAATGACGATCCACAATGTTCCGGGCAGATAGCCGAATTGTGCCGCCAATATCGGGCCGACCAGGGGGCCGGGGCCCGCAATGGCCGAGAAATGGTGGCCGAAAACCACCCATTTATTTGTGGGCACGAAGTCGCGGCCGTCTTCGAGGCGTTCTGCGGGAGTCGCGCGCGAATCATCCAGCTTCAATACGCGGTAGGCAAGAAAACGGCTGTAGAAGCGGTAGCCGATGGCAAAGACGCATGCCGCCGCGACCACGAGCCACACGGCGTTGATGGATTCACCGCGGGCGGTGGCGATCACTCCCAAGGCTATCGCGCCAACCGCGGCGACGACGAACCAGACCAACTTCCCGATCGGGCTCGTTTTCATGGGCGCAGCTTCACTCACTGAACTTCATCCCCTTCAGCTCATCCCCCTCAACTTCATCGCCTTCAAAGTATGCCGTTACTTTATCGCTTTGGCGGAGCTGCGAATCGTCTCTGTTTTTTCCGGATGCAGGGTCAGCTTTTGCACGCGCCAATTGGTGATCTCACCCACGTAGAGCTCATTGTCTTTGCGGCAGTCCATCTGGTGAATCGTGCCGAACTCCTTCACCTGTTTGCCGCCCGCGCCGAACTTGCCCAGCACGGTGCCGTCGAGTTCCATCTTATAGATGGTGGCGCTGTCGAAATCGTTGGTATTGGAATCGGACGAGTAGAGGTACTGATGCGGCCCGGAGGTGATGCACAGCTCCCAGGGCGAACCGATGTTGGTGTACTGGGCTTTGGGATTGCCATCGGTATCGAATACCTGTATGCGCTTGTTGCCACGATCGGCCACATAAATATTCTCTTTGGCGTCCACGATGATCGAGTGGGGAACGTTGAATTGGCCCGGCGCTGTTCCCCGGGTGCCCCAAGACTTGATGAACACGCCATTTTTGTCGAACTTCGCGATCCTGGAATTTCTCGAGCCATCCGCCACGAAGATATCTCCGGCAGCATCCCACGCCACATCGGACGGGCCGTTAAAATTGTCTCCGGGAACCCCCGCGCCGCTGCCGGGAGCCGGGGGAGGCTCGGTGCGTGCCGGGTTGTCGAGCGCCTCAGGCTTTCTGCCCAAGGTCATCAGGACATGGCCCTCGGGATCGAATTTGATCACCATGTTGGAACCTTCGTCCACAACCCAAACGTTGTCCTGGGGGTCGACGCGCACGGCGTGCGCCTGGACGAATCCATAGAGTCCCTGCCCGATCTCTCCCAGATATTTGCCGTTCTGATCGAATTCAAAAAGGCGCGAACTGGAACGCACAAAAACCCGGTTTGTGCCGGTGGTCACATTGGCGGAGCCGGTGCGCGTATAGACGAAAATGTGTCCCTTGGAATTCGTGGACACACCCAGGACCTCTCCGAGATAGATGTCGTCCGGCATTTTCAGGAGATTGGGTGCGGAGTCATAGGGTATTTCAGGAACCGCCGATTGCGCGAAAAGAGGCCGGGTAAAGAGCACCACCACGGCCAACAGAAAGAGCTGCCAAAAACGTCGCATGGGAACCTCCAAAAGGTGCGATCTCGTTTTGTTTGTCATCGTCTTGTTTGTCATCGTCGTCGCTGGCCTTACCGGCGAGAAGTCTGAACCGCGGGATGCAGCTGAATTTTCTGCACCCGCCAGGCGGTGATCTCGCCTACCACGAGATCATTCTCGTTTCGGCAGTCCATGGCATGTATGGTGCTGAACTCTTTCAGTTGCTTGCCGGCCTTGCCGAATTTACCCACCACAGTCCCGTCCAACTCCATCTTGTAAACTTCGCCGGAGACATTGAGCGCCCTCGAATTATTGTTGTCCGGGTAAGAGTTGGAACTGTAGAGATACTGGTGCGGGCCTGGAGTAATGCAAACAGCCCACGGGGCGCCCACGTTGTCGTAAACGCCTTTCACCGTGAGGTCATTGGTCAGGACCTGAATCCGCCGGTTTCCCCGGTCCGCGACGTATACGTTGCCGTTCGCGTCGGTCTGAATGGAATGAGGAGTGTTGAACTGGCCGGGCTCGGTTCCTCGGGTGCCTATCTCCTTGATGTACCGGCCATTCTTGTCATATTTCACGACGCGTGAGTTGGTGTAGCCATCAGAAATAAAAATGTTTCCGGCGGCATCCCAAGCGACATCCGTGGGCCTGCCGAATCGGTACGGCGTAGCGGGTGGCGGCGGAGCATTTGGCGGAGGCGTGGCGCGAACACCTCCGGCTAACTCCGGACGCCTGCCCATGGTCATGGCCACGCGTCCATCCGGAGTGAACTTGATGACCATGTCCGTGCCTTCATCCACGACCCAGATGTTGTCCTGAGGATCGACGCGAACCGCGTGCGCCATCTGAAATCCGTACAGGCCCTTGCCAATCTCGCGGACAAACGCTCCCTTGGGATCGAACTCAAACAGTCGCGACGCTTCCCCGCCGCGGGTGTAAACAAAAACATCTCCCTTGGAATTTCGCGCCACGCCGATGCCTTCGCCAAGGTACAAGCCCTTGGGGAGCTTCAGAAAATTGGGCACGGAGTCGTACGAGATCTCCGGAGCCGTTGCAAAAGCCTTGGCCGGCGGCGGGGCACCTTGCTGTGCCAGGGCGGCGGCGGCAAAAACGAGAAGAAACAAAGCCGATCCGAATCCACGCTTCATTGCAACCTCCTTCAATCCCACACTTCGATTCGTACCTCTGCTTTGAAACAGAGGGTTTTGCGAAAGATGGCGCGCTCCGACCGCCTCAGCGATTCCAGGCCCTGCGTCCAAGACGAGTTGTCCTGCCGGAACGTTGGGGGAATCATACGCTTACTGGCGTTGCTTGCAAACTGCGGAGTCGAAAGAAGCGGGCAGGCATAAAGCATGCGATTGCGCGACCCGCCGGAATGCCTCTTAGTCCGAACGCCATCGGGTCTAGCGCCGCCGAGCCCACCGGGCCATCCATACACGAGTGCCGAATCTTGTTTAGGGTAATGGCCGGATGCGGCCTGCCGGGGATATCCCGTAACGTGGTTTGTCATCTCTTGGCGTCGTCTTGGATTAGGGGTTACTAAAGGTGTCGATTCACAACGCGACGCACGCGACTTACCCGGCTGACGCTCGGAGCGCCCGCTCGCACAGGCTCGGGGTCTGGGCGGCGCTGCGTCAGATCTGGATCGAGTGCGTGAAGGAAGATTGCATTAACGTCGCCGCGCAAATGGCGTATTTTTTTGTTCTTGCCCTGTTTCCGTTTTTTGTGGTCCTCGGCGCGCTCGCGGGATTTCTTCCCTACACCGACCTTTGGAGCAACGTGTCGAATTCCATTGTTCGGCACTTTCCGTCGGAGGCAAGAGACCTTGCCTTGCAAACAATTCTAAACCTGGCCCATAAAAACAAGACCTTCCTTTCCCTCGGATTTATCGGCACTGCCTGGGCTTGCTCTTCCGGCATTGTGAGCCTGATGGAAGCCCTCAGCCATGCCTACAACGTCCCGGAGACGCGGGGTTTTTGGAAGAAAAGGATGGTCGCGATTGGCGTTCCCATTGTGACCTCGGCTTTTTTCTTTGCGTCCTTCGGCCTGCTGGCGCTGGGCCACCGCGCGGGAATTTTTCTGGCCGCGCAGCTGCACCTGGGCCCCGGCTTTCGAATTGTCTGGGAAGTTTTCCGGTGGGGCTTCCTGCTGCTACTGCTGCAAATGGCGGTGGCGATCATCGACAACGTGCTTCCGAACAAGCTGCGGCCCTGGCGATGGATCACACCCGGGACGCTCTTTGCCACGGTGATGCTCGTGCTGGGAACCTCCGGAGTGAATTTCTATGTACGTCACGTGGGCCACTACTACGAAAGCTACGGCGCGATCGGCGCGTTTTTTGTGCTCATGGTGTGGATTTTTGTCTCCTGCCTCACGCTGCTGGTAGGCGCGGAAATGAATGCGGTCCTCGAAAAACGATAGTTCTCGATCGGAGAACGGCCGCGAAAACCATGACCTTGGCACCGCCAGGTAGTCCGCTGGGAGTGCAATGAGCTCGCCGAGATCCAAACGAATCGCGAAGGGCAAGATACGGCCGCCGATATTGCTGGCCGCGATGCTGGCCATTTTGGCGACTGCGGCCGGTCCCATGGCTCGCGCGCAGACTCGTTCCAACGATAACGAGACGAGCCCCAACATTAACTACGAGGGCGAACGCGTTACCGGTGTCGATCTGGCCTCTCGCCCCGGAGCCGACGTGGAGTACTTGCGCTCGCTCGTCGCGCAGCAACCGGAGCAGCCCTATTCGAATGCCAAAGTTGAGCAGAGCATTGCCGCATTGAAGGGCACGGGCGAATTTTCCAGCGTGAAGGTGCAGGTTGTGCCGGACAACGGAGGGCTACGGCTGACATTTGTTCTCGAGCCCGCATACTACCTGGGCCTGGTGCAATTCCCCGGGGCAACCCCGACATTCAGCTACAGCCGGCTGCTGCAGGCGGTTTCTTTTTCCGATGGCTCGCCATTCCTGAAAAGGCAGATGGACAATGCCACTGAAGCGCTGGAGACGTTCTTCGCACGCAACGGATTTTTTTCGGCAACGGTAAAGCCGCGAATGGAGGTCGACAACGAGCATAAGTTGGTCCATCCGACCTTCGATGTGACGCTCCATCGCCGTGCCAAAGTCGGAAGCATCGATTTCGAGGGCCTGTCCGATGCCCAGGCGAAGCAACAGAGGGCGGCGCTGCGGTCGTTCTGGGCACGCTTCAAGGACGCTCGCTTGAAGAATGGCACCGCCTTCACCGCGCCGCGAATCCAGGGCGCAATCGACTTCGTCCGAAACGATCTGGCAGCCGACAACCGCCTCGCCGAAGAGATCAGCTTGAAATCCGTGGATTACAACCCGGACTCCAATCGAGCCAATCTACTGTTTCACGTAAAGCTGGGGCCGGTGGTCACGGTGCAGGTTCGGGGAGCGCACGTCTTCAAGAGAACACTGAAGCGGCTCGTGCCCATCTATCAGGAGAATGCTTACGACAGCGATCTGGTCGCCGAAGGGCGGAGAAATCTCACCTCTTATTTCCAATCCAAGGGCTATTTCGACGTGCAAGTCACGCCCGAGGTGCAGGAAGCGCCCGATCAAGTGGCCGTGTCCTACGCAATTCGTCGAGGCTCCAAGCACAAGGTCGAGAGCGTTTCCTTCGAGGGCAATCGCGAGATTGACGACGCGGCGTTAAAAGCGGCGGTCGTGGTGCGAAGGAAGAGATTTTTGTTCTCGAGGGGACGCTATAGCGAAACGCTGCTGCGCTCGAGCGTGGACAAAATTGTCGCCATGTACCACGTGATGGGATTTCCAGATGCGCGGGTAGCCACAGCAGTTCGGGATTTTGACCCGCAGATAGACATCGACTTCCAAATCACCGAGGGCGCCCGGACGGTGGTCCGCAATTTCGGAATTTCCGGCGATAGCGAGCTCGACGCGAGCCAGTTGCCCACTCACGGATTTCGGCTGGCCGCGGGGAAACCCTATTCACCCCAGCTGGAACTGGAGGACCGCAACGATATCCTGGCTTACTACCTGGATCGCGGTTTTCTTGGCGCCCAGCTCAAATCCAAAGTAATGCCCCTCGCAGCCGACAGATATCAAGTGGATGTGCTTTATCAACTTCAGCCGGGACCGCAAACGCGGGTTCAGGATGTCATCTATCTCGGGAACGTCAAAACCAGGACAAGCCTGATCTCGCAAACCGTGGGACTGCATCCGGAGATGCCGCTGAGCGAATCGAAAATGCTGACGGCCGAAAGCGATCTCTATAACCTGGGTATTTTCGATTGGACCAATGTCGGGCCTCGGCGGGCTGAAAGTGTCACCACGCAACGGGAAGATCCATCCGAGCCGACGGATCCAACCGACGAAATACGCACACCGGAGCCTCGCAAAAGCGGACCGCAAGCCGAAGGTGACGCCGGCGTCAGCGACGAAAATCAATTGGCGGAGTCCGAGGCGGCAGACGCTTCGCAGAATCAGGCGGAAGACGTTCTCGTCAAGGTACACGAATCCCAGAGAAACTCGATTGAGTATGGCGCGGGATTCGAGATCGTCAGGCGCGGCGGGACGGCGCCGGGCGGCACCGTCTTGGTACCGGGGTTGCCCGCGATCGTGCTGGGCAGAAATTTCACGACCAGCGAGAGCACATTTGTCGGCCCGCGGGGCTCCTTTTCGTACACGCTGCGGAATATGCGCGGCCGGGGCGAGACTTTTACGGCGTCGATTCTGGGCTCCCGGCTGGACAACCGCGCCTCGCTGAGCTACGGAGTCCCGCGGCTGTGGAGCACGTCATGGAGTTCGCTTCTGAACGCGACGGGCGAACGGAACACGCAAAACCCAATCTTTACGTCCACCTTTTGGGAAGGGTCTTTTCAAGTCCAGCACTCGATTGATGCACGCCGCAGTGAGAGTGTGATCCTGCGTTACCGACTCCGGCGTACGTTGCTCTCGGACCTGTTAATCCCCGACCTGGTGCTGCCCGAGGATCAGGACATCCGACTCTCCACCCTTTCCGTATCGTTTCTTCGCGACACACGCGACAAACCTCTCGACGCGCATCGCGGCATCTATCAGACGCTCGATTTCGGCGTCACGCCGACTGCGTTGGGCGCGAGCGCGAATTTCGTGAAGTTTCTGGGCCAATCCGCGTACTACCGGCCGATAACATCCCATCTGACCTGGGCCAATAACGTGCGCTTTGGTCTGGCGAAGCCTTTCGTTTCGAGTTTCGTACCGATCAGCGAAGCATTCTTTTCCGGCGGCAGCGATACCCTGCGAGGCTTTCCGATCAACGGCGCTGGACCGCAGCGCCCGGTAGCCGCCTGCGGGGTCCCCAGCGATCCATCCACGTGCACGACGATCACGGTTCCCGTGGGGGGCAACATGCTCTTCGTCGTAAATTCCGAGCTGCGCTTTCCGATACCGCTCAAAGAAAACTTGGGCGCGGCGATTTTCTACGATGGCGGCAACGTCTACTCGCGGATCAATCTGTCCGAGCTGGCCAGAAATTATACGAGTAGCGTGGGGATGGGATTGCGCTACCAGACGCCGGTAGGGCCGGTGCGCTTTGACATTGGCCACCTGGTGAACCGGATCAACGGAATCAGTTCGGTGCAGTTTTTTTTGACGCTGGGCCAGGCCTTCTAATGAAGCTGCACGGGTGAGAGGCGCGCCATGATGAAACCGAGTTGGAAAAAGGCAACCACATGGGCCGCGGCTGGAATCGCCATGCTTGGGCTGCTCATCATTTCCGCGGCTTACCTTGTCCAGCAGAACACCTCTTTACATCGCTATCTCCTGGCCCAAATGATTCAAGCCGGCGAAACGTCCACCGGCGCGCGAATCACCGTCGGAGACTACGCTCTGCGCTGGTTACCGCTCCGGGTCACACTGCGGGATGTAGTGGTGCACGGCACGGAGAAGGATTCATCGCAGCCGCTCGCGAGCGTCGCCCAAGTCGAAGCAGGCATCGCCTGGGGCGCGTTGCTGCGTAAGCGATTCGACCTCACCGAACTGATTCTCGATCGCCCCGCCATTAATTTGATGATTGACGAAGCGGCGCAATCGAATCTGCCTGCGCGTCTGCTAACTGGGCCCAGCTCCCAAACTGCGCCCTCCGCGGACAGGCTGCAGGTTTCGGTGCGCCGCGCCATCGTGCGAAATGGAGAGCTCCGCTATAACGATTTGCCCCGGAAAATTGATGCCGATCTGGCGGACTTCCATCTGGACGCAAATCACAGCGGCTCAGAAGATGGATGTTCGGGAACGCTGGGGTACAGCGCAGGTGAGATTGCCATCGAAGGCTACACTCCCGTGCGTCATGACTTCCAGATCCGCTTTGCGGCCACGCGCTCCGGAGTCAGTTTCGAAAGCATCCACATAGCCACGAAGTTCTCCCAAGTGAACGCCAAGGGGATCGTGCGTGGCTACTGGAACCCGGTAGTAGAAGCTCAATATCAAGCGCTCGTATCCACTACGGACTTACACGACATAATGCGCACCGCGCCGCTTTCCGCGGGAGAGATTACGCTTACGGGCGAACTCTTCTACCGCGCCGCGGCCGGGGCTCCGCTCAACGGACTGAAGATCGGCGGCCATATTTCCAGCAATGCGCTGAGAGGCTCCTGGTCTGGCGCCGAGGTGAATTTCCGCTCTTTTGCGGGCGATTATCTATTGGAAAACGAAACGCTACGCGTCAGCAATCTGCAGGCTGAAGCAATGGGCGGAGTTCTGCACGCTGAATTCAGCGCCGAGCGCCTCACCCCAACTCCGCGCTACCGTCTCTCCGTGTCGAGCGAGTCGCTCTCCCTGGGAGAGGCGGAGGAAGCGGCGGGTGCGAAGGTCGCGGAGGCCAAGGTGGCGCCGATGCGGGGGACGGCCCGCGTGCATGCGGACGCGGAGTGGACGGCAAGCCTGGAGACCCTGGTCGCACACACGGATGCGAGTATTTCCGCACTCGTCGGCCTGGGTGCGGGCGCCGTCACTCAATCCTCCGAATCGTCAAAGAGTTCCGCATGGATGCCGATGAAAGCGGAGATGCATATCGCTTATGACGCGCCGCATGCCACTCTCACCGTGAAGAATAGTTCGTTATCCAGTAATAAAACGAGCGTTGTGGCGGATGGGACGATCAGCGACCATTCGGCGCTCACGCTTCGCGCGCGAACCTCCGACCTGCGCGAAGTAGACCTGCTCGTGTCCTCTGCCCGAGCGATGATGAAGTCGCGCGCAACGCCAAATTTGTCCGCGTCGCAACAGCTCGATCTGCGCGGCACGGCCTCGCTCGAAGCGGAAGTGCGGGGCCGCATTCAAGATCCGCGCATCATGGGCCATGGCCAGGCGGATGCGCTGGAAATTCGCAAAGCCCGCTGGCCTCATGTGCAGGCCGATTTCAATCTGACTGCCTCCTCCATCCGTTTGCAAAACGGACATGCGCAAAGTTCAAGCCAGGGCCGCCTGGATTTCGCGCTGCAGGCAAATCTGCAGCACTGGTCTTACTCCGCCGACAATCCCATGACTCTCGAGCTGCAAGCTTCGCAGCTGCAGCTTTCGGATCTCGAACAGCTGACGGGCTTCGCCGCGCCGGCTTCGGGAACCCTGTCCGGCAATCTTTCGCTTCGCGGCACGGTAAACGATCCGGCGGGTGATGGCGCACTGGAGCTGACGAACGGTTCGCTGTGGGGCGAGCCGGTTCGCAGCGCCACGGCGCAGCTTCATGGCGCGGACAAAGCGCTTTCGGCGAGCTTCAGCATCGCCTCCGCGGCAGGAAATATCGGCGGGCAAGGAACCTTTAGCGCAAGCGATCGCCGTTATCAGATTTTGGTTCGCCACTCGGTGCTGAATTTGAGTCAAATTCACACCTTAACTTCTCGCGGCTACAACCTCGCAGGAACGCTGGGAGTCGACGCGCAAGGCCAGGGAACGCTGCAGGCGCCGCAATTTGACGTGACGCTGGCAGGCGAACAACTGGTCTTTCGAGACGCGCCGCTTGGCTCGATAAATGCTCAACTCCACGGGACCAATCAGCAGGCGGCCTTCACGCTCCGTGCAAATATGGCGGGCGGCCAAATCCAGGCGAATGGAAACTTGGGATTCGCCTCTCCCTATGTCGTACACGGAGGATTTGAAATTCTTTCGCTGCAATTCGGGCCGCTACTGGCCACGTATCTTCCCTCGGCGCGGCGCGAACTGCAGGGCACCGCAGAGGTGCGTGGCCAGATCGATGGCCCGCTGGCGCGTCCGGAAGAGGTTAAGGCAAACGTTGAACTTTCCACATTGAACATGGCTTATCAGAATCTGACGCTCGCCAGCGCCGCTCCGGTCCGCTTGAACTATGCCGACGGCCTGGTAACGATTTCGCAGGCCGAACTCAAAGGGAGCGGCACCGATTTTAAGTTTGGCGGAACGCTGCCGTTGCGAAATTCCTCGCCGGTGGACATCACCGCGACGGGATTGATCGACCTCAAGCTTTTGTCGATGCTGGGCACAAACACAGAATCCTCCGGAACGGCGAAGGTGGACCTGGCGGCAAAGGGCACGTGGCAGCAGCCCCAGGTGGGTGGAACGATTGAAGTGGCCGGCGCTTCGTTTACCAGTGACGCGACGCCGATTGGCTTTGACAAATTGAACGGCCGGATCGCGGTCAGCAACAGCCGCCTGACCATCGAGAACCTTTCCGGGCAGATGAGCGGAGGCACATTCTCGGCGAGCGGATTTGCCAGCTATTCACCGCCTTCATTTTCTCTGCAGGTGAACGGGAAATCGGTTCGGGTGCGGTATCCAGCGGGCACTCGGGCGCAAGTGGACGCCGACCTCACGTTGATCGGAACCCCGGCCGCAGCGGCGCTGAATGGCCGCGTTACGCTCAATACCCTCTCCTTCACTCAGGATTTCGATCTGGCAAACTTCATCGGCCAGTTCAGCGCCTCCAGCCCTTCGGTGCCTTCGCATTGGGAGGAGAATACGCGGCTCAACGTGGCGGTGGCCTCGAGCGACGTGCTCGCACTTTCCAGCAGCAAATTGAGCTTGCAGGGTTCGGCCGACCTGCGCGTCGCGGGAACGCTGGCGAATCCCGTGGTTCTGGGCCGCACGACGCTTTCCGGCGGTGAGCTGTTTTTTATGGGGAATCGGTACCAGGTGCAAAGCGGCACGGTCATTTTTTCAAATCCCGTGCGCACCGAGCCGACGCTCAATCTTTACGTCACCACGGTTGTGCAACAATACAATCTCACGCTGAATTTTCTCGGGACGCTCGACCGCCTGCGCACCAACTACACGTCCGATCCCGCGCTGCCGCCGGTGGACATCATCAATCTACTGGCTTTCGGGAAAACAACGGCACAGGCCGCAGCAACGGCGACGCCCGCTTCCGTAGGCGCTCAAGCGGTGATTGCCAACGGATTGACCAGCCAGGTGAGCAGCCGGATTGAAAAGCTGGCAGGAATTTCGCAGCTGCAGATCGATCCGTCGCTGGGAGGCGATAACAGCAATCCGGGCGCGCGCGTCGCCATTCAACAGCGGCTGACAAGCAACATCCTCTTCACCTTTGCCACCGACCTGACCAACACGCAGAACGAAGTGGTGCAGGTGAAGTATCAGACCAAAGGGCGCCTGGCGCTTTCGTTGACGCGAGACGAATACGGCAGCTTCGCCATCGAAGCCAAAATCCGCAAGAAATTTTAGCCCCGCGAGTGAAGTTTCACGCTGCCGCCGCGCCTGAGCATATAATTCACCCGATGAGGCCAAACTTTCGCAACCTCCTGGTGAACGCGGTCCGCTGCCGCTGCCCGAATTGCCGGCAAGGAAAAATCTTTCGCGGATGGCCGAATCGCGTGCTGCCGCGATGCCCGCATTGCGGGCTCGGCTACTTCCGCGAGTCGGGCTACTTCCTCGGGGGCATGATCATCACCTACATCCTGACGGCCTTCATCCTGCTGGCCGCTTACCTCATTTCCCTGCTGCTGCCCGGGCTGGCGATCGTTTCAGAAAACCTCAAATTCGCGTTTTGGACCTGCCTGGCGATCGCCCTCACGCTGGGGCTGGTGCGTCCGGCTTACAGTTTGTGGTTGTCGCTCGATTTTTGGATTGATCCCTGGCAGCCGGACGAGCCGAAGTCCTAGCGGCGTATTCCACGCCGGGGCGTTCCCCAAAATATTCTTCAGCAACCCAAGGCGGAGCGCACCTCTTCGATGGGTTTGCCCTTCCAGAACTTCTCCCAATTCTCGATGGAGCTGAAGGAACGGGCGGACATGAGGTCAACGTATAAGTTGCCATGAAGGTGATCGATTTCGTGCTGCAGAATTCGCGCGTACCAGCCCGAAGCCTCGATGGTCTTGGGATTGCCGCGCTGGTCGAGGTATTCCACGATAATTCCGCGAGCGCGTGGAACCAGGCCAAAAAATCCGGGCACACTCAGACAGCCCTCGAAAAACTCCATCTCCCGTTCGTCGCTCACCCTCTGGATGCGCGGATTGATAATGACGTGAAAGGGGATGGGGCGCCTCTCGCGCAGCGCCATTTGCTCCCTGGAAATCTCCTTGTGGTACTCCTTGCGGTCTTCAATTACGGCCAGTTGGAGAGAGACACCGATCTGCGGAGCCGCCAGGCCGACGCCGGGCGCTTCCCGCATGGTTTCGCGCATGTGCGCGATCAGGTTCTGTACCTCTTTGCTTTTGATCTCGTTGGGAGACAGAGCACGCGATTCTTGCCTGAGAAGCGGATCACCGGCATGAACGATGGGTAGAAGCATGGTCCTCCTTCGGCGGTAGAGTATCGCGCCGAAGGAGGATCTGCCTAGATAATGCGAGGGGAGCTTACCGAGCCGTGGCGGCGGCGCTCTCTTTTTCGATGGGCGCGCCCACCAGATTGCCCCATTCGGTCCACGAGCCGTCGTAGTTCTTCACGCGATCGTAGCCGAGGAGATATTTCAGGACGAACCAGGTATGCGAACTGCGCTCGCCGATGCGGCAATAGGCGATGACGTCGTCTTTTCCGGTCACGCCCTTTGATCCGTAGAGCTGTTGGAGTTGATCGGCGCTCTTGAACGTGCCGTCTTCATTGGCGGCCTGCGCCCAGGGCACGTTGGCGGCGCTGGGAATGTGGCCGGCGCGCTGCGCCGTCTCGGTCATGCCCGGCGGAGCGATGATCTTGCCGGTGAACTCGTCCACGGATCGCACGTCCACCAGGTGCCCGTGATTCCGATTCTCGACCATGGCAAAGACATCTTCCTTGCGCGCTCGAATGGACTCGTCGGGCCCGCTGGCTCGATATGTGGCCGGCGCTGGCTTCGCAGCTTCGGTGGTCAGGGGGCGCTTCTCTTCAAGCCACTTCTTGCGTCCTCCGTTGATGAGGCGTACATCCTTGTGCCCGTAATACTTCAATTGCCAAAGTGCATAGGAAGCGAACCAGTTGTTATTGTCGCCGTACAGCAGGACGGTCGTGTCGTTCGAGATGCCGGACTTACCCAACAACTGCTCCAGATCCGGCTTGGAGATCAAATCGCGCCGAACGTTATCCTGAAGTTGCGTCTGCCAGTTCCAGCCAACCGCACCGGGGATATGGCCTTGATCGTAGGCGCTGGTGTCGACATCAACCTCGACCAGGCGGATGTTCGGATCGTTCAAGTGCTGCGCGGCCCATTCTGTGGACACCAACACTTCGGGATGCTTGTATTCAGCCATGCGCTACCTCCTCGAAAAGAATAGGAGCCCAAATAAAAAATCCACCGTCATTTGTTTTGGCGGTGGGCTTTCAGAAGGGCAATATTGGAATTCGACCCTTAGGTTGCGAGCCTCCCGCTAAACGATACCGGACAACAACAAAGACAGCGGCAGTCGCGGGGCAAGGTGCCAAACCTGCGGGGTTCCATGAGGGACAAGTTACACTACAAGCCGCCTCATGGCAATCCGCCGGCCGCGCTACCTGGTGGGGGGACAAGCGCGAACGTTATCGGCGTTAGTCGAGAAGCAAGTCACTTCGGTGCGTAGGCGGCCGCTCGGGGCGCAGCACGATGATCTCCGCGCCATCCGCGATGATGGCGGCATCGGTCAGGCTCAGAAATAGTCCGTGTTCGACGACGCCGGGAATCACGTTTAGCTTCGCGGCCAAATCCGAAGCGTCGCCGATAAGACCAAAATCGCAATCGACAAGATAGTTCTGCTGATCGGTAAGAACGGGCCGGCCGGGCTGCGCCTGGTCAAGCCGTAACACGGGCTTGCCGCCGAGTTCTTCGATCTCGTCCATGACCCATGGGGCTGCAAATTGCGTCACCTCCACCGGCACACTGCGACCGCCCAGTTGGGCGACACGCTTGGAAGAGTCGGCGATAACCAGGAAGTGCCGCGAGGCGCGAGCCAGGATCTTTTCGCGCAGCAGCGCGCCGCCGGCGCCTTTGATCAAGGTGAGGTCAGGCGCAATTTCGTCAGCGCCGTCCACGGTGAGGTCGAGCCGCACTCCGCGGCGCGGTTCGGAAACGGGTATGCCAAGCTCTTTGGCTTTCGCCCCTACCAGCAAGGAAGAAGCCACGGCTTCGATTTTCAGTTCGGCGCGGCGCAGAGCCTCGGCGATCACCAGCAGAAAATAGGCGGCCGTAGAACCGCTCCCCAGGCCCAGAAGCATGCCATCGCGGACGTAGCGAAAAGCAGCCTCCGCCGCCGCCTGCTTTTCAATTTCGAGCTGTTCGGCTGTTTTTGGAGGGCTCACGGTTGAGAGCATATACTCGAATGCCGCCATGGGATCATCCGAAAAAACGAACGTGGATATTGCGAGAACCCATCTCCGCGTGCGGCGCTTGCGTCGGAGGGACCTCCCGAGCGGCACGCTGGAGCTTGCGCAATTCCTGATTGGCAAGACGCTGGTGCACGAACTTCCGGAAGGCCGTCTGGTCGGCCGGATCGTGGAGACCGAGGCCTATCCGCCCGGCGATCAGGCCGCCCACGCTTTTCGCGGCATCACGCCGCGCAATCGCTCGCTTTTTCTCAGGCGCGGCCATGCCTACGTCTATTTCACGTATGGCTCCTGCTGGATGCTAAATATTACGAGCGAAGAGCCGGGCGTGGGCGCCGGCGTGCTGATCCGCGCTCTCGAACCCCTCGCGGGAATCGATTTAATGCTTCCCGGAAAACGCAAGGCCTCGCGTGCTTGCGATCTGACACGCGGCCCGGGCCGGCTCGCGGCGGCATGGCAAATCGACAAGCGCTATGACGGCATCGACGTGTGCGCCAAAGGGCCCTTGTGGCTAGGCGCCGCGCAGGGACCGCCGAGGCCATTGGGCAAGAGCATCCGTATCGGAATTACGCGCGCGGTCGACCGCCCGTTCCGATTTTACGAACGCGGCAATCCCTGCGTCAGCGGACCAGCCCGGTTGCGGCGTTAAATAGCGGCACGGCCCCTTTCAAACTCCATCTGCATAAGGTTGTTGCAAGACGGAGGCAAAGGACTTATATTCCTCGCTGGTTAAGCCACCAAGCAACCGCGCTTTTTGCCTTTACCTGACTCGCTAAATCTGCCGGATCAACCGGGTGAGACGGCCACAAAGGGGAAAACAAGATTAACATCCTACTTTATAACCCGGACAACGAAGTCACGAGCAACTTCATGCCGCACCTCTGGATGTTCCTCCTCAAATCCCTGACGCCCGCTGGGCACGAAGTATTTCTTCTGGATGGCAACGCGCACCGCATGAGCGAATCGGAATTGGTGTGCTATGTAAAAGAAAATAACATCGGGCTGGTGGGTATCGGCGCGATGACGCGCATGGCGGGCAAAGCCTATCGCATGGCCGATGCCATTCGAGCGGCCGGCGTTCCAGTGGTCATGGGCGGCCCCCACGTTACTGAAGTCCCCAATGAAGCCCTGGGGCGCGATGGCGGGCCCCGCCACGCTGACGCCGTGGCGCTCGGCGAAGCGGATGCAACCTGGCCACGCATTGTTGCGGATGCGGAGCGCGGCGAGCTGAAGGAGACCTACGCACCCGAAGACGCATTCGGACAGGAATTGAAGCCGTCGCTGGCCGACTATCCGGAGATCCCCTGGGAGCGCATGGATCTCGATCAGTTCAACGTGATCGGGCACTTCCCCAAGTTGGCGCGCCGCATCCTGACGCGCATTGGAATGGAGTGGCAGAGCTTTCTCCTCATTCCGATTGAGTCCGGCCGCGGCTGCCCTTACGGATGCGAGTTTTGCACGGTCACGGGCTTTTTCGGCGATTCGATTCGGTTTCGTTCGAATGAGAGCGTCGTCAATGAGCTGCTGCGGCTGAAATCCCTGGAAAAGCAAACCAAGGGAAAGATCGTGGTCTTTTTCATTGACGACAACTTCGCCATCAACCCGGCAAGGACGAAATCTCTGCTGCGGGAAATCATCGCGCGTAAAGCTCAGGTTCCCTGGATTGCGCAAATCAGCATGAATCTATTGCGGGATGAAGAACTCGTCTCCCTCATCGCGCAAAGCGGGTGCCGCTGGATATTCATGGGACTGGAATCAATCGACCCGGAAAACCTGAAAAGCGTGGCCAAGGGGTTCAATAAGCCCAGCGAATACGGGGCCGTGCTGGAACGGCTTGCGCGGCACAATCTTTACGCGATCACCTCATTTATTTTCGGCATGGATGGCGATCGCCTGGGCGCCGCGGAGCGCACGCTCGAGCAGATCCGTTCGTGGCCGCCGGGGCTCCCGGTGTTTGGCCTGCTGACTCCCTATCCGGCGACGCCACTCTACGACAAGCTCGCCGCCGCGGGGCGATTAACCCGTCCCAAACACTGGCTGGATTTCAAACCGTTCGCGATGGCTCATACCCCGCTGGGATTCTCCACAGCCGACGCGGAAGCCGAGGTCAGGCATGCCTGGGCCGCATCGTACTCGCCCGAGGCTAATAAGTCCGCGATGAGATGGTTGCAGGGCAAGTCCCTTCCGGACCGAATCATTCATCTATGTTCCCGGCTGGCGTTCCGAGGCATCTATTTTCCGCAAATGAAGTGGCGGCACTGGGCGAGCCTGCTTTTTCAAAACAGACAGCCCATCCTGCAGGTGGCCTTTCAGGCCTGGAAACTAAAATTTGCTGGAGGGAAGGCGGCGCTCCGGGTGAAGCCGGTTGGCTTCGAGCCGCTCGCCCGTCCGGCGGATTGCGAACCCGCACTGAGCCGGGAGGAAATAAACTAAAGCAGCCCTGGCAAAGAGGGCTCGTCAGTTTGTTGACGTTGTTGACGCCCGTGGTGTCCATTGGCCGATGGCGTGAATGCTGAGCTCAACCTTATCGCTCGCCCGCAGAATAAACGTACTCGGATTCTTCAGTCCCCATTTGATGTAGGGAATAGAAAAACTCAGATCCAAAGTAAGTTCCGAACCGGCGATATGTACGGCGGCCGGAATCAGGAACTCATGGTCCTGACCATGAAGACGGAACGTACCTTTCACTTCAACCTGAGAATCCCCCTGCATCGCAACGTGCCCTTCAATCTCGGCCGGAACAAAACGAATCTCCGGATATTTCTGGCTCTCGAGTATCTCCCTGTGCATTTTTGAGTCGCGCCAGCTATTTCCGCTGTCACCGCTGGCCGCGTCGATCACCATCGAGCCGGAAGCTTTGCCCGCAGAAAGGTCCAGATCGGCTTTGCCGCTTTTCAATTGGAACGTGCCGTGCACGGTGTGAAGAGACGTGCTGAGAGTGTAGTGGACGGTAGTCCGGGCAGGATCGATCTCCAATGCGGCCTGCTGCGCCGACGCAGGAACAACCACCAGCACCAGCACCGCCAACACCGGCCCCCATGCGTACCGCAGACCGCTTCTGATCGGAACCATGAGCCCTAGCCTGCGCTGACCAGGCGCCATCCGAATCGCACAGCATCGTGCCAACCGAATTTCGACTCGACGGGGGACGCAATCTGCGCGTTCAGCAAATAAGAAAAGAGCGAAGGTTCGGCAGCCAGCGCCCGCAGAGACCGCCGGCGCAGGCGCGAATGGCCATCCATTGCCAGCATGAGCCTGGACATGAATCGCGGCATTCTGCCAATGCGATCGTGCGCCGCTTGATACAAGCGAAGATCGCCGCCCTCGATGGCCTTTACTAACGCGGCGGCCTGCTTCAAACCCAGGCCGATCCCCTCCCCGGTAAGCGGATCGACGGAACCGGAAGCGTCGCCGACCAGAGCGAGCCCGTGGCGATAGACGCTCTTCAGGCGGCGCAGCGCGGCGCGGGCGCCACGCACCCTATCCAGCGCACATGTGCCGCGAAGCCGGGCGGCAAGTTCGGGGACCTGCGTGAGCGCATCCGCAAATTTCAGGCCGGGGCTGCGAGAGGTGACCGCGACGCAAACCTCCTCGGAGCCGACCGGGCCAGCAACAATCTGGCAATCGCGCGCCCAATAAACTTCGACGAGATCGCTCCACGGAGCGACGCGGAAATGCTGCCGCTGGCCAAAGCGAATCTTTTCGTATCGGGTCGGCTGGAGCGCGGCCCAGCGGCGGACCCGCGAAGCTTCGCCATCGGCTCCGATCACCCACCGGCTGCGAACAGGCCGGCCTTCGCAGACCATCTGGCCATCTTGTAGCGTGACGCGAGCGCCCCAAAGAAGTGCGACGCCGAGGGCGGCGGCGCGCTCGACGAGTTTGGCGTGGAATACGGTTCGCCTCAGACCCACGCCTTCGCCCGTTGCGAATCTCGCAGCGACGGAAGAGCCGCCCGTGGTGTCATGAAAGCGAATGCCGCGAAAAGGCACCGTTTCGCCGGAGCGGAGCGCTATGCCCAGCGCCTTCAGCGCCTCCACGGTATCCGGCATCAAGCCCTCGCCGCAGGCCTTATCGATCGGAGGCCGGGCGTAATCGGCCACAGCGACCCGATAGCCCCGCTGCACGGCCAGAATGGCGACTGCGAGGCCGGCCGGACCACCACCGACGATAAAAATATCGGACGAATGCACGAGCGAGTTCATTCCTGTATTTGACCTGGCCCAGAATCACCGATCTGGAGAGGTTAGACGGGAAAAGCGGGCAATTAGTTGGAAGCTAATTCTGAATTCGTGCCTGCCGTATCGGCGGCGCTACGCACTCTTGCGATTCGGTCGAAGGCTGCGTTCCGCGACCGGCTCAAGAAGGCGCAGGACGTGTTCCCCCGAATTCGGATCAAAGCGGTACGACAAGACAGCATCGGCCGCGGCCGTATCCGCCGCTAGTTCCAGTTCGGGATTGTCGAGAATAATGTCCCCATTCTTTCGGATACGGAATTCAGTTCCCACCTGCATCGGAATTCTGACTTCTCGATTCTCAGCCATGCCTCTCTCCGTTCACCTTGCACTTCTTTGATGCAGAAAGATGCGGTTTGTGTACAGACCCGGATTGCCGGATTACAATGGAGCCGTGCGCTATCTTGTCCGAGCACGAGTGAAAGCCGGCCGCGAAACCGACCTTCTGAGGGCAATCGAAAAGCGCACGCTGGGCCGAGGATCGGTTGCGGGAGGCGAGTACTTCCGCAATATGAATGACGCGCGGCTCTGCGAAGACCAAACCGCACGCTGGGTTGAAGTCTGTTACTGTCCGAGCCCGCTGCTCGAAGAGCGGCCTTACTGGGAAGAGTATTTCGATCTGACGAAGGTGCAAGATGCCCATGACCGGCGCCGTTGCCGGGATGAAAATGGGACAGAGTCCTGGGCTTGCAGCTCTTGCGATTGCACGCAGCGGCTCGAGCAACGCCTAGCGGAGAGTGGCGAATGTTTTCTCGATGCGCTCCGCCAAAAAAGTAAAGAATCCACCGCCGCCCGGCCCTCCAAGGACAGAACCGATCGATAGCCAGGCTTTTTCCTTACCCCGAAAAATCGTTTTGGGGTAGAAGGCTACCGCAAAACTGTTTTCGGTCATCCAATTCACGTATCCCTGAACTCGTACCGATGGGAGCCATGGGAGTAAAGATTTGAGCTTTTCTTTTCGTTTAGGGAAGGGACGCATGCAGCGCGGAAATCACCGACGCTCGATGGAAGCGCGCGCCCGCGACCTGCTGCTTGCGCCGGCATTGGGCATGGTCGCGGCGGCGTGCGGATTGCTCTTCGCGCAAAGTACGGCGCCCACCCCTTTCGATGCGTCGCGCGTGATCCCCTTTCTGAATCAAACGCTGAACTGGTACCGGCAAATGACTGTGGATCAGCAAATCGCGAACGATCCCAGCGAAGTGGCCCTGGTGACCGATAATCGCCAGCTGGCCGACCAGATCGTCCGCCTGAGCTTCGATTTTGCGAGAGCGGAAGCCGACGCGCTCGCAGACAGCCATGTGTCTGCCCAAGGTCAGGGCCAAGGCCAGGGGCAGGCTCAAGCTCAGAATGGAGGCGCGCCGGAGCAGCAAGCCATCGTCAAGGCCGAGGAAGGGATCGATCGGGAGATCGAAGATGGCGAATCAGAGCTAAATTCGCTGAAGCAGAAACTGGCGGCGGCCACGGGCCGGCAGCGCGAACTTTTGCAGGCACAGATCGCGCAAAGCCAGGCCGAAATCGACCTGGACAAGGCGCGCAGGGATGCCATCCACAGCATGGCCGAATTCGTGACCGGCACGGGCGCCGGCAGCGGGGCAGGCGGACTGCGAGGACAAATCGACGCCATGGCGTCGTCGGTGCCGTCTTCCGCAGCAGGTTCGCCCAGCGGAAATCAGGCAAACTCCAAAGACCAGCCCAATACGAATACTGAGGCCGCCGCCAGCGAGCCCACTGGAATATGGGATCTCGGCGAGGAGCTTTTGGCAATTTCTCGCAAGCTGCGCACCATTGATACGGCGCTCACGCAGATACAGGCGCTGGCGAAAACCTCCTCTGATCTGCGGGCGCCTTTCACGAATCGCCTCCGGACGCTATCTCGTCAGGCCGACGACCTGGCCGGCCAGCCGCCAGCCAAGGATCCGTCCGCAGTGGCGCAGCAACGGGAGCAGGTGGCTTCCCTGACGACGGAGTTCAAGGAACTTGCGGCGGTCGCCCTGCCCCTGAGCAAGCAAGGCATACTTCTCGGCCTTTATCAGAAAAGCCTGGAGAACTGGCACACCGAGGTAAGGGGCGATCTGACGGGCCAACTGGAGCGCCTGCTGGCGCGATTGGCCATCCTCGCGGTGTTTATCGGGGTGGTACTCGTTTTTGCGGAGGTTGGAAAGAGAGCGATCTATCGCTACGTGCACGAGCCTCATCGCCGGTACCAATTTCTGTTGCTGCGGAAAATTCTACTGGCATTCGCAATTGTAGTCATGGTGGGCTTTGCCTTCGCCAGCCGGTTGGAGTCCGCCGTGACTTTCGCGGGGCTGCTTACCGCGGGGTTGGCCGTGGCTCTGCAGAGCGTGCTCGTCTCCGTAGTGGGCTACTTCTTCCTGATCGGGAGGTACGGAATTCGCGTGGGCGATCGCGTTCAAATCAGCGGCGTTACCGGAGAAGTGGTGGATATCGGATTGGTGCGTATGCAGGTGATGGAACTGGGCGGGAGCGCCGTGGACACTCCCACCGGCCGGGTGGTGGCCTTCTCGAACGCGATTGTTTTCCAGCCGACCGCGGGGCTTTTCAAGCAAATTCCGGGCACGAACTTCGTCTGGCATGAGCTCTCTCTGACCCTGGCTGCGGACAGCGATTTCCATGCGGTTCGAGAGAGACTGCTCAAAGGCGTGGACGCCGCGCTCGCCGATTTCCACGACGAGATGCAGCGCCAAAATCGAGCGATGGAACGGAATCTTATCGCCGCCCCCGTGGATGGGCTGAGACCGAAAGTTCATTTACGGCTTACGGCTTCGGGGCTCGAGGCGCTCGTCCGCTTCCCCGTCGATTTTCAGCATGCCGGCGACATCGACGAACGGGTGATGAGCGAGCTGCTGAAAGCCCTGGAAGAAGAACCGAAATTGAGGTTGGCCGGCTCTTCGGCGCAAATCAGCGTGAGAACGAATCCTCCCCAGGCAGGTGCCGCCGCAGCGGGATGAGAGGCTGCCTGCAAGAAAGGTCGCTCCCGCAGCGGCCTTTGGAACTTGCTGCGATTTTATCCGCAGAGGGCTAGAATCTCTTTCTGCAGCCGACTTCACAGGAATTCCCAGGCCCAATGTAGGAGCCCGTCTATGCGCCACTCGATTCGCGTCCTGATCGCCTCAGCACTCGTGGTAACTGCAGCTTTAGGTCTTTCGGGCAGAGTGCGGCAATCAAGCTCCGCGGCAGCAGGCGAGGCGAAAAGCTGCTTCACTTCACTGATCTTGAATTTTGAGGACCATCGCCACGGCGAAGACAATCTCGTCCCCGTGTGGCGGCTCCCCGGCAGCTCGACTTTCTTTTTCGATGCGGGCATGACCATCGACGCCGATGGCGCTCCCAACGCCTACAATCCGGACAATAGCGGGCTCGATGATTTGGCCAATGCCGGGGAGCCAGGACACTGGGTGGGATTCGTCAGCGACGCCGACGGCAATCCGTATATCCAGGGGCCCGACGATCCATTCCCGGGATATTACGTCTCCTGCACATCGCTATCCGCCAGAGAGAAGAAAGTCTCCGATCCGGCGAAATACGTGGACGCGACCAAGATTCCCTACGTCGTGCTGCCTCCTCAGGTGGCTGCGGAGGGAGGCGCGCGCCTGGGCGACTTTGCCCTGGTTTTAAATTTGCGCAATGGCCGCAGCGCCTACGCCATCTTTGCGGATATCGGAACCATGGGCGAAGGCTCAGTCGCCCTGGCGGAACGCCTGGGAATCTCTTCCGACGCCCGCCGAGGAGGCACGGCGCAAGGCGTGCGCTACATCGTTTTTCCCGGTTCCGGCAACGCCAGGCCGCGCCCACTCGAGGAGATCAACGCCCTCGCCGATCAGCTATTTCACGACTGGGGCGGCATGGAACAAGTCAACGCCTGCCCGGCTAATTCCGATCTGTAAATCTATCTGCCGACCGCAAGTTGCCCCGCCAGCTGCAGCACCTCAGCCACATGAAAAGCTCTTCGTCCCGTAAGCTGGCGTATCTGCTCGCGGCAACTGAATCCGTCGGAGACAATGAGAGTATCCGCCGCAGCTTCGCGTACGGCCGGCAAGAGGGCCCGCTCTCCGATCGCCCGCGAAACCTCATACTTCCCGCGCTCGAAACCAAATGCGCCTGCCATTCCGCAGCAGCCCGCGTCAAGGGAAAGCAAATCAACTCCCATCGCGCGCAGCAGGCGTTCCTCTCCGCTCAGCGTCGTCAGAGCCTTGTGATGACAATGCCCATGCAGGAGCACCTTGCGATCCAGCGCGGGAGGCCGATAACCCGGCGCTCGGGACTGCAAAAATTCGCTGAAAAGAAAAGTTTGGCCGCGCAATCGCGTAGCCCGCAAATCCCCCGGAAAAAGCCCGCCCAACTCATCGCGGAAGACCGAGGCGCAACTCGGCTCCAGGAATACGATGGGAATGCCGACATCAATTTCGGCTCCCAAGAAGTCCATGATCCGGCGAAGGTACTCCTTCGCGCGATCGAGCATTCCGAAATCGTAGAGCGGGCGGCCGCAACAGAGGTGCGACTGCGGCACGGCCACCTGAAACCCGGCTCGCTGCAATACCTCCAGCGCCGCGTGGCCGATCTCCGGGTGAAAATAGTTGGTAAACGTATCGGGCCACAAAATGATTTTGGACGTATCCGCCGCCGCCGATGCCCGCTCTTTCCCATCCCGCGTGAAGGAGTACTTCCGCTTGCCTGCCCAGCTTTGGAATGTGCCGTTAGCGAATCGCGGCAACTCTCTCTCAGGCGGAAGGCCCAGGAGCAGCCGCATCAGTTGGCTAAACGCGGGCGCATGGCTCAGAAAGTTAGCGGCGCGCGGGGCGGACGACGCCAGCCGCGCCCAGCGGTCGATCAACCCGAAAAAGTAAGCGTGCAGCGGCCGGCTCTTTCCTTCGTAATAGTGCGAAAGAAATTCGGCGCGATACGTGGCGATATCCACGTTGGTGGGACATTCCGACTTGCAGGCCTTGCAGGAAAGGCACAGATCGAGCGCTTTCTTGACGTGCTCATCCTGCCAGCCGCCACGCACGACCTCGCCCTGCAGCAATTCGAAGAGCAGGTGAGCGCGCCCGCGGGTGCTGTGCTCCTCCTCCAGCGTGGCCATGTAGCTGGGGCACATCACTCCGCCCTGGGTCTTGCGGCATTCGCCGAGGCCCACGCAGCGCACCGTCGCTTTGGCAAAGGAGCCGCCGTCGTCCGGGAACTGGAAATGCGTTTTCGATTCGAGCGGCTTGTAGTCGGCTCCCAAGCGCAGATTCTCGGTGGGCAGGTAGGCATTCACCACCTTGTTGGGATTCATCTTGTTGTCGGGATCCCAGGCGGATTTGAATTCCGCAAAGGCGCGCACCAGCTCCGGCCCAAACATCTTTGGCAGGAGCGCGCCGCGAGATTGCCCATCGCCATGTTCGCCGGAAAGCGAGCCACCGTAGCTCACCACCAGGTCCGCGGCGCGTTCGACAAATTCGCCGTACTTGCGGATGCCAGGTTCGCTCTGCAGGTCGAAGGTGACCCGCATATGAATGCAGCCGTGCCCGAAGTGGCCGTAGAACGCGGCGTGGTAGTTATATTCGTCGAGCAGCTTGCGGATATCGCGAAGATAAGCGCTTACCTTTTCCGGCGCGACGGCGGCATCGTCCCATCCCTCCCATTCCGGCGGCGCTCCGGGAGCGGCGGCCGCGGCGCGCGCTCCCGATTCGCGTATCTTCCAGACCCATTTCGCCTCATCGGCGCTGTAAAGACGGATGTCGGGATGCTCAGCCGATTGCTTGAACCGATCGGCAAGTTTGTGAGCGAGCGAGGTGGCCTCGCGCGCATCATCGCATCCAAATTCCACGAGCAGAATTCCTCTGCCGTTGGGAAGCAGCGCGAGATTCGGAGTGCCCTTCTTTCGCAAGCCGTCAACGATGCTGCCCTCAAACCCTTCGAGCCCGATGGGGCCGTATTCCAGGATTTCGGGCACCTGTTCGGCGGCCATGAAGACATCCTTATAGCCCAGCCCGACCAGAGTTCTATGCTGCGGGCTGTGGATCAGCCTCAGCTTGGCTTCGAGGACCGTGACGCAGGTGCCTTCGGTGCCCACCAGGGCTCGCGCGACGTGGAATCCACTTTCCGGCAGAAGCTGGTCCAAATTGTAGCCGGAGACGCGCCGGGGAATTTTCGGATAACGAGCGCGAATGAGCTGGCTGTAGTCATCTCGAATCTTTCGGAGCTTGGAGTAAATCTCTCCGCTGCGCCCGCCGCGAGCGATGATGGAAGCCAGTTGATCTTCTGACGTTGCACCCACCGTCAATTGTGTGCCGTCATAGAGCAGGATGCGCAACTCCTCGACGTTGTCGACCGTTTTGCCCGCGAGCAAGGAATGCGTTCCGCAGGAGTTGTTTCCAATCATCCCGCCGAGCGTGCAGCGGCTGTGCGTGGAGGGGTCCGGACCAAACGTAAGGCAATCGCTTTCGGCGCTCTCGCGCAGGCGGTCCAGCACCAGCCCCGGCTGGACGCGCGCGAATCTTTTGGCGGGATCGATCTCCAGAATCCGGTTCATGTTTTTCGTGAAGTCGAGGACTACCGCGACGTTGCAGCACTGTCCGGCAAGGCTTGTACCGGCGCCGCGGGGCAAGACCGGAGCGCCATATTTTTTGCACGCTGCGACAGTTGCGATCACGTCTTCTTCGTCGCGGGGAACGACCAGCCCAATGGGAATTTGGCGATAGTTGGAGGCATCGGTGGCATACAGCGCGCGGCTGCCACGATCGAACCGGACTTCGCCTTTGACCACTTGGTTAAGCGCGATCTCTAATTCGGAAGCCAGCGCAAACGAATCCGCCGGCTTGGCGTGAGAGCTGAGCGGCAAAGGAACGAGTGAGTTCAAGGTTTTCTGACTTCAGGCGCCATATCTTGAGATCAGACGGCCGGTAACACAGCGGGCTTCGCGGTCACGCGCGGCTCCGCAGGCATCTCGTCGAGTTTCATCCAGAAAGCGAGAATCGATCCGCACAGCAAGAGCACAATGCTTCCCACGAAGGGCAACTGCCAGTTGCCGGTTCGATCGATCAGCTTGCCGGCCAGTACCGGCGAGATGATTGCCGCCAGGGCCGATCCGGTATTCATAAAGCCGCTGGCAAACCCGGAAAACCTTGGCGCGATATCCATGGGAATCGCCCACATCGGGCCGACCGTGAACTCCGCGAAAAAGAACGCCAGGCTCAGGCAGATGACCGCGGAGGTCAAATTGTGAAGAAACACGATCGGCAGCATCATGATCAGCGAGCCAAGAAATCCGAAGACGATCAGGTTGCGGCGGGCCTTTTTTCGATCGTGCGTCCTCTCGAAGATGCGGTCGCTGACGATGCCGCCCAGGAGGTCACCCAGCACCCCTCCTAGAAAAACACCGGCGGCAAAAAGCGCCGTGCTGTTGAGGTTCAAGTTGTAGCTGTGCAGGAAAAATTGCGGTATCCAGGCGAGAAAAAACCACAGGGTCCAGCCGTAGCAAAAATAGACTACCGTCACCAGAAACATGCGGCGGGCCAGCCGCAGAAAAGGGACGCGCTCGGTCTTATGGTCCGCACGCGAACGCTGCCGGGGAAGTGTTTTCAACTCCGCCGGAGTGATTCCGGGATGATCCGCGGGTTTGTCGCGGAAATACCATCCCCACACTACGGCCCAACCCAAGCTCAGCGTTCCCAGGACGATGAATGATCCGCGCCACGCCACCACCGCAATCAATCCGGCGACCAGCGGAGGAGTAAGCGCATTTCCGAGCCGCGCCGCGGAATGCGTGATTCCCTGCGCGAAGCCACGCTTGGCCTCCGGCATCCATGCGGACATGGCGCGCGTAGCCGTGGGTAAAGCGGATACTCCGATGCCGAGCATCACGCGGCCAAACAACATGGCAGACAGGCCGTGGGCCAGGCCCATGAACACCGTGGCTGCCGACCAGATGATCGCAAACACTGTCAGCGCCAGACGCGCTCCAAATCGGTCACTCACCCAGCCGCCGATGATTTGAAACACAAGGTAAGGATAAGCAAACGCGGAGAAAATCTTCCCCACCTGCGTATTGGTCAGATGCAGCTCGTCTTTGAACACCGCGGCCGCGGTGCTTACGTTCACCCGCACGATGTAGTTGATCGCATACATCAGGCAGAGCAGGATGAGCACAACCGTCGTAGCCGGAATCGCTCTTCCGCGCGGCTCGGCTGCTGGCTCTTCGCTGTGCATTCTGCTCCTGATCGACCCAATATGCGCAAACCGATACGCGCAAGCGACCTATCGCGCTACTTTGGCAGGCTCACTCTTTTTGGCTGCGGGTGTAAGGCTATTCAAGGCCGCCATGACCCCGCCTTCTTGGTGCGGTACTCCGGCGAGGCGCAAGCCCATTTCGACGCCGCTTAACGTTCCCGCGAGCATGAGGTCATTGAAACCGCCGAGATGGCCAATGCGAAAGGCCTTGCCGGCGAGCTTGCCCAGCCCGGCGCCCAGAGCCATGTCAAAGTTTTCCAGAATGATTTTCCGCAGGCGATCGGGATCGTGGCCTTCGGGCGTATAAACAGCCGTCATCGAATTCGAATATTCCAGCGGCTCCTCGCAAACGATCTCGAGTCCCCAGGCGCGCACCGCGGCGCGCGTGGCATCGCCATACCTGGCATGACGCCGAAAGATGTTTGCCAGGCCCTCCTCCTGCATCATCTTCAGCGCCTCTCGGAGAGCAAAAAGGAGGTTTGTCGCGGGCGTGAACGGAAAAAAGCCGACATCATTGTGCTTGAGCATCTCCTGCCAGTCCCAATAAGATCGCGGCAGCTTCGCTTGTTTGCTTGCGGCCAAGGCTTTTTGAGAGATGGCGTTGAAGCCGAGGCCCGGCGGCACCATCAGTCCTTTCTGCGAACCGCAGACCGTGACGTCAACCTGCCATTCGTCCATTCTGTAATCCATGCAGGCGAGAGAGGAGATTGAATCCACGATCAGCAAGGCGGGATGGCCCAGCCGGTTCATGACCTGCCGAACCTCGGGTACGCGACTGGTTACGCCGGTCGAGGTTTCGTTGTGAACCACCACGACCGCTTTCACGGCATGCCCCTTGTCTGCGCGGAGCCGGCCTTCGAGGTCTGCGGCGGAGGCGCCCCTGCGCCAATTTCCAGGCACGTAATCCACGTCCAGGCCCAGCCGATCCGCGATTTGGCGCCAGATGTTCGAAAATTGGCCGGTCTCGAAAATCACGACCTTGTCGCCGGGAGAGAGCGTATTGACGAGGGCCGCCTCGCACGCGCCAGTTCCCGATGACGGATACACGATGACGTGGCCGCCGGTCTGGAAGATATCGCGCAAACCGCACAGGACGGCGAGGCCCAATTCCGCGAACTCCGGTCCGCGGTGATCGATAACCGCTTGATCCATCGCGCGCAGCACGCGGTCGGGAACGTTTGTGGGACCGGGAATCTGAAGGAAATGACGGCCTGTTCGAATCATGGCACCCTCGATGAGATCGGCTCTTCTTGCAAGTTATATCACATCGCCCGCACGCTCATCCGCGCGCCGGACAGCCCTCTCTTTGCCCGTAATGGGTTATATACCGAAAATTTTGTGGAGGCCTAAGAGCACGGCCACTCCGACGAAGACCAAAATGGCCGCCCACACATTTCGCTCGCGATTGATCTCGGGGATCAGGTCCGAAGCGGCCACATAAATCGTTACGCCGGCGGACAGCGGCAGCGTGTAGCTCAGATCCGTCTGCAGGATTCCGGTGAGCAAAACGCCGGCAATCGTGGCTCCGCCCAGCAGGGCGGACCCCAAAAGCGCGCTGCGCCGGTTGGCCCCGCCGGCGAGCAGCAACGACGAAACCGTGAACCCCTCCGGGAGCTTGTGCAGCACGATGGCAAAGAAAATCAGCAAGCCCAGCCATCGCGAAACCAGAAACCCCGATGCAATCGCGACGCCGTCAAAAAGCGAGTGGATGGCAAGGCCGGTAAGCGCGGAGAAGCTGGCGTGGCGCACACTCATCTGCTCGTGATGCGTCTCTTCGCCAAAATGAAAATGCGGAGCCAGCGTGTGCTCGAAGAAATGCACGATGAAGTAGCCCACGAGCACCAGAAGCAAAGCGGAATTCCCAGCGAGGCGGATCGATTCGGGCACGATCTCCATCAGCGAGACGGCGAGCATGAAGCCCGCTCCCAGCGCGAGGAAATAGATCAGGTAGCGCCGCGGCCATTCGCGGCGCACCACGAAAAGGCCTCCCAGGATATTTCCCGAAGCGGCGGCAAGGCCAAAAACCACAGCGAGCAGCATGCGCTGCCATTCGTCCGGCTTCATCGCGTCACCCGGAATGGCGGAAGAGAATTACGTCGCCTTCCTGGACGACGTACTCCTTCCCTTCCAGCCGCACCTGCGCCTTTTCGCGCGCCGCAGGCAAACTGCCGGCGGCTAGCAAATCTTCGCAGCGCACCACTTCGGCGCGTATGAAACCGCGCTCGATATCCGTGTGGATCGCGCCGGCGGCTTTTACGGCGGAAGCCCCGCGCCGTATGGTCCAGGCGCGCACTTCCGGCTCGCCCGCGGTAAAAAAGGAGATCAGCCCCATCAAGTCATACGTGGCGCGGATCAGCCGGTGCAGTCCGGGCTGCTTCAGCCCGTAAGCCGCCAGAAGTTCAGCAGCCGCGGCATCATCCAGCTCAGCGAGCTCCGCTTCGATACGCCCGCAGATCGCCACCACGGCGCTTTGCGGGCGCCCCAGCAACTTCTGCAGGCCGTGTCGCTCGACCGCGGTATCCAGCTTGTCCACTTCGTCGTCGCCGAGGTTCAGCACATAAAGCATCGGGCGCAGCGACAGAAACATGAAGCCGGTGAGCATCTTGCGCTCATCGGCGGTGAATTCCAGCTCCCGCAGCGGAGTTTCGCTTTCGATCGCGAGGCGGCAACGCGTGAGCAACGCCAGCTCCTGCTCCCCAACCGTATCTTTCTTTTTTTTGAGGTCTTTTTCCACGCGCTCGATGCGGCGTTCGATCTGCTCCAGATCGGAAAGCATCAGCTCGAGATCCAGGGACTGCGCATCGCGCAGGGGATCGATGCTGCCCGCAGGATGCGGAACGGCGGGATCATCGAATACGCGCAAGACGTGAGCGAGCGCGTCCACCTGGCGCAGGGGCGCGAAGACCGCCGAATCGCGCGTGCGGTCGCGCACGATTCCGCCTACGTCGACGTAGTCCACCGTCGCATAAGTGACTTTGCGAGGCTTGTAAAGCTCGGCGAGTTGATCGATGCGTGGCTCGGGCACTCGCGCCACGCCGATGTGCGTCGCGCCGCGCGCGCTCTTTTCGTCCAGGTGAGCCCGCGTCAGGATGCGGAAAAGCGTTGTCTTGCCGACCTGAGGTAGTCCGACAATTCCCGTTTGCATGGACCGCGAATCGTAGCACAGCAATATGCCGCGCGCCGAAGATCAGCGCGAGGCCTCAGGAGTGTAGCTGGCTCAGAGGGAAGACTCGGTTGCGCTCCCGTATTACGGCGTGGGCTTGGGAACACGGCTGGTGAAGGCCAGGGCAAGCAGGCCGGCGATGAGCACGGCCATTTCCAGGCGAACGGAGATGCCATGCAGGCGATCGAAGGAAGCGCGCAGCTCGCTTGTGGCCGGGGTGGCGGCCACCGAACCCATTTGAGCGCGCAGCGCGTTCATCGTCTCGCTCACCCAATACTGCGATACAAATGTGAGCACCAGCATAATCATCACCAGCAGGGACGCCGGCCGAAGCAGCGCCGAAGCCGAACGCGCCGCCAGCGCGGTAACCAGCAGATAGATCACACCGGCCACGATTCCCATCAGGTGCAAGCGGCCAAGGGTGATTCCGACCAGCGAGCCGGCTTGATCCAGCGTCAGCACCGAGAACGCGGCGGGAGCTACGATAGCGCCGAAGTACAAAATACTGCCAATCCAAGTGCCCAACGTAAAGACCTGCAAGAAGCGAACCAGCGTGGTCATCACAATGCGCTCCGCTATCGTTCCCGCGATTGCTGAATGAGCGTTTCCATGCGGCTGTCGGCGCGGGGGGCCATTATATCCGGGTTCGCCGCGGTTGCACGCGCCGAGTACCGCGGGGTCGCGCCAGGCAAGAGCGGAAAAAACGCGGGACTCCTTGGGCACATCCAGCCGAGGATTCTTTCGATGGCACTTGGAAACGATGGCAAGATAAGAGAGCTCATGGTGGGCGATCAAGGACTTGAACCTTGGACCTCTCCCGTGTGAGGGGAGCGCTCTAACCAACTGAGCTAATCGCCCACGTTCCTCGAGCTGTGGCAGGGGCTCTTTACTTGCAACAAAGTTTGTAACAAATGCCCGGGGAAGCGTCAATGAAAGCGCGCGCATCCAAATGACTACGACCGCCACCTCACAGATCTCTCAGCTACAGCGCGCTATCGCGGGCGTGATTCGCGGCAAGGATGAGGCCATCGAATTGGCGCTGGTGGCCTTGCTGGCGCGCGGCCACCTGCTCATCGAAGACGTGCCCGGCGTGGGCAAAACCACCCTCGCGCAGGCCCTGGCGCATTCGTTTCACTGCTCGTTCCAGCGCATCCAGTTCACCTCGGATATGCTCCCCAGCGACGTGATCGGTATCAGCGTCTTCAATCAGATCGACCAGCAATTTGAATTCAAGCCGGGCCCGATTTTCGCGAATATCGTGCTCGCCGACGAGATCAATCGCACCACGCCCAAGACGCAGTCGGCCCTGCTCGAAGCCATGAACGAGGCGCAGGTCACCGTCGATACGCGGACACATCCGCTGCCCCAGCCGTTTATGGTGCTGGCCACGCAAAATCCCATCGAGCACCACGGCACCTATCCGCTGCCGGAATCGCAAATGGACCGCTTCCTGATTCGCATTCGCATGGGCTACCCCTCGATCGATAACGAAAAGGAGATTCTGCGCAGCCATTCCGACCCGCATAGCGGCTCGGGCGTGAAGCCGGTGATGGAAGCGAGTGACGTCCTGGCCATGCAGCAGGCCGTGGAACGCGTGCGCGTCGACGACAGCCTGCTCGACTACGCGCTGGAAATCATCCAGAAGACCCGGCAAAACGAGCGGCTCGTCCTGGGAGTAAGCCCGCGCGGCTCGCTGATGCTCCAGCGGGGGGCCCAGGCCCGCGCGTTTATCGAAGGGCGCGACTTCTGTCTCCCCGACGATTTCAAGCAGCTCATCCTGCCCGTCTTCGCGCACCGCGTGATCGTGAATGCGCGCTACGCCACCACGCAGAAGAAAACAGCGCAGGCGGAAACGATCCTTTCCGAGATTGTCGAATCCACTCACGTCCCGCTGTAGGCCCGATGAGTTCTCCAGACGTTGTAAAGCGAGAAAGCTCGAGGGAACGCGGCAGGAAGGCGCGCGCATGGCGCCCATCGGCCACAGGCGCTCCGATCGACTGGGCCGCCTGGCGCAGCTTTGCGATTGCCGTGGTGGCCCTCGGTTGCGCGCTGCTGTTGGCTCTCTACTCCAGCGTCGCGGCGGAAGACGGCAGGATCTGGGCGGCGGGGACGTTCGCGGTCATGGCCCTGGCGGTGGCCGGATGGGTGGCCTTCACGGTGGTTCCGGCGCTGGCGCGCCGCACGCCTCTGCAATGGCTGGCCTATCGCATGGATTACCGGCTGACGCGAGAAGGCATCGTCTATTTGGCGGGGATTTTCGTCGTGGCGCTTGCCGCTGTGAACACCGGCAATAATCTGCTTTTCATGACTCTGGCCTGTTTGCTGGCCGGGATTCTGATCTCCGGAATCATCTCCCACGTGGTTTTGAGCGGCGTCGAACTGCGCCTCGATCTGCCCGAACATATCTTCGCCGGCCAGCCCGTATTGGCGCTGGCCGAGCTGATCAATCGCAAGCAGATGCTGCCATCGTTCTCATTGCGCCTGGTGGGCCCGCGCGTGCCGCGGCGAAAGCGCGCCGAGGAGAAGTCCGGACGCGGAAAGCATGCCGCCGGCGAGATTCTGACGACTCCCGTTTATTTTCCTTATCTGCCGCGGCAGCAAGCAGCGCGGCAGGCCGTGGAGCTCGTTTTTCCTCATCGCGGGATTTATCGCCAGGACACGCTCGGCCTGCAAACGCGCTTCCCCTTTGGCTTCCTGGAAAAAACGCGCCAGGTGGAGTCCAGCATGGAAGCTGTGGTGTATCCCTCCGTGGCTCCGAGCGAAGAGTTTTACGAGATCCTGCCGCTGGTGACCGGCGAGTTGGAGAGCCTGCTTCGCGGACGCGGCCACGATCTCTACTCCATTCGCGAATATCAGACGTCCGACAGCGCGCGGCACGTGGATTGGAAAGCTACCGCGCGAACCGGCGCGCTGCAAGTGCGCGAATTCGCCCGCGAAGACGAGCGGCGCGTTCTGCTGGTCCTCGATCCGGTAGTTCCCGGAGGCGAAAAGAGTCCCGAAGCTCGCCGCGCGGCTTTCGAGAAGGGCGTGGCGCTGTGCGCCAGCCTGGCCTGGCATTTCTACGAGATCAATTCGGTGCTGTCGTTTCGCAGCGCCGGCGTCGAGACGCGTATGGCACCCGCCGGAGAGATCATCTACGACATCCTGCATTACCTGGCCGGCGCGAAGCCGGCGGATTCCGATCGCTCGCTGCTCGGCGACCTCGCTGAACTTCCGCAAACCTTCAAGATTATTCTCACGGCGCAACCTCGCGGATCGATTCCCACGAGCCTCTGGACCACCTCCTACATCACGTTCCTCGACTGACCTGATTCGTCAGGCGCTTGCGCCGCATGCGACAATGACGCGATGCTGGCCTCCCCGCGCCGCTCCACGCCGCGCACAAGCGAAATGATTCCTGCCGCGGAGCTGCCGGCCTTTCAAAGCCGGTTGCTGGCATGGTTCGCCGGAGCCAAACGCGACCTCGATTGGCGCAGGACGAGCGATCCTTACCACGTGTGGATCTCCGAGATCATGCTGCAGCAGACGCGCGTCGCAACCGTACTTCCCTACTACCGGCGATTCTTGACGCAGTTCCCCAGCGTGGACGCACTCGCTCGAGCCCGGCCGGATGTGGTGCTCCGCTACTGGGCCGGACTGGGTTATTACAGTCGCGCCCGGAACTTGCATCGCGCGGCGAAGGAGATCGTCGCCCAACATGAGGGGAACTTTCCGAAACGCCTCGAGGAAGCGCTGGCGCTGCCCGGGATCGGCCCTTACACGGCGGCCGCCGTTCTGAGCATCGCCTACGGGGAGCCGCACGCTGTACTCGATGGTAACGTCGCGCGCGTGCTGGCGCGCCTGGGCGCGATTCGCGGAGAGTTGCGCCAGCCAATCACCTGGCGCGAGCTTGCCGATGCCGCGAACGCGCTGCTTCCGGCGCAAGGCACGCACGATGCAGGTCCAGGAGATTGGAACCAGGCCATGATGGAGCTGGGCGCCACGCTCTGCACGCCGCGCGCGCCGCAATGCGGCGGATGTCCGGTGGCTCGCTGGTGCCGCGCCCATACGCTGGGGATTGCGGGGGTGCTGCCCTCCGCGCGCAAGAAACGCCAGCCAATTAGCCTCGCGCTCTCCGCGGCGGTCCTGCTGGACGCTCGGGGGCGCACCCTGGTGCTCCGGCAGAAGGGCGATCACGGCATTCTATTTTCGAGCTTATGGCAGTTCCCTGCCATTCAGGCGTCGAGACCGGACGCCAGAAAACTCGCACGTTATCTGCAATCGGTCTTTGGCGTTTCGGCGGAACTGCAACCGTTGCCGCCCGCGCGCCATACGGTCACCTTTCGGAAAATTCTGCTGGCCCCATTCCTGGTGCGCGTTCGCAAGCTGCCGGCCCCCCGGCGGTCGACGATGGGCGGCGTGCGCAAGCCCGTCTTGAGTGAACTCGAACGCCTACCTATTTCCAGCGCCACGCAGAAAATCGCCGCCGCGGCGCTCGCCGCTTTGGCCGCAAGCTAAGGGAGTTTGGCTTTGATTCGGTATCGCAAGTCTACTTGCGGTCACCGAATCTGCAGGCCTTTCGCACGCGCGGAGGAACTCCGGGCGCACCCGGCGGCGCTGGATGGAGTGACCCGAACCCGCGATTACTGTTTGGTGCGAGCCCGCAAGCGGCACTGAGCCGCGGTGCTAAACTGGTCAAACGCATGTCCGCGACCGCGACAATCGGATCCCCAGCGTCTACCGCCGAGCCTACCGCTCTGAGCCGCTATTTTGAAATATCGCTGTATCTTCTGCTGCTGGTGAGCGTGCTTTCGCTCGTATCCACGGGAAAACTCGACCTGGTTTCCATCGTACTGGCTCCGGCTGCCTTGCTGGCGAAAGGCTACCGCTGGTGGCGCGGCCGCGACCCTGAACTTTCCAACCGCACGGCAACTTTCTTGGTGGTTTTCTACTTTCTCTATTTCCCTATCGATCTGTGGTGGGTCTCCCGGATGCTCTCATCCGATGCTCAGAATCCGGCCCTTTTTGCCGCCCTGCTGGCAGCCGTTCACCTGCTGCTCTATGCCATGATCGTGCGCCTCTTGAGCGCCAGGACCACCCGCGACTACCTTTTTCTCACTTTGCTGGCCTTTAGCGCCATGCTGGCGTCGGCCATTCTTACCGTAGACACAGCCTTTCTGTTCTTTTTCCTGGTGTTTCTGGCGCTCGCGATTTCCACGTTCATCGGACTGGAGATGCGCCGCAGCGCCGAAGGCGCGGTATACGCGCACGCCATGCCTGGATCGGCGCCGGCACGAAAGCTGCAGACGGCCCTGGGCCTCACTTCCGGCGTGATTGCCGTGGCAGCGCTTTTGGCTGGGACGGTCATCTTTTTCCTGATTCCCCGCTTCAGCGCCGGCTATCTCTCCGGGTTCAACCTGCAGCCTAGTTTGATTTCCGGCTTCTCGGACGACGTCGAACTGGGCCAGATTGGCGAGATCAAGAAGAGCAGCGCAGTCGTCATGCGGATTCAGGTACAGGGCAATCCGCTCCTCGCCAGAAGCATGCACTGGCGCGGCATCGCCCTGACGACTTTCGATGGCCGCCGCTGGTATACCGAGGGCCACGAGCCTGTCGCCATCGGCCAGGACTTCGACGGCTGGATCAATGTGCCCCGTGTCGCAGCCACCGACCCGCGCTACTCATTGCCGCTCGCATACACAGTGATGCTCGAACCGCTGGCGTCCGATGCCATCTTCGTGGCCTCCGAACCGACCCGCCTTCGCGGGGATTTTATAGGGGCGCCTCTTGCCGGGCCTCGCGGGCTTCGGCGCTCTTTTCTCACCGTGGACAAGACCGGCTCTGTGGCGAATCCCTTTCACAACTTTGGAAACCTGCGTTACGACGGCGTCTCGGAACTGCCCGAGGTTCCGGCCGACGTCCTTCGCAACTCCCCTGCGACATACCCGGAATCGATTCGCGCGCTTTACCTGCAGCTGCCCAAGATGGATCCGCGCATCGCCGCTCTGGCCAAATCGATCGGGGATCGCACCCGCACCCCTTACGATAAAGCGCGCGCCGTGGAAAGCTACCTTCGCAATAATTACGGATACACGCTCGACCTCTCCGGCACGCCGCCCGTCGATCCCCTGGCGTACTTTCTTTTCCAGAAGCGCGCCGGGCATTGCGAATATTTCGCCGCGGCCATGACCGTGATGGTGCGCAGCCTGG
>Ga0206991_10008_pt1 | contig 52197 bp, 37 predicted proteins | sample Alteio_BWMinCont_9_FD_153286 | JGI IMG/M metagenome (GOLD analysis project Ga0206991, IMG submission 153286) | Enriched cells from forest soil in Barre Woods Harvard Forest LTER site, Petersham, Massachusetts, United States -... | ecosystem: Environmental > Terrestrial > Soil > Temperate forest >...
ATACCAATATCGACACGGGGCAATATGTCGAGCGTTCTGAGATCGCGCCTCACGTCTCCGTTCCGCTGCGTTGGGGCCCTTGGTTTGGAATCACGAGCACCGCAGGGTTCAGGGGAACTCATTACGGGGAGCAACTCGCCAACGGCACGCCAGTCGGCCAAGGTTTGATTCGTACTGACGGCGAGTTCAGCGTGGAACTGCACCCCCCCTCTTTCGAACGGATTTGGAATAGACGCAAAACCAAGTGGAAGCACGTGGTTGAGCCGAAGATTACCTATAACTACGTAACCGGCATCCAGGATTTCAGCCGGATTATTCGCTTCGACCAGGATGATACGATCACGGATACGAGTGAGATCGAATCAAGCGTCACCCAACGCCTTTTCCGAAAGACGGGCGATGGTCAGGCCGAAGAGTTTCTGACCTGGCGTGTGGCGACAAAGTATTATTTTGACTCGACGTTCGGCGGAGCGTTGGTACCAGGTCAGCGGAATGTTTTCGCCGCCCTCGATTCGATTACGCCTTTCGCCTTCGCCGACCAGCCACGGCATTGGTCCCCGATCGTGAGTGATGTGAAACTGAACTACTCTGCGCGTTATGATATCCAGTTGGAGACGGATTACGATTCCGCTGAGGACAAATTGGCTGTGCTTGGGCTTATCGCGACGATGCGTCCCTATCAGCAATCATTCATCAGCCTGGCCCAGTTCAGATTGAATTCGGATCCCATACTGCAACCTCTGCAGAATCAGATTCGGCTTACAGGCGGCTGGGGCCAGATGAACCGTAAGGGCTGGAATGTGGCGACCTCGTTTGCTTACGATACGATTCAGCACGAACTGCAGTATGAAGTGGCTCAGGCAAGCTACAATGGGGGCTGCTGTGGCATCAGCTTCGAGTACAGGCGTTTGGCTCTGGGTCCCCTGCGCAACGACAATCAATTCCGAGCGGCGCTGCTCATCGCGAATATTGGGACGTTTGGCACGTTGCGCCGCCAGGAACGGGTTTTTTAGACACTCAAGCGTTTTTACCGAACCCCCTTCCGTTAACGAACAATGATTGCGCAATGCCGCCAAATCAGTAAAATGCACTAAAGAGTGAGTCGAGATTTCCTTTTGAAATCGACCTTTGTCCGGCTTACCCGGGATGATAATGGGGTTGCTTTGCATTATTGCTGCGCTTGCTCGCAAATCTGACGACGGCTGGATGTCGTCTGCGACTGGCGTCTAACTGTTCTACTGGGGAAGAGACTTGTTCGAGCGTCGCTCCGCGCTGCTAGGCTATATTTCCAGGCTTCTGGATTTAGCCTTAACGGCACTAGCTTTCCCGATTGCCTATTGGATTCGATTGCGAGTGCTGACCCACGTGGTGGGGTCGGAGGTCGTGCGCCCGGCCATCTATCCCTTTTGGACATATTGGATTCTTTTTGCGGGCATCCTGATTATCTGGTTTCTCGCTGGCAACCTCCTGCACATTTATCGGGATATTGAACTGCGCAATCGCCAGCAACTCGCTGGCGATGCCGCGAAACTCATTGTATTGGGATTGGTAGCGCTAAACGCCGCACTGTATCTTTTCAGGGCTGATTATGTCAGCAGGGCGTTCATTTTAACCATTGCGGCTGTCGATTTTGTGCTGTTGGTGGCGGGTAGAGTCGCCGTGCTCGGGGGCAGCAGGCGTCTGCGAGAGAAGCTTCAAAAGTTTCACTACTGCTTGATTGTGGGGCTCGGTCAGAACGCGCGCGAGCTCGCAACCTTGATTGAACAAAGCGAGCCCCTAGGCCTGCGTTTAATAGGGTTTGTAAATCCCGGGACCGAATTACCTTCGAAAATGGCTGGGCTGAAATCTCAATATCCGGTCTTCGCTTTGGCCGATGTCTACGGCATCCTTGAGAATCATGTCATTGATGAACTGCTTTTCGCGGTGGGTAAGGAGGAGCTGGAGAGCTTGGAGGCGCTCATCGATCGTTGCCACAAAGAGGGCATCCGAACCCGCGTGGATTTAGGTTTTTTCCCGCGAACCTTTCCGCGAGTGCACGTGGAAAATCTCCGGCATATTCCCTTGCTCACGCTCGGTTCCACGCCCGACAACGAGCTTGCCCTATTCGCCAAACGAACGGCCGACCTGCTTGTGAGCGCTATGACACTCATCGTGCTTGCCCCCGTGATGCTGGTTTTAGGGCTTCTGGTGCGGTTAAGTTCGCCGGGCCCAGTGCTTTATAAGCAGATTCGCTGCGGTCTGAACGGCCGGCGATTTGCGCTTTATAAATTTCGCTCCATGGTAGCCAATGCCGATGAGCTGCGGTCGGAGCTGGAAGCTTTCAATGAAGTTGATGGCGCGGCGTTCAAGATAAAAAATGATCCGCGCTGCACGCCGCTGGGCCGCTGGATGCGAAAGTTCAGCCTGGACGAATTGCCGCAGCTTTGGAATGTGCTGACTGGCGATATGTCTTTCGTGGGCCCCCGGCCTCCCCTGCCACAGGAAGTGGAAAGGTACGCTCCCTGGCAACGGCGACGCTTGCGAATGCGCCCGGGACTCACGTGCTTGTGGACTTTGGAGGGCAGAAATCGGCTGAGCTTTGATCGGCTAGTACAGTTTGATCTGGCATATATCGACAACTGGTCTTTGTGGCTGGATCTGAAGATCTTCCTCAAGACGATACCGCGCGTTGCATTAGGCCGCGGCGCGAGTTGAAGGCATATCCCTCTGTACTTTGTGTTGGAGAGCGAGCGCCAGTCCAGCCAGGAACCAAAAGAGAAACACCACTACCGAATCGCCAAAGTCATATTGCGCAACCGAACTTACAAGCAAGGCACTCGTGCCACCGAGAATGCCCAACGAAAGGCCGTGAGGAAATCGATCCGCGTTCCCGCGCGTGCGCGCCACCAGACGCGCCAGCATCAGCCAATAAACCGCCATCAGCGCAATCCAGCAGCCCAGCACGAGCAGCCCGAGGTCAACGCCAATCTCGATGGGTGTGGAATGGAAGTGCGATTGAAGACCGTACTCCCTGTAGGCCTCAAGGTCAAACTTCGTTGAATCGTCTCGCACCACGTTCATTCCGACGCCGAACCAGGGATGGGCTTGGATCAACTTCATTCCGTCGCGCCACATGAGCACGCGATAGGCAGTACCGGGATCATTCATGTCGATAATTCCCATACCCCGCCATCGGTGCATCGCCACGCTTGTTCCAGCAGCAGTCAGAATGAGGACTACGGACACAATTATTAGTCGGGACCAGTGCCTTAGAAAAAAGAATACCTCCACTGCACATCCGAAAGCGAAAGCCAGCCAGGCGGCACGTGTGAGCGTCATACCCAGTGCAATCGTGAAGGCCAGGAATAATCCGGCAAAAACCGCGCTCGAAAGCGGGGAATGCCTTCGATGGGCAAGCCATAGTCCAAAAGCGAGGCACCCGAGAAGGTCAAGCACCGCCGCATAGGTAACGTAGTGGCTATAGAAGGCCCGAGCCCGCGCGGGGCGATCCGTTTCGATCTGCATGCCAAGCGCACTTAAATTCGCAGGACGCGGTGTGCTATCCGGAGAAATAGAAATGGGGACAGCATCCTTGAGAATTTCGATGCCGCCGCCATGCACAACCCGAAGCTGCATGCTCTTGCCCGGCGGCTCAGAATTCAGCCGCTGCAAAAGCTCTTTAGGCTTTTCGATGCTGTGGCCGTCGACCTGAAGAATTACATCGTTGTCTCGAATCCCGGCCTGATAGAAGGCTGCGCCCGGCACAGGGTTGTGGATACGAAGCCCCACGCCATCTATGTACTCCCAGCCGGCCCAAATGACTCCGGCAAGTCCGGAAAGAAACAGAATCGCCAGCAACTGTTTGGCACGCCGGGAATTAGGGACATTATGCGCGACGAGCAGAACCATAAAAATAATGGTTACCTTGCGCATGCCTTCCCAGCTGGATGCTGGAAGGGGAGAGACCAGCGTGGATACTGCACAGAGCGATAAGTAGAGCAGGATCGGAAGGTCCAGTGGCGAACTCTTGAGTATTCCGCGTCGCACAAACGCGAGACGTAGAACCCAGGCTACGGCCGCGCCTGCATATGCGATGTGGCTACCGGCGATCGAAAGCGGCTGCGCAAGAACAAAGAGGCCAAGGAAGAATGCCGGGAGTGTCTCTAAGATGCGAGCCGGCCTGCCGGTCAGCTTCGAAGCAATGTCGTGCGGCTGACGTATATCGAGCACAGCCCCGGTGATGCGATCGGTTGCCATAGCCGCCGAGCCAGTGTCCCATTCTGTCGCGAGTTAGTCGAGCCCCACGATTCCATGGGCCTGATGATTCGGTCAGAAATTGTCTGTTCTCCTTATTGCCTGAAGGATAAGGTCTTCAGTAGACTTCGGCTCTTCTATGGTCTCGGTTCTCATCACCACATACAATTCCGCAAGCGTTCTGAAAGCCTGTCTGGAGTCAATCTTGCAGCAGGACTATCCGGAACGGGAGATCATTATCGTAGACAATGCCTCTAGTGACAGAACACGTGCGGTGCTTCAGGAGTTCGAAACTCGCGCCCGAGTGATCCATAACGACAAAAATGTAGGGTTTGCCGCGGGCCAGAATCAGGCCATGGCGCACTCCCGCGGCGACTGGCTCCTCTCCCTCAATCCCGACGTGATCCTCAGCCCCGATTTCATAGGTAGGCTCGTAGCAGCAGGCGATTGTGAGGAGCGCGTTGGCGCTGTGTGCGGCAAGCTTTTGCGCTGGAAACCAGGCTCAAGCGCCGAACGCAGCAATGTGATTGACTCAACGGGAATCTACTTCTTGCGCAATCTCCGCCATCTGGATCGGGGAAGCGACGAAGCTGACCGTGGCCAGTACCAGCAGTCCGAATACGTCTTCGGCGCAACAGGAGCCGCAGCGCTCTATCGCCGGACGATGGTGCAGAATATATCCGTGAAAGGAGAATTTTTTGACGAGGACTTTTTCGCCTATCGCGAAGACGCGGACGTAGCGTGGCGCGCGCAACTCATGGGTTGGTCGTGTTTGTACATACCGAACGCCGTCGCTTGGCACGTGCGGCGTGTTACCCCCGAGCGGTTTCGGGCGTTACCCGATGAGATCAATCGCCATTCCATCAAGAACCGCTTTCTTATGCGTGTCAAGAATATCTCGCCTAGTTTATATCTGCGGCTGCTGATTCCCATCACGGCACGCGACCTGTTGATCCTGGGGTATTGCGCACTGTTCAATAGAGGATTACTTTCCGGGCTGAACCTGTTGTGGTCAAAACGCGAATTGCTTCGCGAGAAACGAAAATGGGTTCAAGGCCATCGGAAAATCGGCGATCTGGAACTTGCCCATTGGTTCGCCAATTCCCCGCGCAGCATTCCTGCGCAGGCATCAGAGGGTTGCAACCCGGTTGGCACTAATGCCCCAGAGCGGAGCGCGAAGTGATGGTGAAAGCGGCTACGCGAATTTTATTAGCTTGATGGATTGTCGCCGTTCTTCCCGACAACTTCGGAGAAGAGGGACTCGTACTTTTGCGTAGTCTCTTCCCAGCCGAAGAGTCGAGTGGCTCGTTCCTGAGCTTTACGACCCAAATCCTCGCGCAGTTCGGCGTCTTGAAGCAGGCGGGTCATGCCGGACGCAAGCGATCCACTATCAGAGCGAAAAGGAAGGCCGCCATCGGCAGCAGTTTCGCGGTTTTCGGGGGTATCGAGATAAAGCACCGCTTTTTGCGCAACCATGGCTTCGATCAATGCCGGGTGTACGCCCCCCACCTCACAAGCGAAAATGTAGAGGTCTGCGCTGGTCAGTAGTTGCCAATAGGAATTACCGTAGACCGGTCCGAGAAACATCACTCGGCTATCGGCGAGGACTTTCAAGCGTTCAACATAGGATGCATCGTAGGCGTTTCCTCCAACGATTACGAGTGGCCAGTCCGTTTGCACCTGACGGTATGCATCGATCACCAATTCGGGGTTGTTCTCGGGTTCAAGACGACTGACATACAAAATGAATTTGCCCGCAGGCAAAGCAAAGTCTCCCATGTTCCCATTGGTCGATGGCACCTCCGCACCGTAAGCGATCATCGTGGAATGCCTTCGATAATGCCGCCAATAATAGTCCTGCATAATCCCGGCATCGGTCACGATTCGGGTGGGAGTTATTGCAGAAAACAACTCACAGAGATAGAGGAAGCAGCGGCCCAGGAGATTCCACTTTCTGCGTTTGCGATCCAGTCCGTCTACGTTGAGCACGGTCGGCTTTCCGAAGAGGCGGGGAATCCATGCGACGGGGCTGTTGGCCACGTTGCAAATCAACACTACATCCGCATCGGTGAAGGCGACATGGATCACCGACAGAAAAGTGTGGAAAGCAGTATCGAAATACTTGCTCGAAATCGTCGGCAGAATCACACGCCGAACGCCTGCCGCGACGACGTCCTGCGGGGTGACGAACGGGCGCCGGCAGTATACTGTGACGGTGTGTCCTTTGGCTGCGAGACGCTTTGATAACTGCTCGGCAAAGGTTTCAAAGCCGCCGTAGCGAGCAGGAATTCCCCTGGTCCCCAAAATGGAAATTCTCATAGGGTTCTGAATAACAGGCTGTCGTCAACTTCTTGACTTCTTGACGGCATCAACGTCCGCGAACTCCCGCCCTCCTTCAGGCACGCACGTCTTATTGGTTCCTCTCCTTCGAGCGCGATCATAACAAGTTTGACTCTCGATTTGTTCTCTCGAATAGCCAGATTGAGTATTGAGCATCAGCTCGAAGCGGTAGTTTTGTCTATCATTCCCTGTGAGATACTAAGCGCTTCTAGGCCGGTCGTAGATTTCACTGGTTGCAAGCTTATATGAAACGAGCCACAGCCAAACTGATACGAACTTATGAAAGGCTAACTTATGAGCAATTGCCAATTGCTGCTTCGTTACAGCGGAGTTTTGTAGACGGCCAAGGAATTCAGGAACAAGCGCCGTTGGGAGAAGTCAAAATCGGTGGAGTGAGGAGCCAATTTGTCCCTTCGGAGGCCGGTTTCCCCCTTGCTTTTCGAACTCGCCTCGCACCCCGGTCATTCTTTTCGGCATGGATTGGGCCATCGTGCTTACATTCTGGCGCGGAGTTCACCGTGGAGGTCCAATGCGAAAACCAGCAGCAGGTGCAGGTTCTGGCGCGATTTCCGATTGAGGGTCTCAGTGGAAACTTCCGCAGATGGCGGCGTGTAAGGCTCGATTTGACCCGGTTTTCGCGCCAGCAAATCACGTTGTTTCTTTCAGCCGAAGTTCGCGCGACAAAAGACTGCGGAGTCTTGGGCTGGGCCGATCCGCGAATCCTGCGGCGGCGTGGGATGCGCGAGTATTACGCGAACGTGCGGAGTCGGCTTGCCCAAGGAGGGGTTAGGGCATTACTCCAGTCTATTCGTGCGCTGCTGAAGGGCCAGTCAGATCCACATTCGCTCTTTGCTGAATACCCGAGATGGTTAGACAAACACAGGCCTACACAACAGCAGTTGGCTCAAGCCGCTAAATCCGCAGCGACCTTTCCTTATCAACCCTTGATCAGCATTCTTACGCCTACTTTCAACACCGATTCAGAAATTCTTCGAAGCTGCATTCGTTCTGTGCAGGCTCAAGTGTATCCAAATTGGGAGTTGTGCATCTGTGACGACGGCTCGTCTTCCGAAGCCACGCGGCGGGTGATTGCCGAATGCGCGGAAGACGATACGCGTATCAAAGCAAACTTCCTTCGAGAAAATGTAGGAATTGCCGGGGCCACCAACGCAACACTGGGCATGGCAACCGGAGAGTTCATCGGGCTGCTGGACCACGATGATGAGCTTTCTCCTGATGCTTTGTTTGAAAACGTGCGCCTGCTACAAGAAAATCTCCAAGCGGACGTCATCTATAGCGACGAAGATAAGCTGGATGCCGATGGTCACTACTGTGAGCCCTTCTTTAAGCCGGACTGGTCGCCCGAGCTATTGTTATCCTCCATGTACACATGCCACTTTAGTCTTTACCGCCGCCAATTGGTCGAGACGGTCGGCGGTTTTAGGCCGGGTTTCGAAGGCGCCCAAGACTATGATCTTATGCTTCGTGTGATCGAGCACACCGACCGCATTTTCCACATTCCCAAGATCCTCTACCATTGGCGCAAGTCACGTCATTCTACTGCCGCTGATGCGCAAGCCAAGTCGGGCAGCACAGACGCCGGTCTACTCGCCCTGCGGGAACACCTGCAGCGGGTGGAGTTGCAAGCGGAGGTGTTCGCGACGGATCGTCCGAACAGCTATCGGGTGAGACCTTCCATCCGGGGCAATCCTCTGATCAGCATCATCATTCCACACAAAGATCTTCCGGTCCTGTTGGACAAGTGCATCCGAAGCATCAATGCCCGTACGACCTATCGTAACTATGAGCTGATCATTGTAGATAACGGGAGTTCAACGCCCCAGGCACAAAAATATCTTTCCACTCTGCCACATCGCATCATCTATCTCAACGAGCCTTTCAACTTTGCGCGGATGAACAATCTGGCAGCCCGGGAATGCAGGGGCGAGTATGTGCTTCTGCTCAACGATGATACTGAAGTGATTGCTCCCGGTTGGCTGACTGCGATGTTGGGATACGCGCAGTTGCCGGAAATAGGAGCCGTGGGAGCAAAACTGTATTACCCGCAGGATTCGATCCAGCATGCCGGCGTCGTGCTGGGGATGCGTGGAGTAGCTGGCCATTGGCTCTACCGTTTTCCCGGAAGCAGCCGAGGGTATTTCAATTCTCTTCACACCATCCGTAACTTTTCTGCCGTGACCGCAGCGTGTGTTCTGCTTCGACGTGAAGTTTTCGAGTGCGTCGGCGGTTTCGATGAAAAGCTGGCAGTATCCTATAACGATGTAGACCTTTGTCTCCGGATCCGACAGGCTGGCTATCGCATTGTCTGGGTGCCGGAAGCGGAGCTTTATCATTGCGAATTTGCGACGCGCCCTAAGGTACTGGATTACCAAGAGGTAGAGTACATGAAGAAGAAATGGGGTACGGCGTTGCTCGACGATCCCTATTACAACCCCAATCTTACCTTGGAGTCGGGAGGCCTCGCTCTGCGCTTCTAGCCACGGCGGAGTCGACCAATACGGGACCATGCTTGAAACCGGGAAACTTGTTTTGACAAGCTCGGTGGCAACTCAGTATAAGAACAAATCGCCCCGCGAAGGGGAAAGGACATACGATGGGCAGCCTTATCACGGAAATTCGCCGTAACCGGGAACTTATCTGGGCCCTCGCACTGAAGGAGTTGCGAGTTCGTTACAAGCGGTCGGCGCTCGGTTTTCTCTGGGCGCTGCTGAACCCGTTATTCATGATGGTGATTCTGACCGTTGTTTTCTCCACGATTATGCGCATTCAGATTGACCACTATGCCATTTTTTTACTAAGCGTGCTCCTGCCATGGACACTGTTTTCGCAATCGCTTGCCTACGGCGTGGAATCCATTGTGGGGAATGGTGAGTTGCTTAAGAAAATCTACATAGCTAAATCGGTGTTTCCAATTGCGGCAGTTCTGTCCAATGTGATCAATTTCTTTTTCTCCCTGATTCCCTTGGTAATCTTGCTGCCCATTATGCATTTTCCATTTCACTGGACGTGGATCTACCTGCCCGTGCCACTTCTCGGGTTAATCCTGTTTGCGCTGGGGTGCAGCTTCTTCTTGGCGATGGCCAATGTTTTCTTTCGAGACGTGGCGCACATACTACAAGTCATCCTTTCGGCGTGGTTCTACGTCTCGCCGATCATCTATTCAGTGGATTTCGTACCGGCACGATATCGCTTCGTCTTTCGATTGAATCCCATGTTGTATCTTTTGAACGGATTCAGGCTGGCTATTTACTACGGACTGCTTCCATCCCTGCAGTCTGCCGCGGCGTCTCTGGGTTGTGGAGCGCTCGGACTCGTTCTGGGGTATTCGATTTTTCGTCGTTATCAGGATAGCTTGGTATTCTATGTCTAGGGTACAAGCGACGAAGGGTCCAACTCGAGTCTCCTTTGAAAATGTAGTGCAGCACTTCCGCCTGATTCGCGAGCGACCAGACACGCTTCGAGAGGTCTTTACACGCGTCTTCAAGCGCGGCTCACATTATCATGATTTCGCGGCGCTCAAGGGCATCAGTTTCAAAGTATGTGATGGCGAAATGGTGGGCATCGTTGGCCGGAATGGATCGGGCAAGAGTACGACATTAAAGATTATTGCCGGTGTTTATCGCCCCACTTCGGGTGTCGTAAAGGTATCCGGAAAGGTAGCGGCCCTAATTGAATTGGGAGCAGGGTTTCATCCGGATCTAACGGGTAGAGAGAATATTGTTTTGAACGGACTTTTAATCGGGTTGTCGAAGCGGGAGATTCGTGCGCGCGAAGAGCGGATTCTGGATTTTGCGGAATTAGGGGAGTTCATTGACTCTCCGACAAAACAGTACTCCAGTGGTATGATTCTGCGCCTCGGATTTGCGGTTGCGATGGAAGTTGACCCCGACATCTTGTTGATCGACGAAATTCTGGCTGTGGGCGATGCTGGATTCCAGCAGAAGTGTTTGGCTCGTATTGATGAGTTCCGACGGCGCAAGACGATTATCTATGTGTCGCATTCGGCGGCATCTGTGCGTGCGCTTTGTACCCGCGCATTGCTGTTACACGAGGGAGTATTAGTGGCGGACGGTCCCCCTGATCAGGTACTGGGGGAATATAGCGAACTTCTGCAACATGCTGTGGTTAGTTAGTCCCGCGGACCCGAAACTGGAAGCTACTAGCGCTAATGAACCGGCCAATAAAGGTGGCTTTTGTTCTGGACTCGTTCATCATCGCGGGCGGCGTATCAGCGATTATTGAGCATTGCCATCGTCTTGGCGGCCCCGACTTTGAGCCTTACATTGTCACCAAGCACCCCGGAGGTCCCGATCGGAACTGGCATCCCGCCGGGTCTTCCCTTCGTGTTCTCGATTTTGAGGCAGCGCGATCAATTGACTTCGATATTGCGATTGCGACTTGGTGGAAGACCTGCTACGAATTGCACAGGTTGCGGGCGAGGCGCTACGCCTACTTCGTCCAGAGCCTGGAGAGCAGGTTCTACGAACCTACAAATTACGGCTCCTTGAAACCGCTCGTTAGGGCCACTTACCACCTTCCAGTAGTTTTCATTACCGAGGCGAAATGGATCCGCGAGACGATCCTGGGGATGAGACCCGGAGCACAGGTCTTTTACGTGCGAAATGGGATTGATAAGACGATCTTCAACTTGGGAGATAAGACATCATTTGAGCCTAATATTGGTGGGCCGCTTAGGATCTTAGTGGAAGGTCCGCTGGGCGTGTGGTTCAAGGATACGACCAAAGCGATCGAGATCGCTGCGGGCCTTGGAATTCCGAAACGGATTACGCTGGTTACGGCCAGCGAGGTTCCGCCCGATCTTCGGCGACGTGTGGACAATGTTTATAGTAATGTTCCGGTGACCGAGATGCCCCAGATCTATCGAGACGCGGATGTTCTACTCAAGCTCTCGAAAGTTGAGGGCATGTTCATGCCTCCGTTGGAGGCCTTCCACTGTGGCGCTACGGTTGTCTGCACTTGGGTCACAGGGTGCGAAGAGTATCTCAAACATGCATGGAACGCGCTCGTGGCGTTTCCCGAGGATTACGATTCGATTCGTCGTTACCTGGAACTGATTGACAAAGACCGGCAACTATTGAACCTTCTCAGATGCAACGCGCTCGCGACTGCAAACTCCTGGCCCTCTTGGGAGCTATCGTCGTGCTCTATGGCCGACGCTCTTGCCGAAATCGCAGACGGTGAGCTTTCCGTCGATCCGCATGCTGCACTGATCATACCTGCACTCTTCCAGCAGAGTACTGGAGCGGGGCCAGGACAGCCGATTATCGATACAAATGTCATTCTCTCGTCAGGCAGCTATCGGCTTGCCAGAAGGATTTCTGGGCTGAGTCAGGCCTGGCCGATCAAAGCGCTAACGAAAATGGTTCCTCCTAGGCTGAAGCACTTTGTTAAAAGAAAGCTAATCCATCAAAGCGAGTGAGGCCCCACAACTCGTGAACCGGATATTAGAAAAGGAGAATGACGCCCCACGGGGGAAAATCAGAATTCTCTTCGTCGGTCAGAGCGAATATTTCAATAGTTGCGCTCTTTCCAGATCGAATTGGGCAGAGACTGCCTTCGTCCATTTTCGGCATGAGACTGATCAAGCATACATCTTGCAGGCAATAGGCGACTTTCAACCCGGTGTGTTAATTTGTTTTCGGCCGGAATTTATTGCCAAGGGACTGTTTCAAAAAGTCACTGCACTCACTGTGGGCTTTAGTAGCGAACCAGTTCCTCATAGCGAGTCAGATCGTCACGCTGACCTGCAACGCCGCCTATCGTACCTCGAGCAGATGGATGTTTCGAATTTTGATCGGCTCGTTCATTTTGACGTTCAATCGCTAGATCTCCTGCGAAGCAAGGGGTACCCCTATTGGCGAGCTCAACCTCTCCCTTTGGATTGGGGTCTCTATGAAACCAAGGCGCCCTTGCGAGACAGGAAAGGCGCTACCTTTGTGGGGCGAGCTACTCCTTATCGAGACCGGTTTTTAGATCTGCCCAAGCGTGACTTTAACGTGGCACATTTGGCGCACGGCATTGACGGAGAGGCCCTGCAGCAGTTCCTTAGCCATTCCCTTGTCGGAATTAATCTACATAATGAAAACTATGCCGGGTTCGAGAACCGCGTTCTGTACCACTTTGCGTGTGGAAACCTTCTCTTGACACAAAACCTAGTGCCAAGTTACGGCCTCGAAAGGGATGAGGATTATTTGGGCTTCGAGACTCCCGAGCAGCTCTATGCACTCCTAAGGGAGGTTTTAGCTGATCCCGCCCTATTCGAAGGAATCAGGGCCTTCGGTGCAATCAAAGCCAAGAAACTATTCAACAGTGAGGACGTATACAAGTCTCTTATCGATGATTTGCACTTGGACGTATCAGCGTACGGGAGGCGTTCGCTCTAAAGCAGAACTAGAGAGAAGTTTCAGATTGCTGACTCACTAGATGGGCTGTCTATTTGAATACTTACTTCCTGGTTTGAACAGTTCCCAATAGGTGGCAGGGTCCGCCATCAGTAACATCAATCGGTGCTTTTTCTTTTCAGACGCGGCTGCAGACGCGTTGGCAGCTCTCAGATTAAACTCCAAACTCGTGCCTGCCACTTTGTCCGCCGGAGCATGAGGTCTGGCCATGCGTACAAAATCGGCGGCTGCCGAGCAACGTCCGGATCGAATCGCATCTGCTATCTGCAGTTGAATGTTGCGCAGGATGGCTTCATTGATTATCTCTTCTGTTACCCCTAAATCCCGGAGTACGGCTTCAGTAATGAGGTCCATGTTGGACGTCGGATCAGGGTGTCCTCGTAAACGCAGCTTGGCCGTCGTGCGTGCGCATAAGGCGGATAGGGCCTGTTGTTTAATATGTCGCTGCGAAATGGCGGCCTCGTGGCGCCGGTAGCCCAACAGAACTTCTGGCAAGTTGGCCAAGTCAAAGTTCTCCACCATGCGCAACCAAAGATCGTAATCTTCAGCGTACTGATAGGCCCTGCGGAATCCCCCAACTTCGTCTAGCGCACGTCGGCGGAACATCACTGTTGGATGAGCGATTGCATTTCCAAACTCCTGCAACTCACGGCGCAGGTCCTCTGGATGCGAAGGTGGCCGAATGGTTGCGAGCACTTTCGATTCCGAATCGATGATCTCTATAGCCCCTCCGACAAGCGCAATATCGGGGTTAGAGGTTAGAAATTCAAGCTGCATTTCCAGCCGATATGGTTTGGCCACATCATCGGCGTCCATACGGGCAATGTATTTGCCTGTAGCCGCCGCAAAAGCTCTGTGGAGGGACTCCATCAGGCCCCGGTTCTGTTGGGACAGAACACTAATCCTCGAATCGTCTGCCGCGTGCCGTGCAAGAATTTCAGGGGTCGCGTCAGCTGAACCATCATCGATAATGATGAACTCGAAGTTTCTATACGTCTGATCGCGAATACTGTGGATCGCTTTATCAAGGAACCGCGCACCATTGTGGACTGACATCACCACACTGACAGTGGTTTCCTTGAAAGACGCACCCACAGTGTTGCTCATATTCGTGTGGCTAGTGCCCCACTGCACGACACCACGGGAGACACGCGTCCATCGCACACTCTCGTCGTTCCGATCGTTGGTTTCCTCATTTTTGTGGTGTTGCTTCCGATTTAGAATCCGGCGACGCTTTTTCCGTATCAATTCGGCTTATCGCCAGAACGGCATCATTCCAACTGATCTTGGGCGACTGAGAGGAAATTGCAGCCCAGAAGCCGCGATCGTCTTCACCCGCATTCGCTGATACGAATTGGGTTAACATCAAGAACCTCCTTCGGAACAGTGCACAATGAATCGGGATGGAAAAGGCTCTCCCACACTCCAACCGAGGATGGTTTGTGGGAGACAGAAAGGATGCCACTGTGGGCGTATTCGCCGTCCAATGGTGCCAGCCCTCAGCGTCACATAGTTCGTGGTCGGAAATGCAGATGTCAAGTTCAGGATCGAAGCGGAATTCGTCGATCTGAACATCGATCTTCCCCGGCGCGAGCAGGTCAACCACTTCCAGAAATTGAATGAATTCACCCCTTGCGCACTGAATCGCCAGCTTTCGTGTATCGTTTTTCGTAAGATTGGAGTTCGGGATTGGTATGAATTTATATCTGGCTGCGAGCTCCTCTACCAATGCGGATCGACGATCGGTAGATGCGTCAACGACGACGATAATCTCCAGTGGATAGGAAGAGCCCAAGAGGCTAGAAAGCAGGGCATCCTCTAGGAATTTCTCCTGGTCAGAGCATAATATTATGACGCTGACAAGCGGATCTAAATCAAAGTCGCTGCCGAGAGGGACTCTAGCGGATTCTGCCAACTCGTCTCGCAGGGCGGTACGCAAATCGAAGCGTACGGAATTCAAGTAATACACGAGAGGATTGACTTCTTTGAGAGCGGCTTCAGGATTCCTTTTTAGGTACGCGGAGGTGTCAAAAAAGGGGTTGGGATCACGCCCCTCGACGATACCACGGCCGACGAAATGTACGAGCGGGTTGAGACCCGCGTTGGCCACGTCCGGATTTTGGTTCAGATAATAACCGTTGTCGAAAGTTGGGTGCGGATCCTTCGCCTCGTAGGCTCCGTGCTCCAAGTAATGCACCAGAGGGTTGACTCCTTGCCCGGCCACATCGGGATTCTGGGATAGGTAATAGCGAGTACTGAACAAGGGATGCGGATCACGCCCTTCCTTGGCTCCGTGCTCCAAGTAATGCACCAGAGGGTTGACTCCTTGCCTCGCCACATCGGGATTCTGGGATAGGTAATAGCGAGTACTGAACAAGGGATGCGGATCACGCCCTTCCTTGGCTCCGCGTTTCCAATAATGCACCAAAGGGTTGCACTCATCCTTCGCCACATCGGGATTCTGGGACACGTAGTACCATGTGCTGAATAAGGGGTGCGGATCTCGTCCTTCCCTGGCTCCACGCGCCAAATAATGCGCCAGAGGGTTGACTCCTGCTCCAGCTACATCCGGATTTTGAGAAAGGTAATAACGAGAACTGAATAATGAGTGCGGATCACGCCCTTCCTTGGCCCCACAAATAAGATAGTGTTTAAGGGGATTGACTCCCGATTTGGCCACATCCGGATTCTGCGAGAGATAATGGTTACGATCGAAGAGACCGCTTCGATCCGTCAAGCGACTGTACCTCAGCACCTGGACGCGCGCCAGAATCTTAGCGGCCGCGGATAGCATCCTCGCCCCAGAGTCGTGACGGAGAGGTCACACATTTGCTCATCGAAGGTACAGCCGAAGCGACAAACCATCCAAGTTTACAATTGTTTCGTAGAGCGTGAATTCCTTGTCAGCGCTGTGAAGCATTGCAACGGTTGGCTGCCGGGACGTTTGCCCAAAAACGAACAGGCCGGCGGCCTTCCCAAGCACGCCAATTTGAGCATTAGTTACGGTTAATTGGCCATCTTTTTGCCAAGCCTCTAAATTGAGAAGGCCAAACGCGAACAAGCCCGCATGCAGATCGGGAAAATCACGGCATGTAAGGGCGAATACCGGGCCCACCTTCGCTTCTGCGGCCAGAGCGCGAAATTCAGACAACTTGCTAATTACTCGGACGGGGCGTTGAAACTTCTCGCTAAAGTAAAAGCTCCAATAGTCGTAGATCGCAGGGTTCAACTGAGACATCTGCGTCAACTGCGGCGCTACGATAATCGCGGCATTCCGCGGTCCCCCGGTTGTTGAAATGCTGGCGTCGACCAAATCCCAGGTCTTGCGGTTCTCGCGCTGCAGCGCATAAAACGCTTCTGTCTTTCTGACATTGGAAAATGTAGCAATTCCCAGGAATATGCCAATCGCCGCCATCCAAGCCCTACGACTTCTACCTACCTGTTGGACGATCCAAACTGAGATCGCCGCGACCACCACTGCCTCCGCAAAGCCTGCGTAAAAGGAGCCGTTATAGAAATTGTATGCCGTGATCAGCCAATTCCGATAACGCTCCATAAATCCGAACAGAGTATTCGGCAAGAGCATGCAAACGATCCCGAACGCCGCTATCCATAGAAGCCGCTTGGAGCGTATTTCACAAGGGAGGCGCGCCATGCTCCAAAACGACGAACAAGCCACTAGCAGCGCGACCAGAAGCGAAGCAACGTCCCAGTGCCAGTCACGTGGCCACGCGCTCCTGAAATCGAGTCCTGAAATAGAGAATCCAACGATAGTGCTTGTCACTTTTCTAAAGCTCGCCAAGCTTAGAGCTTTGCCGCTGTAGCTGCTGTCAGGATACAAACGATTGAAGCCGACGTATAACAGCACGTACAACAGTGCCGCCAAGCCAAAATGCCACACGGCCGCAAGGGCGCGTATGAACCTTTGAACTCGGCGCTGGCACATCTTTTGGAGGTGCAAATAAGCCAGAGCCAAAAAAACGACGCCATAAAGGAGGAACAGCTCATAAAAAAGAGCCGAAACGAAATAAACAATCGCAGCTGCAAAGATCCACAGCCAACGTTGACGAATCAAGCCTTCTTGAAACATCAGAATAGCGATAAACATGATTCCGATCCCGATGTTGAACCATAACGGCAAGGCGTGGAAGGGGTTGTACATATAGGTTGTTTCAACCAAACCCGCATACAGGATCGAGGAATACATTGCCATTTGGAAATTACGCGTCAAACTCACCAGCATGGCGGCGTAACATATGAGTACAAAAAGCATTGCGGCTATTCGGATGGCGTTTACGGCTTCAAAAGATCCCAATCGGTAGACGCCCTGGCTGAGGGTATATGGAAGGAGTTGATAAAAACGGCCCTGATCAACGGCCATGTACCAGGAGGCGCGCCCGACCGCCGTCCATCCCCGTGCCCCCCCACCCCAGCGCTGCCAAGCTGTTGCCGTGAACATATCGTCGTCGCATGTGAAACCTGTGCCCCATAGCTGGCCAATCATCACTGAAGCCACAATGACCAATGCAAGAACGAGGAAAATGTTTCCCGCCGTAACGCGGAATCGCATATGTGTAGCGTTGGCCAAATGATTCTCGCTCATCGGATCAGGAGTGCTCATCCTAGGCAACTTCGCACGAATCCAGCGCCTCCGCCTCAAATGCAGTCCTAAAATCTCGGAATCGAGGTTTCTGTCCACAGGAATACAAACACTATTTCAGGTTTTCATCTGGCACCGCGCGTACGAGCATTTGCTTCGCCATAGGTTTCCAAGGAGACCAAAGGTATAAACGCACGAGCAAATCTGAGACTGGTAAAGATGATTTTATAGAGAGAGGAAGAAACCCAGGCTTACATTCTATAATTTTAAAACCATTGCATACCAAGAAATCGCAAAGGCTCACATCAGAATAGACAGTTATGTGTGTAAAATCATCGAAGTATTCTCTGTAGGCCCGACGATAGTTCGGCTGCAGCAACATTAGTTGTCCGCCGGTACGTATCTTGCGCTTGAGTTGCCGTAATACCGTGGAGAAAGCCGCCTTGGTCAAATGCTCAAACAAATTGCTTGCGAACGCTAAATCCACGGAGGCATCCTGCACAAACTCAAGGTCTATAACGTTTGCGACTCGAGCAGTCACGCCGGGCGCGGTAAACCGTGGCAGTTCGGGCCAAGAATCGATCGCCGTTCGCTGGGAGCAGCGGATATTGTTAATAAAGTGTGCATAACCTGCACCCATTTCAAGAACATGATCTTGTGGATTGACGAATTTCGCGAAGTATCTTTCGCATAATGTCTTCCAAAGTATTTCTCGCGCATTTGAATAAGGGATCCGAACATCATGATAGTCGGCCTTCTTCAATCGAGCCACCTCCAAGAAAACACGATTCCGACAATCATTCGTATCCCGACGGTAAAGGCTCGGTAATTGCTCGTGTTTCCTCCCTTGCTGTAACCGATCCGGTCGTGAAATGTCACTGGGCACTCTAAGAGACGAAAACCGTGGGTCAGTGCAGCGTCGAGGAAATGAGCATTGAACTCGAGGTTGATTGCCGCATTGAGGAGTGGTAGCAACTCTCGGAGCTTTTCATTCCTACAGAGTTTATAAGTCGTTCCGACATCAGTAAATGTCCCTTTTCCGAGGTGCTTAGCTTCCAGCAACTTTCCCACAAAGAAATTGCCGTAATACATGAATGTTGTCAGTTGAGTGTCACGCTCTCGCAATTGTTCTGCGATGCGCGAGCCGTTCACTATGTCAGCGTGCGCAATGTAGGCCATAAACTTATCAGTATCATAAGCGCGGAAAGTCATGTCTCCTTCGCACAGAAGAGTCAGCGCCGTATCATCGTAGGAAGCTCCTTCCTGAAGGGCGCGGTAAACACAGCTGCCATAGCCGCGCTTCATTTCAGTGACCACTATTGCTCCGTTCTGTTCTGCCACATCACGTGTTCTGTCTGTGCTGCCATTATCCACTACCACAACACGGCGAACAAAAGGGTGGCTAAGAAAATCGGCCACTGCGAGGCCGATGCTAGGTTCGTCATTGTAGGCCGTTAATACCACAGTAAGGCGCCCAAGTTTAGGCGGATCGAAGGCGACGGAACGCCTTAGCCTCTTGGTCGGGAGCAAAACAAAAAGGTCCAGACTCGCTAGCACAACCCCTACCCAAACGCCGATGCCCGGTGCAAGCAAGACAACATCTTTCACGACCGGAGCTCTTCCATTTAGAGCGAGCACGCTCGCGAGTAAAACCGCGAAAACGTAACTTACGATGCCCATTAAAGTGATCAGAAGGCCGAAAAGGAGCAGCGGGCGTGGCTTCATCTCACCCGCCGGCCGTTGGGCTTGGCACTCTAGCCCAGCATCGGGAATACGCTTTATTCCCAAGGCTGATCACTCCGCGTGTGTACTAAGAATTTAAAGGGCCGAAACGAGGCATACGAGCATCCCAACGCGCCGCCCTGGAATACCTTATTCCCATTCCTAATGTATTTTAAATACGTCAAAGTCCTTTGAGATCTGACCGTTGACAAGAGATCCAATCTTTTCACAATGGCCTCTATATTCTCGGGCCCGCGTCATGGTCCAATCCGGACCAAAGGAATTGCCTGGCTTCAAGAAAAGCACATAATCTGCCCTGTCAATCCGATCGAACGCGTCTTCTAGGGTGCGCCCACTGGATTCAAGGTAAACGAGGGTCTCAACTCGGACAGGCTGCAAATATTCCCCCCCGAGCTGTCGCGCCAATTCCACCGTCTCAACATTAAACAAGACCCCATCGGTAGCGAGGACTACTACAGTCGGACGGCCAGCGCTCAAGGTACTGAGCAATTCACTCGTGCGCTCGATTGGCGCAATGTCCGGCCTGGCAACCATCGGGATCGATAACAGTGTAACTGCAAGAAGCCCTGAGAGTATCACGGAGGGCCTGAAAGATTTTCCCTCAGTCCTTGAGCTGGTCCAAGCGAGACATAAAGGCAGGCATATCATGGCTGGAACCGTGAAGCGCGGATCGCGATTTTGACTTAGCGACGCAGTAATCAGATATCCCAGAATAATCGTGATCGGAAACAGCCGAACCAACCTCCCTTGCTTTTCAATCAGCAGACCACGAACGAAGAGAACAAGCAGGAGAAGCAAAGGAATAAGGCCCCAGGTAAGCCCGCTGAAGAAGCTTCTCAAATAGCCCGCCGAGGTCATACCAGGCACGTTATAGAATTGAGCCAAGTCCACGGCTGCCAAAATAGCAAACCGGACAAAGTTTCGACCGTATACAAGCCACACCAAAATAGCTGGTGTTGCCGCAACCAGACAACCAGCCACCGAGCCGAACAGCGACTTGAGTCCCGACCGACGCCATCGTATTACCAGTAAACTCAAACCGATGACGATAACAAAGAATCCGAATGTTACTTTTGAGAGAACACCCACAAGGATGACAGAGCCCCACAGGAGCCCACGCTGAATACCAGGCCAGAATTCTGTCTGCGGGCAATTGTATTCTAGAGGAATCAACATTAAGGCTAACGCCACCGTCCAGCCGAGCAATGTATCGGTCATCATGTCGCCGGCTGTGAGCTTCAAAAAGGGGATAAGGCAAATGGAGATTGCCGCCAGCAAAAGAGTAATTCGTGGAACTCCACCGCGCATGCAGACTAGATAGGTAGCCATCACCATTAGCCAGATGACGAGGGCGAGCCCGACGAAAGCTAACCCGATACCCCCGTATGATCCCCCTGTGCGGCCCCAAGGTAGGGTAATGAATTCCATTATTGGACCTTTTGCCGTGCTGCTAAGGCACTCGGAAACACGTTGTAAACTCAAATGGTAAATGGCGTGATTCATGCAAACGGCATTGTGCAAATAATATGCCGGGTCCCACGACAAACCGTAAGGCGAATAGTTGATCACAGTGGGTGATACAAATCCGAGAAAGGCAAATAACGAAATCCAATGGCTGATATGCCGATTGCTCTCTAGCGCCGTGAAAAATCGAGATATCATGCGAAGAGGGTACACCGAGATGATACGGGCAACAACTTATCCTACCTTCCGAGAAACGCCAAATCGGATGCATCTTTTGCAAACCTCTGATATAAACTAACGAGAGTTTTAAGAGCAGTTTCTCTGCTGAGACCTTATCGCGAGTATAGAGGCATGACGTCTTGAATCCTAGCCACTCACGTGATTTACTGCCTGAGATTGAGTCTGAGGATGGCAGGTCCGAAAGCTCTCACTCATCCACTTTATTTGGGTTTTCTGAAGGACAGTAGGTTCACTTTGCAGCCGGACACAAATCGCTGCCTCGTGCTGGGCGGTTGCGGATTTCTGGGCTCCAATCTCGTGGAGAGACTCCTCAGGGAGGGCTACCGCATCCGCATCCTCGATAGGTCCAACCCGGGTTGTAGAAATTTGGCTTCGGTTAAAGGCAAGTTTGAATTCCTCCAAGGAAACTTTCTTAATCCAGCCGACATAGAGAAGGCATTGGAGGATATCGACATTGTTTTTCATTTGGTGGGTACGACGCTACCCATTTCATCAAATGAGAACCCAGTTTTCGATATCGAATCAAATGTGGTCGGAACTATCCACCTTCTGCAAGCTTGCGTTCGCCGCCGTCTTAAGAAGGTGGTTTTCTCGTCTTCGGGGGGGACTGTGTACGGTCAGCCTGATCGGCTCCCTATTCAGGAAGACGATCCTACAAATCCTATATGCTCTTATGGAATTACGAAGTTGGCTATTGAAAAGTATTTACATTTGCTTTATCACTTGCACGGACTGGAGTATACGATCCTACGGATAGCTAATTGCTATGGAACAAATCAGAAAGCTCCGGGCCCGCAGGGAGCTATTGGAGTCTTTCTGTCTCATATTATGCAAGGAAAACTGATCACGATTTGGGGGGACGGCTCAACAATGCGTGATTATATCCATGTGGAAGATGTGGCGGACGCCTTCGTCAAAGCTCTTACTCACAACTCGAAATACCGAATCTTTAATATTGGTACGGGCGTTGGCACATCGCTTCGCGATTTGCTCGATAAGATGGAGCAGATCACAGGCATCAAACCGCGAGTCGAATACGTGACGGGTCGGCTCGCCGATGTACCTGCGAATATTTTGGACTCAAGAAGGGCGCAAGAATATATGGATTGGCGCTTCAAGATAGATTGTGAAACAGGACTTCGAAAGACGTGGACGTGGATCACCGGAAAAGAGGCCCAAGTCGTGGGGCCAACTCAGTAGTGGGACTCCCGTTTACCTGCGTGTAATGGATGCGTCGGTCGACGCGCGTTCAGCAGTTCCTAGTAGGGCCTACTCGAGAATAGGTTTCGACATCACATCAAGTTGATAATCCTCGCGGCGCTTCTCGCGGTCCAGGACTTTTGTCAAGCCAGTGAAGTCGAGCTGCAGTTGCTGCTGCATGCGTTGCTTGACAAAACGCGTGCTCACGACCGCGCGACAATGTCGACCAACAGAAACATCATCACCGTCTCGAAGGTGGCCTGCTTCGATAACTGCCTTCGCATATGCCAAATCATTCTCTTCCGGCGCCAAGACCCGCCCCGCCGCTCCCGACACGCACGACCAAATACTGCCAACATCGGACGAAACAATGGGCGTACCGTGCGCAAGAGCGTGCAAAACCAAAAGAGGCAAGCCTTCATATTTCGAGGTCATCAGTAGGACATCCATGGCCGCGCAGTAATAAGCTGCGTCACGCTGATAATCCGCGAATACGATATTGCTGGCAAGACCGAGAGCGGCCGCAGTGGCCTTTAACTGAGGCATCAGTTCGCCACCCCCAACAACTAAAAAGAAAGTCCCGGGCCGGCGGCGCGCAATTTCCACCGCTATGGAAAGCCAACGTTCGGGATCTTTCTGATCCGTGAGGCGCCCGATGAATCCGACGACGAATGCCGACGGAGGAATTTTCCATCTCTCGCGGATTGTGTGCCGCCTATCCGCGCACGTTCTTTCGTCCGGCAATTCTTCAGGCTCGAAGCCATAGTCGAGCATTCGGAATCGATCCGCTTTAAGGTTGTACTGACGCGCGGCATACTCGGGCAGATCCTCACTGGTGACATATCGAAGGTCTATTTCGTCGTGATAAGGCGCCGATGCGTGTACCCAATCTTCTCCGAAGGCATGAAGGTGCAACACGTCTACGAAACGTACTTGCTTAGAGACGAGAGGCCATTGCTCGACCAGTTTGTAGCCGTAGGATGTGTTCCGATTGACGACGATATCAACGCACTTCGTAATCATCAGGTAGCGGATAAAGGCCTCGCGTCCAGGTTCGTCCGGTGCCATCCTTTCTAAAGAATAGATCTCGCCTGCTATAGATTTGAATTCTTCGTACCACGGGCCATCAGGTCGCTGGCAGGCTAGCAGAACGATATCGTATTTATCCTTTGGCAGACAGGACATGATGCGGAGATCGAAAGCTTCTGCCCCGCCGATATGAAATGATGGAATTAGGTAAAGGACAGTGATCTTGCCGCCATTCCACCGCTCGGGAGAAAATAGGTTAGGCAGGTTTGGCCGGCGATATCGCTCCCAAGGGATATTCCTCGGTATAGCCGCGCTCAGAGCAGTCTGCATTTCCTCTAGCAATTCGTCGGGTTGGTTGGCTTGCGCCTGAAGCTCGCCGGAAAGAAGCGGACTTAGGGCGACACGATTCTTGTGAACAACACGACGTGTGACGAGGGAATGTAAAAGCTCCTCGGCGCCAGCAGCGGCGGCGCGCACCAGTTGCGCCGAACGACCTGCCGAGTGTCGGCGGTAGAGGAAGAGAGGTTCTGGGAACAGCCTACCCGCATAGCCTTGATCCACGAGCCGGAGCCAGAAATCATAATCTTCATGGTTGCCCGTCAGCGCCGGATCCATGCCCCCGAGCTCGAGATAGACGTCACGGCGCATCACGCAATTTACGGTAAGAAAATTTTCCCGATGTAATCGAATGCTATCAAACTCATCGTAAACGATGGCCTGCACTTCTCCAAAGTGAGATACGCCGCTGTAGACAAAGGCGAGATCAGATTGGATCGTAATTGACCAACACAATTTTTCCAATGCAGTCGGGTCCAAAAGATCGTCCGAATCGAGAAACATAATCAATTCCGCCCTGGCCGCAGATGCACCAACATTTCTGGCGGCTGCCGTTCCGCCATGCTGGCAGTCTACGACCCGGACCCACTCGGAGCCTCGCAACGTGTCCAGAAGATTCAAGCTTTCGGAATCGTCTGAACCGTCGTTCACAAGGATTATTTCGAAATCCTGCGTAGTTTGCCTTTTTAAAGAAGCCAGGGTTTCTGGCAAGTACCGCGCGCCATTGTAAAACGGGATGATGATGGAAACGAGGGGCCGCCATGCCCGCTTAATTGCACTGATCCTGTCGGGCTGATACCATTCGGCGTTAATCGCCAGAATTTTAGAGTGGACGAAGTCTTGGTGCTCCTCGGCCGTGTGGGTCATGGTAACTCCGTGCCTGCGGTGTTCGAACACAGGCGCCTTCACATGAAGGCCATGGTGCCCCTTGCTGGAAAGACGCACCCAGAATTCCCAATCTTCTCGGCCGTAAACCAATTCAGGTCGATAGCCACCTACGTCATTGAAGGCACTCCTGCGAATGAGCGAACAGACGGAAGGATGATTCGACCAAAGCAGGTCGTATACGTTAAACGCCTGGGGGGTCCAGACGAGTTCTTGATCGCCAAAAAAACGTTGGTCAGGAAAAGCATACGCTGCAAGAGAATTATTCAGCAGCGCATAGAGAAGAATTGCTATCGCGTGCTTATCAATTCGGTCGTCGGCGTCCAAAAACAGCAGGTATTCTCCGCGGGTTAGGGCGGCGCCGTTGTTGCGAGAGAGCGCCAGTCCTTGATTAGTCTGGTGTACGATGCGCACGCACTCGTGGCGGATGCCGGCCAGCGCTTCCAGTGTTTTCCGATCTGTCGACCCGTCATCAACAATTACGACCTCGATTGTAGGATAGGTCTGCGCTAGAACCGAAGACAATGCATCCAACAGGTACCTTCCGTAGTTGAAACAGGGGATGATCACGGAAACAAGCGCCGTAGTGCCGGCCAGCGCCTGCGATAATTTCGTAGATGTCGTCTGGATACTCAATTTCGTATCTTTGCTGCCAAATTCCGGCTTGGCCGCCGCTCTCGCGGCTCTGCCTCTTACAGAATTAATCCGAGGATCGCCCTTGGAGTCCACGGGGTTTCGGTGCAGATATCCAGGAGAGGAGGTCATTGAGGGATGCGGGCTGCGGCCTTCTGCGGCTCCATGGAGTACATAATGCACCAGGGGGTTCATGCGTGACTTGGCTACTTCCGGATTCCGCGACAGGTAGAATGAGGAATCGAACAGGCAATTTGGGTTGCGCCCTTCATAAGCTCCACGGACCAAATAATGGGCGAGGGGGTTAACCCCCTCGCGGGCAACATCCGGATTTCGAGAGAGATAATAGCTACTGTCAAAAAGGGGGTGTGGATCACGTCCTTCGTACGCACCCCGAACGAAATAATGCTTTAGCGGATCAATGCCTGCACCGGCGACGTCCGGATTGTGTGAAACATAATAGGTGGGTTCGAATAAGCTGCTATGCTTAACTAGCTTCGCGTATCTTATCCACTGTATTGTGGTCAGAACTTTCCAGCTGAAAGACACTTGAACCGCTGTCAGCAGCTCACGGCTCTCGGCCAATCTCTTTTCAAGATCAACAGCTTGGGCCTCCCGCTCGGCTAGGGCGCGCTTGTCTTTGGTAATCGTCTCATTGAGATTGTCAACCTCGCCTTCCTTGTGGGCCAACTCCTGATTGAGATTGGAAATCCGGGCTTCCTGATCGGCCAACACCTGATTGAGACGGGCAACCTGTTCATTTAATTGGCGTCTTACGTCAACGAAAGCTATCACGGCTTCTTGAAAATCCTTCTCCGCCGCTACCCATTTGGCGTTTTGGGTGTCGATGGCAAGGCGCTTAAGATGGCTGTAATCGCCGATTGTCATCCTCGATTGGCCTCCGTAGGTTTTTCTCTCTTTGCGGACGAATAAATAGTCCCTCGGACGCCGCGGGGCAGCAAATCCTCCAAGTTGTTCGCGATCGAAAGAACATTTTCGCCCATGGAGATGAAATCGCGGTCCAATTGACAGAGGGACCGCAGAAACGGCAATGCCACATGCTGGCCCGGCAGCATCCAGTCGTGCAGCTCGACGATAATCACCGGGGTTTTCGCCATCCATTCGGTATTTTGCTGAAACAGCTCCTTTTCGGCCCCTTCGATATCGACCTTTACAAGGAATGGGAAACAGTCCTCTCGGTGCGAGGCGAAAATCTGATTGATCGTGACGCAACTCACGTCGTCCTCACCTGACTCCGTCACCAATCGGGTCCGGAACCCTAAAAAACCATAGCCCACATCGATGACGCGTACTCGCTGCGGCGTCGCTGCGAGCCCGCATGGCAAGGGAAGCACGGCCAACCCTTTCGTGTTCTCAACGAGCAACTGGAAATTCGACGCTTCTGGTTCGACGGCTACAACGAAGGCATCCCGAAATTGCGACAAAAAGTAGACGGACCCTGCACCGATGTTCGCACCGCCGTCAATGATAAGGGGGCGCTTCCCAATGGTTCTTGCCGCCCGTAGAAAATTCTCCAAATCACCTGAACGCTTAAAATTCGAGAGGTCGAGGGCCCGATCGGTAAATATTTGACGAATGATCACTTCGTCCGAAGAGTGTGGGCGTACACAAAAAGCCCTCTCCTCTTCACCAAGCCGGAATTTCATCATTTCAACTTTCATAGCTTACGATCAGTAGAATCCGCAATGATTGGAAGCAGATTAACCCTAGACAAATTTTATCTTTCGCATCGCAAACACCACCATGCGAAGGAGCAGCCATCCATGGCGCCACCGCTGGATATTCGTCTGGCCATACGTTCTAGCATAGTAGCGGACTGGCAGTTCAACGATCCTGAGGTTCAGTTTGGCGGCTCCGAAGAGGAGGTCAAAATCACCGAAAGGATCGAAATCACCAAAATAGGAACGCTGGGCGACAATGATGTCGTAGTCTTGTTTGAAAAGCACCTTTGTTCCACACAGCGTATCCTTGATCTTCTGTCCGAGCAACCAAGTGAACATTACGCTGAAGAACTTGTTGCCAAGAACATTGAAGAATCTCATGGCCTCTCGTTCCATGGAATACACGAGACGCGACCCGTTAATAAATTCGCCTTTGCCCAGACGAACAGCGTCGTAAAACTTTGGCAAGTCCTCTGGAGCTACTGTCAGATCGGCGTCAAGGATCATCAGAATGTCGCCCGTGGCCATGCTGAAGCCATTTCGAACGGCGTTACCCTTCCCCTTGCCATCTTGAACGGCCCAGCGGATATTTTTTTGTTGACCATAAGACTGCGCCACGCGTTTCACTTCATCGAGTGTGCTATCGGTCGAATTCCCCTCAATAAATATGATTTCGAGCGAACTACCAAAAGTCGGCAACCGCAGAACCGCCTGTTCGATATTGCCTTTCTCGTTGCGACATGGGATTACGACACTAACAGAACATTCTTTGGGTTCTTTTGGAATTGGGCGTGCAACATAATATTGCAATACACCCAGGTGACGTATCAGGGGCAAATTGGCGATGTACTTGTTTACAAGGTCCGAGAAAACCGGCACGAATTTGGGGAATAGAAGCTTGCTGCCTTTCTTGACGACCTCAAACCCTGCTAGGTAAAGCAAGTTTTCGATGTCACCCGAGGAAAGCCAATTCTGAACGGGGACAGGAGCCTTGAGTTTTAAGCCCTGCGCCAACCGCAGGACTGGCTCCCAGAGATAGTTATACTGTGTGACAATTACTCGTGTCCGTGAGTTGCAGATCGTATCCAACGCTTGGAAGACGTTTTGGACATCCCGAACGTATCCGATCAAGTCGGACAGCAGTACGTAATCAAACTGCTCATTTAACCCTAGATTCTCGGCGTCGCCCTTGCGCCATTCCAAATCCGAATACTTGGTCCGTGCAATCTGGAGCATTTCGTTGCTGAAATCGATTCCAACGCCACGCGAAGGCTTCAGAGCAGCGAGTAAATCTCCGGTTCCGGAGCCCACTTCCAGGACGGATCGCCCCTCAGGGACGAAGAATCTGACAAGGTCCACTACTGATTTGTGGTAATACCAGTTCCGACGCTTCCATTCGTCGGCAACGGCCGCTTGAGTTTCAAAGTAGTCTTGGACATGGTCCGGCATCTTACCCTTTGGCTCGCCTTGGTCGGACTGATCGCGATGTCCGAAACTGGAGAGGTTACGGAAATCTTGCAGAATTCACTAAATAACAGCAGCGTCTACAAGGCACAGGCTCCTAGGGCGATTTTGTTGAGACTGAAGCGCCCCGGCCCTTCTTTGTGCCGTTCTCAGAAAAATCCTGGTAGGCTTTCCTGAGACCTTCGCGAAGAGATGTCCGAGGCTCCCATCCCAGCGTTGTCAATCGATCTACATTCAACAACTTTCGCGGTGTCCCATCCGGCTTCGACTGATCGTAGACTAAGCAGCCGTCGAATCCCACAATTTCTGCGATCATCTCGGCGAGCTCGCGTATCGTAATATCCCGGCCGCAACCGACGTTCACGATGGGAGGGATCGCTTCTTCCAAAATGATCTTGTCCATTCGCCCCTCGGGCAGGCTCATGAGGAACACACAAGCATCAGCTGCATCGTCGCTGTACAGAAATTCCCGTCGCGGAGTGCCCGATCCCCAAATAACAACCTCCGTCATACCGTTGACCTTAGCCTCGTGCATTTTCCGCAACAGTGCGGGCACCACATGCGAAGCGTCGAGATCGTAACGATCGCCCGGCCCAAAAAGATTTGTCGGCATAGCGGCGAGAAAACAGGTGCCGAACTGCCGGTTGTAATCCCAGCACATCTCAATTCCAGCAATCTTCGCCACTGCATAGGGTCGGTTCGTGGGCTCAAGCGGACCAGTCAAAATGTATTCCTCTTTGATGGGTTGAGGGGCGTGCTTTGGATAGATACAGCTTGAGCCTAGAAAAAGTAGCCTCTTGACACCAGCGCCATATGCTTCATGAATGACATTTGTTGCAATCATCAGATTCTGGCCTACGAAGTCTCCCGGATATGTCGTATTGGCCAGAATGCCGCCAACCTTGGCAGCAGCGAGAAAAACATATTCAGGACGCTCCGTCCGAAGAAACTGGCGAACGGCTCGACGGTCCGTCAAGTCTAGCTCGCTGCGGGACCGCAACAACAATTGGGAATATCCGCCCGCCCGAAGCCGTCGCACCAAAGCCGAGCCGACCAAACCGTTATGTCCCGCTACATAGATTTTGGCAGAGCGTTCCATGCTTAGTCGTGGTGGTTGTAGATCCGATATCCGCTTTGATGGACAAGTCTATCTCGGCTGGCCTCCTGTAAGTCGGCCGTTACCATTTCGGCGACAAGTTCGCGAAATGTAGCCTTCGGTGCCCAGCCCAATTTCGTCCGTGCCTTACTGGCATCCCCAAGAAGAGTCTCAACCTCGGCCGGGCGGAAGTAGCGCGGATCAACAGCAACCCTGCACTGGCCCTCGGAATCAAATGCTCTTTCCTCCAAGCCCCGCCCTTGCCAAGTCAGGTGTATTCCCATCTCTGCCGCGGCCGCATTTACAAATTCACGCACGCTGTATTGCTGACCAGTGGCGATAACAAAATCCTCTGGCGACGGTTGCTGCAGCATCATCCATTGCATTTCAACGTAGTCTCGAGCATGCCCCCAGTCACGTTTCGCATCGAGATTTCCCAAATACACACATTTTTGCAGTCCAGCCTTGATGCGTGCCAGGCCACGTGTAATTTTGCGCGTTACGAATGTCTCACCTCGAATCGGAGACTCATGGTTAAACAAGATGCCGTTACATGCGTAAATTCCGTAAGATTCGCGATAATTAACAGTTATCCAATAAGCGTAAAGCTTCGCGACAGAATAAGGCGAGCGGGGATAAAATCGTGTCGATTCCGACTGGGGTGTTTCGTGAGCCAATCCATACAACTCTGACGTCGAAGCCTGGTAGAAACGAGCAGACGCCGACAGGCCCGAAATGCGAATTGCCTCCAGCAAGCGAAGAGTTCCCAACCCATCTACGTTCGCTGTGTATTCCGGAGATTCAAATGACACGGCAACGTGGCTTTGGGCTGCGAGGTTGTAAATTTCATCCGGCCGGACTTGTTCCACTACACGGAGCAGGTTATTTGCATCGGTCATGTCGCCGTAGTGGAGCATGATGCGACGATCAGGATCGTGAGGGTCCTGATAGAGGTGATCGATTCGGGCAGTATTGAATGAGGAAGAACGCCGCTTAATCCCATGTACCTCATAGTCTTTGCTTAACAGCAACTCCGCGAGATAGGCTCCATCCTGCCCCGTGATCCCCGTAACCAACGCTCGCTTCATGGCTCACCTGTGCAAGTAAAGTACGGCGCATGCCTAGCAAGGCCTTGCGGCACTGGCATTGTCCCCGAATCGTCGCACTCTTAGTCCTTCAAGACGGGGAGCAGTTTGACCCGGTGCTTAGCCCGCGGAGTATACCCCATCCAATAGCGCCGGGCCGTTTCGTAATTTGCGCCTCGACGAGACATTTTGGATTTTACCAACTAACGGTTCCACGGGAGGGGCGGAATCCGTACAATGGCCGAGAAATATTCTGATATGCAGACCCTGTGTAAGGTTAACGAAATTTGCCCATAACACTTCTCCACCGCTGGTTGGCCCATCCCCTCACCGCAGGATTATGTCTTGATGATCCCGGCACCACGGAACTGCGGAAGCAGGTGATTTCTTCGAAGCCCTTCCTCAGAGCAATTTACAACGAATGGTACAGCATGTTAGCTGGTGAAGTGCCGCCGGCGCCAGGTGCCGTATTGGAGCTGGGCTCCGGTGCCGGATACTGCGACCGCTATATCTCAGGCCTCATAACGTCCGAGGTATTCCACTGTCCCTCAGTGCAACTTGCAGTTGACGCCCGCCAAATTCCCTTTCGCGATGGATCACTCCGGGCTATCGTATTTACCAACGTATTACACCACATACCTGATCTTCAGGGTTTTTTTGAAGAAGCTTCCAGGTGCCTTCGTCAAGGCGGCAAGATTCTCATGATCGAACCTTGGGTTACCCCGTGGTCTCGATTTGTGTACAAACGCCTGCATCACGAACCCTTTTTGCCCGAATCAGAATCTTGGTCGTTCGCTTCCAGTGGTCCTCTTTCCGGCGCTAATGGTGCGCTCCCATGGATCGTATTTTCGAGAGACCGTCTCAGATTTGAATCCGGATTCCCGGAATTGGCTATTGAGCGAATTCGGCCGTTCTTACCCTTTCGCTATCTCGTATCCGGGGGTGTTGGCATGCGCAGCTTGATGCCAGCCTTCACGCATTCACTTTGGGCGCGGTTGGAGAAGCAGCTCGAACCCTACATGTCCAGTTTGGCTATGTACGCCTTCATTGCTCTACGCCGGCGCTGAGCACTCCAGTCTGTTTTAGGCCTCTTCTGAGGTGTGTGACCATCGGTGGTCGGCTTTCAGCTCAAACGTCCGCAGTTAATTCGAGAAATGATAATGTAGGGCCCTATCTGCGGGGCGTCCGTCATAATTACCAGCCCTACGTCGGGAAAAATTACGAATGAATAGACCCAATGCGTGGCTGTTGAACGCCCAGAAATCGAAGGTCACCATTTTGTACGCTGTCGGCATTGCGACCTTCTGCGTTGCACGCCTCTATTACTGGCATGTCACCTACGAAGTGCCATTTTCGGACATGATCGACTATGTTCGTCTAGGGCAACGCGTCGCGTCCTCTTTTAACTTTCGTTGGGATTCTTTCTGGCTAGCTTATAAACCGCCGACTTTTCCCTTACTTCTCGCAATAAACTTTAGATTGTTTGGCGCTGACAACCTATCCGCTTGGCGATGCTTTCAAACTATCCTGCTGTTATCCAGTTTGCTCTGGCTCTGCCGCGAGATAGCTATCACCACAAAGAACCAGTATTTTGGTCTAGCCCTCTTCTGGATCGTTGCTCTGTCTAAGTCGTCGATATTTTGGAGTTACAAGCCAGCGATGGAAAGCGCAACTGAGGCGCTCATCTATCTCACTGCTGCCACATCGATTTTTGCTCTCCGCCGGCAGAGGGCAATCTTGTTCGCGTTAGTCGGGTTCGTTTGCGCCGCAGCGGTGATGCTCAGGCCACAGTTTATCCTTGTCACCGCTCTGTTATTTGGCGCGCTTCTGCTACAAGGCGTGCTCGATACGGCCGGTCGGCGGAAAATCGCCATGTTCTTGCTCTGCTTTATCTTGGGAGGGCTAATCGCATGGGCCCCCTGGGAGATACGCAACTATCGTGTTTACGGCCACGCGGTCCTGTTGTCAACCCAGGGCCCATATGCATTCCTCTGGGAAACGGGCGCAGTTACAATTACCGATGTGGACGGCACGCGCATTACGCGAGATGCTTTTCAATTGCTCGCGGAGGCCCCGGAAAGATTTCGCAATGACGATGAGGCCGTGAAATTCGCAAATAGGTTCGTGCTCGAGTGGCTAAGCGAACAGCGCGCGCAGCTTCCACGCATTATAGTGCATCGCGCGCTTTCTACGATCATTACGCCGGCCTCAGACGCGCCCTCTGGTTTGACGCGAGTCTCACGTACGCTTCTCATGCCACCTCGCTACAATCGGTTTCTAATCGACAAATCCCCGTTGCTGCAAATCACCGGTATTGCGGGACTTGCCGCTTTTATTTGGCTAGCGCTCGGAACCCTGTATCCGGTTGCCATTGTTCCGATTGGACAGTGGATGCTAGGCGTGGTTTTCTCCAGCTACCCGCGCTACGCAGAACCTTCGGTTCCACTTTTCCTCTTTGGCAATGTGATATGGGTAATACTCGTATGGCGTTTGGTGGGGCGCAACTTTGTCACTTCGATGCACCTTCTGGCGAGAGACTTAAGGATTAGTCCATTTGGAAACCAGGTTCGTAAGGCATTTACAGAATAGCTCTTTCAGCTAAACATGCGGAATACGACCTTGTGGATGCGAAGGCTCTTCCCAGATTAGTAATGGAGATATTCCTCACGCAGAGGCGAAATAAGAAGCGCGCGATGTCTTATCCGTTCCTACTGGTTGATGTAACAGCAGCCGACCACGGTATTCATAGAAGTCGCGTTCCAGATGCGTCCCTGCGAATCCATTATGAACTCCCGCGAGTTTCCTCAGAGATCTCGGGAAAAATGGCTCTTGGTCTAATCCTTTGTAAATTTTCAGCCTTGTAGCTGAACAGCTCGGCCTATTCTTCCCGGATATTCGTGCAATTTCCCTGTTGTCGCATAGTCAGGAGGCCCTTTTCGCAAAGCGATTGCACTGAATGGCAAAGGAATGGCTCGGAGTTTTCCCCGTATTTTTCCTCGTTTTTCAGGGCGGCGGTGAATTCGATCAACCCCTCACTGGAGCAAGATACGACCTGATGCCAAACAATCACACCTCCTATTTAATGACCAGAAAACAGGATAGAGAACGGGCTGAGCGGCCGCTGCGGTCTGCTGAAGGAATCGGTTGCGCATTCGACGGGGGCAAAAACTACAAAACGAACTTAGGCTATCCTTTTTACGACCGAGCACTTAGCTGCTACACAGTGGCGATAAAGGGAAACGTAAGGGGCTCATGAATGTCTTGGTAATCGACGGCGGCCGGCTACATTTGGCAGTCACGCCACAAAAGCATTGGCGTCAAGCGGCCATCATCCCATTGCCGTTGATGATTTGTTGACTGGGATAGCTTCCGCAATAGGGTGCCGAAAAGGACATTGATCAATACTAGTGCATCGGAACAATTCCACCTGTCATATATCATGTTTTATCGCAACATCTATTGCGAGTGGGGCATAAGATTCGGAGCATGAGCGATGTCGGCAGGCCCGGTCACGGCATGACTAGCTGTGTCCAGGGTCACGCCTTGTTTTCTTGAAGCGTTCGATTCTTGGATCTGGGCGATTGTATGACCTATACCTTTGGTAACGATGACATGACCCGAGCTTGGTCAGCGCGTTCAATTCAACCTCCTGCAGACATCTGCGTCGTCGGGGGAGCTGGGCACGTTGGCTTGCCCTTGTCAATTGTATTCGCGGCCAAGAACCAGCGAGTCTTGATCTATGACCTGAATCAGAACTCACTGGATACGATCGCTGGCGGTCGCATGCCATTCATGGAAGAAGGCGCCGAGCCGCTGCTAAAGGAGGCCTTATCCAAGGGCTCCTTGGCGTTCACGAGCCGAGCGGACGATGTGGCGAGTGCCGCAGCCGTGGTGATTACAATTGGGACCCCTGTAGATGAGTTTCTGACTCCTTCATTACGCGTAATTACGCGATGCTTTGACGATCTACTTCCTTACCTCTCCGAAGAACAACTTATTGTGATTCGCTCAACGGTGTACCCAGGCGTGACGGATCTACTCGCGAAATATGTGCAGTCGAAAGGTAAGCGCCTTAAGCTTTCCTTTTGTCCCGAACGCATCGTAGAGGGGCATGCCGTTGAAGAGTTGCAGACTCTTCCACAAATTGTGAGCGGAACCACCGCCGAAGCGGAAGAAGAAGCGGCTAAACTCTTCCTCCTAATTGCTCCGGAGGTCGTGCGCCTGGCTCCCATTGAAGCCGAGCTGGTGAAAATGTTCAGCAACGCCTACCGGTACATCCAATTTGCAGTAACAAATCAGTTCTACATGATTGCCAGCGCCGCAAACGTTGACTACTACAAGATTCTGGACGGCATGAAGCGCAATTATCCGCGATCCAAAGACTTCCCCCAGGCAGGTTTGACCGCTGGTCCCTGTCTATTCAAGGACACGATGCAGCTGGCCAGTTTTTACCGTAACCAGTTTGGCTTGGGTTTCCAGGCAATGTTGGTCAATGAAGGGCTCCCTCAATTTATCGTCGATCAATTGGAGGCAACGTACCCTTTGGAAGAGATGACCGTAGGGTTGCTCGGCATGGCATTCAAGGCCGAAAGCGACGATTCTCGGTTCTCGCTCAGCTACAAGATGAAGAAGCTCCTGGCTGTCCGGGCGAAAGCTGTCTTAACTACGGATCCCTACGTGCGCAACGATCCGACACTGCTTCCGCTCGAAGAAGTTACAAGAAGGAGCAATATTCTGATCCTCTGTGCTCCGCATCAAGTGTACCGAGATTTGAAACTCGATCACGATGTCATCGTGGATATCTGGAATTTCTGGGGAAATGGAAGTTTGTTGACACGAGAACGCGCCGTTTGTGACTTCACCCGGGCAGGATAAGATTGAATCCCAAAATCGAGTTTTGGACTCCACAGTTCGGCGTTGACGAGAAGGCGCTGGTTACCGATGTAATCGACAGCGGTTTCTTGAATGACGGGGAAGTGACGACGCAATTTGAAAGGCGGATGGCCGAATTGCTCGGTTGTAAGCACGTTGTAGCAACAACGAGCGGCACCGCATCGATTTTTCTCGCTCTGGCAGGAATTGGCGTCGGAGCGGGTGACGAAGTAATCGTGCCTGATGTGACGTTTATTGCCACAGCGAATGCCGTGACTCTGACCGGAGCGAAACCTGTTCTGGTGGATATCGAGCCAGAAAGGCTGACTCTCGACCCACGGTCTACGGAGCGCGCAATCACCGCCCGCACAAGAGCAATAGTGCCGGTGCACGTGAGCGGCCGTGCATCCGATCTGGGCGCGATTATGGACATTGCTAGCCATCATAGCCTTCTTGTAGTTGAGGATGCCGCCGAAGCCCTAATCTCGAGGCACAACGGCAGGTGTCTTGGAACGTTTGGTATCGCTGGGTGCTTTTCTCTATCGCCAAACAAGACTATGACCACGGGCCAGGGCGGCCTCGTCGCAACTGACGATGATCGATTACATACGCGGCTTCGGGAGCTGAAAGACCAGGGACGTCCCGTGCGTGGCACAGGAGGAGACGATAGCCACAACAGCGTCGGTTTTAATTTCAAATTTACGAATTTGCAGGCCGCCGTGGGCTTGGGGCAGCTCAAGGATCTGCAGCGGAGGCTCGGCAGGATGAGAAGTAACTACCGTGGCTACGCAGAAAGCCTCCGGGGAGTGAAAGGCATCTCGGTTCTGCCTTTCTGCATTGAGGGAGGGGAAGTTCCCCAATGGACTGATGTACTCGTCGACCGCTGCGACGAATTGTACGATCATCTCGCGGCCAAGGGAATTCGCTGCAGGCGGTTTTGGCACCCGCTTCATACCCAGACACCCTATCGAATGCCCGGCGATCTCTTTCCCAATAGTGTGAAGCAAGTTCCGCGGGCGATGTGGCTGCCTTCGGCTTTCACACTGTCGGACGCCGACGTGATGAACGTTTGCGATGAGATTCGTAAATTTTTGGCGTGAGCCCTGACAAACAGCGACAAAAACGATGAAGCCTATCATCTCACCCAATTCCCGGATCCGGCACCGGCAGCAATTCGTGATGGGCGACGATTCGATTGTTGACGACTACTGTTACTTTTCGACTCGCGTACGCATCGGGAGGTGCACTCACATTGCCTCGGGATGTAGTGTTGCGGGTGGAGCAGACATGTCGTTCGAGATCGGCGATTTCTGCAGCCTGTCGTCTGGGGTCAAGATCTGGTGTACGAGCGACGACTTTGTCAACGACCTCGTGACGATCATCCCGGCCGATTGCGAACCGATAAAAACGCATTTGATTCGTGGCGACGTCGTGCTCGGTAACTTCACTGCTGTGGGGTCGAACTCCGTGATAATGCCGAATAACCGATTAGCCGAGGGAGTAGTCGTTGGTGCCCTCAGCTTCGTGCCCACCGCATTTGAATTTCGTCCGTGGAGCGTCTATGCCGGAATACCTATTCGGTTTCTCCGGCCTAGAAATCAGGAAAGCGTGATGGAGCAGGTTCGCAAGCTCAATGGATTGCTCGAAGCGCGGCCCAAACAGTCATGAAATACAAAAAGAAGTGCGGCCTGGCGGCTTCCTCGGCGGATTCGACGCCCCTCCGTGGGCCTCGCAAGTAAATCATCTGATTTCCTATGATTACACGATCGATCGAACAAACAATTACAGGGTTACTCGACGGGGAAAGAAGACCTTCCGAATCAGAAGCAATAACCCTTTCCATTTTGCTTCCCGTTCGCAATGAAGGGATCAATCTTCGGATCATGGTGAAGCTTCTGAAGGCCATGGTTGAGGTTCCGCACGAGTTGTTGATTGTCTACGATTGCCCCGAGGATGACAGCATTGCGATCATCCGTAACATGCAGAAGCAGTGGACGAACCTGAGACTGGTACACAATCAGCGGGGGGTCGGAGTCGTTAATGCGATACAGGCGGGTGTGGACGCCGCCGTGGGAGAGTACGTCCTCTTGTTCGCCGCCGACGAGGTCGGGCCGCTATTAGCAATCGAAGATATGCTGGCTCTTATGCGTGAAGGGTGTGACCTCGTGAGTTGCTCGCGTTATGCGCACGGCGGCCGACGGTTGGGTGGATCATTGATCGGCGGAGTGCTTTCACGATTTGCCAACCGCCTTTTTCACCGTTTGGCTGGCTGTGTCCTGAGCGACGCTACGACAGGTATAAAGCTCTTTCGTCGCTCATTATTCTCGACCCTACACCTGGAGGCCAAACCGGTAGGTTGGGCCGTCACATTTGAAATGGCGATGAAAGCGCAGTTCGCCCAGTGGAAGCTGGGCGAAGTACCGATCATATCGATCGACCGGCTATATGGAGGCAAGTCCACGTTTCGCCTGGGCCCGTGGACCCGCGAGTATTTGCGATGGTTCGCATGGGGCTGTTGGCATCTACGCCGGGTACCTCGGTCCGATAGGCCCATGGTGCTCATTCGCGCTAGCTTGGCATTCCCACGCACGAGCAAAGACGAATAGCCCTGTGACGAGTTTTTGAGCGCTTTCTCTATGGAAAATTGGTTCCGGACGTTCTCGGTAGATTTTTTCATAAAACTGCCATGTCGTTGAAGACATATGTCGTTACTGGAGGGACGGGATTTATCGGCAGCGCGTTGGTACGGCGCTTGGTGGCGGAAGGGCACCGTGTGCGCGTGCTGGATGATAATTCCCGTGGCGCGGCGCGTAAATTGGCCGACGCTGCCGCCGCCGTAGAACTTTTCACTGGCGACATCCGTGACGCTCGCGCAGTCAAGGAGGCGATACGCGGTGCCGATTGCGTCTGCCATTTGGCATACGTCAACGGCACCGAGTACTTCTATTCCAAGCCGGAGCTCGTGCTTGACATTGCGGTGAAGGGGATGAGCAACGTTCTGGACGCATGTATCGAACACAGTGTGCGCGAGTTAGTGCTGGCGTCCAGTTCTGAGGTCTACCAGACTCCTCCCGTTGTCCCCACGCCGGAGAATGTACCGCTGTGCGTTCCTGACGTGCTCAATCCGCGCTATTCATACGGCGGAGGCAAGATCATCAGCGAACTAATGCTTATTAACTACGGTCGGAAGTTTTTGGGCCGTGCCATGGTATTTCGCCCGCACAACGTATACGGTCCGGATATGGGCGGAGAGCATGTGATCCCGCAGTTCATAATGCGAATGGCAGCTCTCGTCGACGCGCCGCGCCGGGTGCCTGACATCATCGATTTTCCGATCCAAGGCTCAGGTCGTGAGACGCGGGCATTCGTTTACATCGACGACCTGATCGATGGCGTGCTGCGCGTTCTGGAGCAGGGCGAGCATCTGGGCATCTATCATATAGGGAACGATGTTGAAACGAGCATCACCGATCTGGCGCTGGCAGTCGCCCATTGCTTCGGCCGTGAAATCCGTGTGCTCCCCGGCGACTTGCAGCCCGGCGGTCCATTGCGGCGATGCCCGGATATCACGCGGATGCGCAGGTTGGGCTTCCACCCCCGGGTCCCGTTGGCCGAAGGGTTGGCTGCAACGGTGGATTGGTACCGCCGCAATTTGTTAGACAGCCGCGCAAGCGTTCTAGAAAACTCAACGCCGCGTTGACGGCCGCTCCGCGTGGCAGCTGCGCAACACGACAAGGCTGGACGAAAGGAAGCTTGACGACATGCCGGGAAAGACGCAAACGCAAAGTAAGAAAATCTTGGCCGCCGGTTCCGGGGGTAGTATTGTGGTGGACCGCTGCCAAGTTTGTGATTCTGTGCGGCTTGATCCGGTAATTTTTATTGGTTATCTCCCGCCGGTGAACTCTATGCCAAAGATCGGCGCGCGGCCCGCAGAGCAACCGGCGTATCCAGCGCAGGTGCTGCGCTGCCTAGACTGTCAGCTTGTGCAATTGGGCCTGGTCGTTGATCCTGCCATCCTCTTTCCGCCTGAGTATCCGTATACCAGTGGTGCGACCAAAATCCTGCGCGATAATTTCGCCGAGCTTTCACGTGAAGTCGCCGTTCTTTACCCGCTGGGCCCGGCAGACCTGGTTGTGGACATTGGCTCCAACGACGGCACGCTCTTGAGCAACTTTGCCTCGCGTGGGCCGGTTTTCGGGATTGAGCCGACGCAGGCTGGCAAGCTCGCCATCCAGCGCGGCATCCCGACGCTGATTTCCTTCATGAATCGGCAGGCAGTTCGCACTGCGATCCGCGGGCACGGTAAAGCGAAGATGGTTACCGCCGCCAATGTTTTTGCTCATATCGAGGATGTCCACGAGATTGTGGAGTGCATTCTGGAGCTGCTGACAGACGATGGAATCTTCGTCTCGGAGTCACACTACTTGGTCTCTCTGATCGAGACCCTGCAATACGACACGATCTATCACGAACATCTGCGACACTACTCGTTAACTAGCCTCAAGCGCCTCTTGGAGATGCATGGGCTGGAGGTGATTCGCGCACGGCGCATCCCCACGCACGGTGGATCGATCCGCGTCTACGCTGCGCGCGCGGGGAAGTACCCTGTTGATGCCAGTGTGGGCGAAATTCTCACAATGGAGGCTACCGAGTTAACCCCCGAGAAACTTCGTTCTTTCCGTTCCAGGGTAGTTCAAACCAAGCTGGACCTGTATGTGTTGCTAAAAGAGATCAAAGCCCGCGGCCACCGTATCTACGGCATAGGGGCTCCCTCCCGAGCGAGCACGCTGATTAACTATGTCGGGCTGGATGACGGCATCCTGGATTGCGTACTGGAGATCCAAGGTTCCTACAAAATTGGCAAGTACATTCCTGGGACGCTGATTCCAGTTTTGGAGGAATCCCGCTTGTTTGACGATCAGCCCGAATACGCGCTGCTGCTGTCTTGGCATATAGGTGCAGAACTCATGCCCAAACTGTCGGCCCGCGGTTTTCGGGGGAAATTCATCTTGCCGTTACCCAATCCTCACGTCGCGGGGTAAGCGCGTTCATGGCGAAATTGAACCGGAGTGCAGCCGCCAAAGCCCTGTCGGTGCCACCCACGGACCAGGCGCGAGAGAAAGGCCATCCTCTCGTCTTAGTCGGAAAAATCATTATTGCCGGGGTATTAGTCCTATGGATGGTGCGCAGCGGAAAACTCGACGTTCGTGATGTAGCTCGAGCGATTCGCCACTGGCCCGAAATGCTCGTCGCGGCTGCATTATGCTATGTGAGTTATGTTTTGATGGCCTTGCGGTGGAGAATCTTGTTGGCTCAGCAGGGCATACGCGCATCGATGCGGGACGTTTTCGCGTTATCCATGATTGGCGCGTTGTTCAATACGATCATTCCCGGCGCGGTCAGTGGAGACGTGATGAAAGCCTATTATGTCTCGGCCCGCTATCGGGATAAGAAGGCCCGTGCGGTTACGACGATTCTTCTCGACCGGTTCGTAGGGCTGACCTGCCTTTTAATCTTGTCGGCGTTCGCCGGTGCATGGACTTTCAGCACGATGGCACTCAGAGGAAGGGTAGCGGTTCTCTACTGGATGGTCGTGATCGCGGCGATCACTGCTGTTGTGCTACCTCTGTTGATCATCCTAATGAGCGGCCGCATTGTCAGCCTCGCGGAAGGTCTGGCCCGACGCTTTCCTCGGCTGATGCCGGTCGCGCTCGGTGTGGGTGCGATGGCGGAATTTTACGACGACCGTTCCGTAGTTGCAGTCGTTTTCCTCATCAGTTTCGTCGGCCAATTTCTCATATACTTGATGCTTTACGTTGTTGGATTGTCGATTGGCATCCAATCTATTCCTGTGGCACAACTATTATTTCTGATTCCTCTTGGATTGACTGCCATGGCGTTGCCCATCGCTCCTGCTGGCTTGGGCGTCGGCCAAGTTGTGTTCTATGCTCTGTTTGCAGATCTGTTGCCAGGCAAGGGGCCGGTCGGCGCATCCATCATTACGATCTATCAACTCGTATACGTATTCGTGTCCCTGACGGGAATAATCTTCTATCTCTCCGAAACTTCATACGCAAAGCAGTCGGGATCGCAGCTGAATGACGCAATGCCGCAGCCGGAGGTCTCCGTTGTGTCCACAGCTGAGCCCTATACTTCGACGCCGAGCCGCTAGTTCCCGGAACGTCTTGACGTCCAGACCAATACCGAGGCCAGTCACGCTCAGGACTCCCGCCTACGGGCCTGAGGTGGTGGCTGCTCCGATGGTGTAGAAGGCGGGGAAAGCGTTCTGATTGTGATACTCGGCGGCGATCCAGTCGCCGGAGCGAGCGATATTGGAAATTCTAACTTCATCGATGACCCCGTTGAAGTTATACCCGGGGAATACCGGGTGTCCTCCTAAGGAGTATGGCCGGGTCAGCGAATCCAGGTTGAAAAAGGTTTGCGACGCAGAGTGGTCCAGTACTCCATTCACATAGAGTTTCAGATTTCCAGAGCTGTCTGAGGTGCCGACGATGTAAGTCCAACCGCCGGTCGGCACCGAAGCTGTAGAGATCAGATCGGTCCCACTTCCGTTGATTTCAAACCCGGCATTTCCTGCCGTGACGTCGATGACGTAGGCGCCTTCGAGTGAAACGATCTGGCTCGTCGTGGCATTTGAAACGGGCTTCACCCATGCCGAAAGCGTGAGGCCGTTGCTGCTAAACATGCTGCTCGCATAGGGATTGTTAGCGGTATTGATCTGGTGGCCCGCTCCGCCATCCGCAGAGGCTGCTCCACCAATCAATCCCGCTGTCGCGGTCATGCCGGAGTTGGTCCCGTTCACCGCATTGGAGGTAGAGTCCGCCGCCGAAAGGGCAATTCCGTTGGGCAGGTGCCATACGGCTTTGAAATGGCTGTCCCACGTGCCGGTTCCATTCGATGGGTCGGTGGTGACCAAGGAGTTGCCATAGAACATGTAAATGACCGTATCGCTGCCATGCGATACCGTTGGCACTTGTACCCAGAGATTCACGGCGCCATTGGAAGCGCTGTAGCTCTCCCGCTCATAGGGCAGTGGACTGTTGCCGCTCGCATCGGAGGTGAACAAGATGTCGTAGCCATTGGCATTGGCCACATTGCCGCCGTTCGCGGCGGTGGCTAGATACGAATATGTTCCGGAAATCAGAACCGGGAAATTCAACTGGTCGGTGTTAGGAACCTTGGTGTGATCGATGGTAATCGCACGCCGAAAGGCATACCCGTTGGAGAAAGCTCCCGAGGGCGTTGCCGAGACCTCATTTGAATTGCCACTCTGGCCACACGCGTTGACGGCTGAGACTACGTAGTAGTAGGTGGCCCCATTGGTCAGGCCGCCGTCAGAATAGCTGGTCAACGTAACTCCGCCGATGGTAGCGTACGGACCTCCGCTGACAGTGCTGCGCTTGACGTTGTAGCTGGCGGCTCCTGAACTTGCGCTCCAGCTCAAGGATACTTGAGTATTACCGGCGAGCGAGGATAGGCCGGTCGGCACAGCTAGCGGAGAGCAAGGCGTTGCGCTGGCTTGGTTTGAATTTGGGCTTGTGCCCGCGGCGTTGACCGCCTGAACTACATAGTAGTACGTCGTACTAGTCAGGCCGGTGTCTGTGTAGCTTGTCGTCGTCACTCCACTCGCAGTCGTCGCGTGGGGTCCGCCGCTGGTTGTGGAGCGCAAGACGTTGTAGCTGGTGGCTCCGGCCGAGGAATTCCACGACAGGGTAACTTGAGCTGTGCCGGCCATGGCCGAAAGCCCAGTAGGTGCAGCAGGAGTGACAATAATCGTAGTTGAGTCGGTCGCGCTTGCAGTTAGCGTTCCACCACCCGAAACGCTTACCAGGTTGACCTGCGGCGAACTCGCGGTGGTCGCGACATTCACCGTCACTGTAATGGCCGGATAGCTCTCGCCCCCATTTAGGACATCGTTGCGCGTGCAACTGTTCGCCGCGCAGGTCCAGCCCGTTCCCGCCATTGACACCAGCGTCAGCCCCAAAGGTTGGGTCTCCGTCACCATCACGCTTCCGTTCGTAGGCCCCGAATTCGTTCCGTTCGACACCGTCACCGTATAGATCGCGTGCTGCTGGCCTTGCGTGAAGTTCCCTGTGTGCGTCTTCGTGATCGTCAGCACCGCTGAACTCGATAATGTCGGCCAGTTATTCACCAAGTTAGCGGCGTTGACGCTACCAATCCCAGTGGCGAAGTCCCAGCCGGTTGCGCTGCCGTAGGACGGGTTATACGAATTGTCGAGGGTAGAAAGGACGCCATCGGTGCCCGAAGGCAAGTAGCAGTTGTTGCTGCCGGCGCAGTTTACGTCCATGTCGCCCTGTGTGACGTCATAGAAGATGCAGGTGCTGGCCACGCCATTGCCATTGGCCGAATTGCAAGAACTGCTACTCAGGTTGTACTCGTTGGCGGCGAGTTGATAGTAAACGGGATTGGGATTGCCCTGACGTTGGCCTGTTTTCTGGTTTACCAGCGCCTGGATGCCTGCCATGATCGGCGACGCAAAGGAAGTTCCGCCCGCACCGGACCAACTGCTGGGAGCACCGCTGCAAGCGGCCCCGCCATTTGCGGTGTCGGACCAGCAAAATACGTAGTAGTGGCTCCAGAGGCCATTCGCGGCGAATAGGGAAACATCCGGAGTGTCCCGCACGCCGTCGTTGGGGTTGCCTAAATTGCTGAGCGTGGACTGCCACGAGGGTTTTGGCCAGCCCTGACACGTTCCGTCGACGACACCCGGAACGGAAGGCGACCCAGTCGCACAGGCACTGGGGCCGCCGCCGCCGGCAACCGTGGTCAGGAAGAATCCGCCCTCCTGGCTGTTGCAAAAGCCGTCTGCACCATACGTTATCCCCGATCCCGTGAGGTAGTTAGAAAGCAGCACGCCAGCGCAAGAGGTGTTCCACGGGATCTCTGGAATATAGGACAAGGCGGAGCCGAAAGTTGATGTGTTCGTTGAACTCCAGTAGATGGCGTTGGTGCCGGAGTATGTGTCGCTAAAATCGGTGCCGCCCACTGCCACGTTATATGGAGTAGACGCAAAAGCGTTGACTCCAATGCCGTGAGTCGCTTGAGTGGCGCCATTGTCGCAACCCGCTGCTCCGCTATCGCCCGCAGCAACGAAAATGGAAACGCCCTCCGCGACTCCTTGTTGATAGATAGAGTTATATGCGGCATTGGCCGGGGCCCCATTTTCTGTTTCGCATTGGCCGTAGCTGATGCTGACTAGGGCTGGCGGCGGACTGTTGGCATTAAGCAAGTTTTGCAGGGCGATCAAGCCGCCGAACGTCGTGGCCGTGTCAGCACAAGAAGCCATCAGAATCGTGGCGCTAGGTGCGGCGGCGCTCGCCCATTCCGCGTCGAGGATCGCCTCAGCGTCATTCGGGGGAACGACGCCCGGATTGACGCAGTTATTGAGGCCGCTCAAAGGCGCGGGATGGACCGTCGAAAACGATCCCGAGGCATAGGCAGACAGGCCAAATTTTGAACGGAAACTCTTCCAGTCCGAAGTTCTGAACACATTTGTGTCTTCGATTAGTGCGATGGTCTGTCCCTGGCCCGAGATACCGGCGCTGAAGAGAGGGTTCAAATTGTAGATGGTTGCCAGGTCCCCGGGCACCAAGGCATAGTTCGTGCCGCCGAGGGAATCAGGAAAGGTGTAATTGGCTCTCGGTTTGCGCATTTCATGCAGCGCGCGCGGCTTGAAATCATGCAGAGAGACGATGCCTACGATTACTGGTGCCAGCGCGGCGGGGATGCGCGGGTCGCGCATATTCGCAACGTGTCTTTCATTCCTTACATCGAGGTAATGTATTTCCGTGTGGAAGGCTTCCCGGACTTCACGCGCCGTGCCTGAAAAATCGATCAACATTCGGTTGGGATAGACCAAATTCACCGTGAACCCGCGCGCCAGGAGCCATCGCGTGATTTCATCAAGGTCTTGCTGCGCTACTCCGAAGTTCTGCCCGAACTGCTGCGGCGATAGCCATTTGTGAAAGTTAGGGGACGCAGGATCCTGGACCTCGTCCAGGAACTGCTCAAGCGCACTCTGCTGCTCAGGAGGTCGACGCAACTGAAGCAATAGGTGGGCCATCGGAAGGGCGTCGGCAACGGGTCCCCGATCATTCTCCGGGGTGGCCTCCGGGCGCGTACTGTTCCGGAGTTCGACCAAATTGCCTTCGTCGACTGCCTGCGTGATGAGCGCGCGCGAGCTTCTCCCTGTATCAAGGGTTTGCGCGTGGAGAGGGACGCCCAATACAAGCACCAAAAGGCCAGCGAACCACGACGAGAATCCTAGTCTTCGGAGCATTAGTTCCTCTCCTATAGGGAATTCAGAGGAAACTCAGAGACAAAGACTTACCCGGGGAGAAAAGTGGCATTCCGTTCGTCGAATAGTGACTTTGTCCCCGGGGCCGGATGCGAATAGGGACTTACCTATTCAGTTCGCGAAATGGATATGACTCTACATGTGGTGCGAGTCTAACGTTTGAGTGGGAGGAAAAGGAACGTCCGAAAGGACAGTTTTCGGACGGGGTATTTACACTGTTCTAAAAAGGGGGACCTGGCTCGCGGCTCGCCGCAAGCCGCTGTGGTAGCTGTCGTAAGGTGCCCAATGAATTAAGTTTAAGTTCAGGCATTCCTTGCCAAGGTTGCCAATAAACCCGAACGAAGAACTCCTAAACTGGTTGCTATGGAGATTCCCGCTCCGCTTGAACTTGCCGCAAGAACTGAAAGAAACAAAGACACCTTCCTCTCGAGTCACGGGATATCCATTTTATTAATTCTGATAACCATAGCCGCGACATTGCTTCGATTTCACGCGCTTGCCAATCGCGGTTTCTGGCTTGACGAAACTTTCAGTGCCACTATTTCTCAGGATGCTTTCTCCCGGCCTTTCCGAATTAATGGAGAGTCCGGAATCTACATGCTGCTGTACTTTGTGCTCCTCCATTGCTGGATGGCTCTCGGCGACTCTGAATTCGTCATCAGGTCGCTCTCTGTGGTCTGCTCCGTGGCGACCGTACCATTCACCTATGCACTGGGTTCGCGCCTGTTCGGCCGCAAGGCTGGGCTGATCGCAGCTGGGCTTCTGGCCCTTAACGCCTTTCATATACGCTACGCTCAAGAGGCGCGCACCTATGCATTGGTGACTCTTCTCTCCACCATCTCGACTTGGCTGCTAATCCGCAATCTTCAGGAGCGACAGCGTGCCTCTTGGACGCTCTACGGTGTCTTCCTTGCGCTTACGACCTACAGTCATTTTCTGGCACTGCTCATTGTATTCGCTCACTGCGTTGCGATCGCCTGTTTGCCGCCTCGCACGATTCCTTGGAAAGATCTCCGCCGGAGCACGGTTGTGTTTGTCTGCCTAACGTTGCCAATGGCAGTGATGGTTCTACTAACGGCGATGAAGACCCCCCCCGCAAGTTGGACTACCACACCCGATTGGTCGACTGTGCTGCATTTCTTTGTTCTCACGGCAGGCAACAGTGGAATTCTCCTCCTGCTCTTAGATGCTGCGGTGATCGCAGCCTTAATCTTTGAGGCGGGGCATATCTGGTGGCGAAATGGGCCCTCGACGGAGAATTGGCCTCGCGTTCTCGTGCTTCTGGGTTTCTTTTTGCCTGTGGCCATCGTGCTGGCGGTTTCGGAATTTCACCCTCTTTTTGTGCCCCGCTATCTTCTTCCGTGCCTGCCTGCGTTTCTGTTGGCCGTGAGCGCGGGCCTCACGTGCATCCCATCTCGTTCCGTGGCCTGGACGCTCGGTGGGGCCATTTTCCTTCTCAGTCTCGCAGCCATTCCTTCCTGCTACGACTCGCGGGCCTTCTTTTTCGTCGAGGATTGGCGGGCGATCAGCTCAGGAATTGTGGATCAAGCGAAACCAGGCGATGGAATTTCCTTCTACCCTCAATATGCTCAGGTCCCTTTTGAATACTATCGAGCTCGCAACAAGCCCGCACCAGGATGGCCGGCGGCCATCGTTGTTGATCCCAGCCATCAGGATGATGCGACGAACAGCCCCTCAACCTTTGTGGGGCGATCGGATAAGGCTGATCTGCTCACGAGCAGACTTTGGGTAGTCTTCTACCACCCAATTCCGCTGTCCGGAGAATGGAGAAAGAATCTGAGGGCAAACCTGACTTCGTGGCGGACCAAAGGTTGGCCTCTTCTCCAAGCACAAGAATTCCCCAACGTCGTCGTAATGCTCTTTGGCACCTCTTCAGCTACGGCGGTCTCCCCAGAGAAGCTGCCCAACCTCTTCGAAACTATAACCGTCGCGTCGGACATAAACGGCGTACTCGAAAGTCATCCCACGGCTGCCTCCCAGGAACCAGATCACTCCCGATAAACGGGTGTCGACGGGTCTCGCATCACTGCGAGATGGCGCGTGCCTGGACACGTCGAAACGTACCTTTCTGTGTACAGCTTCGTGACAAGAACCGGTTCGGTCGGTAAAGTATTCTAAAATGTTCCAGTAAAGTCTGATCTCAGAAGACCCATGAATAGTGCCCGCAAATCCAGTCTTGACGTAATCAGTAACGCGATCCCTTCAGCCACGATTGAGGCGGGTCTCACGACGGAATTTCTTGAGGTTTCCGTAGTCATTCCCTGCCTAAACGAGGCGAATTCTGTAGGTATCTGCATTGAAAAAGCCTACGCCGCTTTTGCCCTCGACCATGTGACTGGAGAAGTGATTGTTGCCGATAACGGTTCCACTGACGGATCGATTGAGATCGCGGAAGCGCGAGGAGCCCGTGTCGTCAGGGTTGAGCAAAGAGGCTATGGAGCTGCCCTGCGAGAGGGCATCCGCGCGGCGCGCGGTCGCTTTATTATTATGGGAGACGCGGACGAAAGCTACGATTTCTCTGAAATTCCTCATTTCCTTGCAAAGTGGCGTGAAGGCTACGACGTGGTTATGGGCAACCGTTTTCTGGGAGGGATTCGCCCCCGGGCCATGCCCTGGCACCACAAGTATATCGGCAACCCAGGGCTGACGGCTTTGTTGAATCTGTTCTTCCATGTCGGTATTGGCGACAGTTATTGCGGAATGCGCGGTTTCACTCGCACGCTTTACAACGAACTGGACGTGCGCAGCTCGGGAATGGAGTTTGCCCTCGAGATGATCATCAAGTCCGGCCAGATCGGGGCCAAAATTTCGGAGATTCCCATTACTCTCTGGCCGGACAAGCGCGGCCGGCCTCCGCATCTTCGCAGTTTTCGCGACGGCTGGCGCAGTCTTCGGTTCATGCTCCTTTACGCGCCGAACTGGTTGTTCTTCCTTCCCGGTATTTCGCTGGTTGCCCTCGGTCTTGCTCTCGTGTTCTGGTTGCTGCCAGGCCCGCGAATCCTCACGCCGCGCGTCACACTGGACATCCACACGATGATCTTTGGCGTCATCTTCACTTTGCTCGGAGCGCAGATCCTTTCGATTGGGGCTTTCGCCAAAGTTTTTAGTTATGTCGAGCGCTTTGATCGCCGCTCCATTTCCTTACGTCGTGTTTTAAAACAATTCACTCTCGAATTCGGATTGTTTCTCGGTGGGACACTATTCCTCACGGGCTTCGCGGGATGCGCATGGATCACCTGGCGATGGGCCGCCAGCGGCTTTGGTGAGCTGTACCAAGTTCGTCAGATTCTTTTCTGGGCAATGTGGCTCTTTCTCGGTGCCCAAGTGATTTTTTCCTCGTTTTTTCTCAGCATGCTGGGCATCAGCCGGGGTACCTACATTGGCGATTACGAACATCGGCATGAGCGCTAGTTCGGGGATCCGGCTGCTTGGAAAGATCCACGGCAAAGTGGTGTTCAAGCGGAGAATCTCGGTGCTTGCCGAAAAGCTGGCTGCGATGCTTCCGCCCGGAACCCGACTGCTCGACGTTGGCTGCGGCGATGGGAAGCTGGCCGCGCTCCTCCGCGAGGCTTTACACGGACTCGAGGTGGAAGGCGTTGAGGTGCATCCTCGCGACGATTGTGCGATTCCCAGCCGGTTGTTTGACGGTTCTCATCTCCCATTTCCCGATGGATTCTTTGATGGCTGCTTGTTCGTGGATGTACTCCACCACATGAAAGATCCGCTGCCGCTTTTGCGAGAGGCCTGCCGTGTAAGCCGCCAATTCTTGCTCGTCAAAGATCATCTTGCTGAAAATACCCTTGATCACTGGACGTTGCGCCTGATGGATTGGGTAGGGAATCGGCCGCACGGAGTTGCATTGCCATACGCATACCTCTCCGCTTCCCAATGGCAGACTCTCTATAGCAAATTGGCGCTCAGCGTCGAACGTACGGTCTCCGACTTGCCTCTTTACCCCGCCCCGTTCTCTCCGCTGTTTGGCAGAAATCTTCATTTTATCTCTCTGCTAAAAAAACAAACGGAAGCTTCTCAAACCCTAAGACAGTAGTGAATTTCAAAGGCATTCCGAGCTGAAAGAGACGCCTCGCATCTCTTGCTGAATGCCTGCTACTTTTCTGTACGGGTTATTAGTGTCGGAGCTGTGTAGGGTTGCAGTTCAATCGGGACCTTGTCTGGTTCGACGAGCCAAACATGACGGTCCTTAAAATAGGAGAGGAGTTTTTCGTCCTGATCGTTGCCTAATTCGCGCGCCCACGCCACTTTGGCCGAATCGATATCTGCATCGTTATAAACCCATTCGTCGTGGATGTAGTGAGGGTGTCCATATCGAACCATGATCAAGTGACGACCGGGCTGGCTCTGCAAATTCTTCAGAATCGAAGCCCGTTGCACATTTCCGGGACCAAACCCGAAAATCCAGGAATATGGATGCTGAAGTTGCCGGGCCATGGAAGCGCCGAAAGTGACAAGAATCATGAGCACAGAGACGCGCAACCACGCAAGCCCCACCGGCCGCGTCTCAAATCGGAGCTGTCGTAGATGGCGCATGCTCTGAATAACCAGGGCGAACGTTACGCCGGTTAGTGGTGCGGCATAATGGCCCATCCACCAAACCACTGACAGCAGGCCTAACCAGCCGATTACAAACGTAACCACAAGGAATCGCGATCTCCTGTCGCACAACACCCACGGAAGCATAAGGGCCGGGAATAGGCACGCAGGTCCTAGGAAGGTGGCCCAGAGGCTTTCAAATTTGGCGCCGGTCACTCGCTCTATGTCGCCCCATGAGCGGTGATATTGGCTCGGAGCCCAGACATTGTAAAAGAAAGCCATCTGCGCGTTGTTGTACGTATGCACGGACTGGGCCGATTGCCAGAGGAATAAGGGCTCGGTTTCATATGTCCGCTCGTAGAGAATGTAGGGAAGCGACCAGGGTTTCCCTGTGACTCGCCAATTGTAGTAACCGATCCAGCCTCCGGCGAGCGCGAGGACTACGATCAGGGGCACTACCGTCTTGCGAATCTTCGTTTGAAGAGGAACCCCATCGCTCCGCACCAGCCATAAAATGAGCCAAACAAAAACAGAGATACTGAATATGAAGCCTTCAAATGGCCGGCTATTCGCAAGGATAGTCATTCCGAGGCCGAGTATCACGGCGTAGCGCATTCGCTGCGTTCTTCGTATAAAAGGCAGCGCGCCGAGGACCAACGCCCCTCCAATTGCCGCAACGGCGCCGCCCCAATAGCTATTGATCCAGTAGCTGAAGCTGCCGAACCGGATTGCGGCCAGCAAGCTTCCAAGGAGCGCCCATTCCGGAGGAAACCATGCCTGGAGCATCCAGCAGATCGCAGCGGACATCACTCCCACGCTTAGGAGAACGCCTACCCACGGGTGCCCGAGCAGTTGACCGGCCGCCAGAATCATTCCCTGGGCTGGCGGGTACTTTGAACCGTACGTCGGGCGCACATTCACATGGAACGTCTCAAAGCTCATCCACAGGGGGTGGGCAGGATTAGTCAAGCGTCCGTGGGCAAAAGTGTCCCCCGCAAGCAAATAGCTGAACTCATCGTGAATTGCAGGAGCGGGTATTGGCAGTACGGGTAGAAGCGCCAGGCGCAACAAAATTGGGGTAACGAAAGCCACCACAATTGCGAGGTGCTTTCGCTGCGCTAAATGCCCTAGTGCTTTTTCGCACCTTCGAAAGAACGAATCTCCCAGACGCGGAAAAATCCAGGCACACAGCGCTAATGCTGCCAGGCTCATCCACTCGAAAGTAGAGACACTCCCCATCGGTGCCTTGGCCGGACCCTCCCTCGGAAACAATCAGCCACAACGTGACACTCTGACGACAATTTTAGTTTGATCGTTTTGGCTTTGTCTTGTCTAGCGACGTGAATACAAGAGGTTCGGAAACTGAACCCCGCCCTCGATTTGGCATTTGAGCACTCCACTGATCGCGCTTGAACCCACTCCGTTGCACGCATGCTAACCTGACGAGTGGGGCACTATGACCGCGCCGAGGCCTGTTCGGGAGCGATCGATCCATGAGTCCGCGGACAACCGAGAGTACAGTGATCGCAGAGGTACGCGAGCCGATTTCGGATGAAGCCTCGCCGAAATCCTCTCGGTCATTCTCCCGTCTTTACACCGATAAATTTGCTTTGATCTCGCTCGTTATCCTGATCGTTTACGCAGCCGCGAGAAGTCTATGCCAGGCCGTCGCCAGGCCGCTTTGGTTTGACGAGATTTGTACCTGGATTATCGTTCAGCAACATCCGATCTCTACCCTCTGGAATGCTCTGAAGGATGGCGTGGATGGGCAGCCCCCAGTGTTCTATCTCCTGGAACGCCCGATTGCTGCCGCAATAACCAATGAGCAGATCTCTTTCCGTTTGCTCTCGATTTTTGGGTTTTCCTGTACCGTCGCCTGAATCGGTTCCTGAATAGACGACGGATTGTGGAACGTCTACAACCGAAACAAACCTTCTTGCC
>Ga0206991_10009_pt1 | contig 48478 bp, 42 predicted proteins | sample Alteio_BWMinCont_9_FD_153286 | JGI IMG/M metagenome (GOLD analysis project Ga0206991, IMG submission 153286) | Enriched cells from forest soil in Barre Woods Harvard Forest LTER site, Petersham, Massachusetts, United States -... | ecosystem: Environmental > Terrestrial > Soil > Temperate forest >...
GGCTAGCGCTGCGGCATTCGATCACGCAGAGTTGGAATCACTTGTGGAACGAATAGCCTCTCCGCTGCCTCAGAAGCGGTTCGTGGCCGTCCTTGCGTGGCCCGTCAGTTCAGACCGCGGAATTCAGGACACACTAAGCGGGGTCATCGACGCAATTGAGAGCGAGTTGGCGCGAGCCGAGGCGTTTGACAGCCACTTTTATGTGGTTGCCTCCCACGGGTCAAGTGATAAAGCGGCAAAACTGGCTCAAGTCGTGGATCCGCTCGGCACAAATCTGGTGTTAGCCACATTCGGCGCTATGAGCAACAACCGTTTCGAGCTGACACTGAAGCTTCTTGATTTCACGTCGGGCAACGTGTTGCGAACGAAGCTGGTGCCAATAGCGGGAGACCAGCTTGCTGGTCTTCCTGCCAGGGCGGTTCAGGCAGCTGCCTCGCTTCTAGGCGTTGTTGCCTACGTCATACCCGGGAATCGTTTGCGTCCTCCGGCCACGTCCCCGGGGGCCTTCAAGACTTTCCAGGCAGCGGACGCTCTCCGCAAGCAGCCGAACGACGAAGGACTGGAGGCCGCGATCGAGAAGTACAAGGAAGCCATCGAGCTGGATTCGCATTTCGCCACGGCTTACTCGCGTCTAGCCATCGCGTATTGCCGGCTGCATGCCTTGGGGCGAGATCCCGCTGCACTCGACTTGGCGGAGGAAAACGGCAAGGCGGCATTGAATCGGGACCCAAATTTGGTTGATGGCCATCTGGCCATGAGTTATGTATTGGAGCACCGTGGCGACCAGGAGGCGGCGCTGGCTCAAATTTCCGCTGCGCTCAGTCTCGACCCGTCAAATCCAGCCACTAGGATGTGGCAGGCGGATCTTTACACCGCTTTGAACCGACTCCCCGAGGCTGAGTCGACCTGCAGGCTTGCTATCAAAGGTCGTCCGAATTACTGGCTTGCTCACCAGGACCTGGGAGTAGTGCTGGACGGTCAGTGCAAGTACCGCGAGGCGTTGAAGGAATTTCGTGCCGCCAGCTTAGCGGCTCCTATGCGTGTCTTGCCCTTGACGAATGTGGCCTTGGTCCAATCGAAGCTTGGCATGTACATGGACGCATACGAGTCGTTCCACAAGAGCTTAGCCTTGAGGCCATTCGCTCCTACCGCTTTCGGATTGGCACAACTTCTTCGAGTGACCGGGCGACCGACAGATGCCCTGGGGTTTGCACAACAAGCCGTAAAACTTGACCCAGGTGAAGATCGGTACTGGCTGGAATTGGGCGATTGCTATAGCGAGATTGGCGGTCATCAACCGGACGCAAGCAACGCTTATCGCCGGGCGCTCCAAGAGGCCCAGGATAAGTTAAAGTCCTCATCCGACGCAGCTACGTTGATGCTGCTGGCGCTGTATCGTTTGAAAGCAGGCGTCGCTGGCTCTCCGGCGGAAACAATTGCCAAAGCGGAGTCGATGGGACCACTCGATGCGGATTCACGCCTGTACAAGGTCCGCATTCTCGATCTAACGGGGCAGCGGAATAAAGCACTCGATGCTCTCGCCGCTTGTCTCGAAGCCGGCGTAACCGTTTTTCAGGTAGAATTTATTCCTGATTTACAATCTTTGCGTAGGGATCCACGCTTTACTAAATCGAGGCCCGTCTGAGTTCTGTGGCTCGAGAAGGACGAAAGGGAAGCAAATGAAAGCAAACATGCTTGCAGTTGTTGCGATTTGTGCGATGGCTGGTGTCTTGGTCTCGTGCCAAACCGCCCCTCATGGGATCCTGGGTTACGTCGACTATCCGCAGCCAGTGCATGGAAAAGTTCGGTGGAGCAGCTGGGATGGGAATAGTTACGATATTCAATTTGACCCCAACGATTCCCCTTGCTCGAAGAAAGAGGGAGCCCTGCTCCACGTAATGCCGGGCAAGGTAACAACCTGTACCGTAGTCGGGAAAGGTCTTTACTATTCCTACGAGATCCGTGCTCCCCAAACGAAAAAAAAAGTTGCGACAATTATGGCCCATGGAGCCGTAATTATCCCCTGCCGTGCGTGTGGCCAGTTCAAAACTCCGCTTCACGACGCTAAGGTGGATAGCGTCGGTGGGCTGGTAGTACTGAGCTCCGCCGCCCCCATGACTAATGTTCGAGAGTCTGAATGCACGCCCATGAGTTCCAGCGACGTCTGCTTATATCAGGGGCATAGAGTGGAATGGATTCCTGAAGGCAGTGCGACTCAATTGGAGGTCGACTTCCCGGCAGGTACCCCCTGCGCCGACGGCACCACCCAATTGAAGTCCACTTCTTCGCCCATTTTGCTTGCTTGTACAACGGGCACAGCCACACAAACCTATACGTACACCTTCAAGGTGAACGGCGGCACACCGATCGATAACGGTTCCACGGTAACTGTGATGCAAGCCCCATAGGGGAGCAACGCCGGGTCGGAATCCAAGAGGAGCTAACGCGCCAATTTCGACATGCCATAATGGGCGTTGTTCGACACCCCTCCACCCAGCTTACGAGCGCTCGATCCGCTCGCCAGCACTGACCGCTACTTCTGGATACTGGCCACGCTAGCGGCTATTCTTCTCCTGGCGCCCATTCGCGCCGGCGACCTCGCGGGGTATGACGACGCGCGCTATGCACTAGTAGCGAAGCACGTGGTTTTGTCGGGCCATTGGCTGGAGATCGAAAGCAATGGAGGACCGGCGCTCGAGCACCCACCCCTGTTCTCATGGATGCAGGCGGCTCTGTTCATCCCGTTTGGGCTCTCAGATCCGCTCGCAAAACTTCCGTCCGCACTCTGCGGGCTGGGGGTTATTCTTCTGGTGGCCTGGCTCGGGCGTCGATTGACCGGCGATCCCTTTCAAGGCGTACTGGCTATGTTCGTCATGGCCACCAGTATTTATTTCATCAAATATGCTGCCCGCGCCATGACTGACGTTCCGTTCACGTTCTTCTTTCTCGCCGCTGTATGCGCGTGGGTGCTGGCCGAAGACGATCCGCGTTGGTTCCTGGCTGCCGGCGTCTTCGCGGCCCTGGCGCAGCTTACCCGCGCTCTGGCCGGAATTAGCATTCCCCTGCTATTCGCCATCGATTTAATTGCCAATCGCCGCCGTCCCCCGCTGCGCTATTTGATCGGAGCGGTTTTGATCGCCTTTATTCCTCCTGCAGCTTGGTACGCGCAGTGGATTTATCGCTACGGCGAAGAGTTCTTCCTGCGTAATTCGCTCTACATGAATCAGGAAGTGACTGGGGAATTGTCGCCCGCCTGGCGGCGTTATACTGGCGCATTCGAGTATATCTGGATGATAGTTAAGTCTTATTGGCCGTGGCTCCTGGCTATGATCGCTGGCATTGTCTTTGTTATTCGCAAGAGGGATCGCAAATTACGCATACTTATCCTCTGGATCGCGGTGGTTTACGTGCTTTGCGCGATCACAAAGAGCCGCGTTCTGCGCTACATGTTACCCGCGTATCCAGCGTTCTCGATTCTTTCCGCCATCGGTCTCTCGTGGCTGGCGCCGGAGGGTTCCCTGCGCAACGGACTGCGCGTATTGACGCCGCTGCTTGCGATTGTCGTCCTTGGGATCGCGATCTGGCCGCCGGTCAATTTCCATGCCGTCGACACCAAAGCAATCGCGAGAGCATCCACCGCGGCGACGCCGCCCGTCGAGCAAATTACTTTTTACGACGACGGCGCGCCCCGCTTCGACGAGATGAACGAGATGCTATGGTATGGCGATCGTTATTTTGTTGCGGTCTTAGAACCCGACAAACTGCCCGAGGCACTTAAGAGGCCTCAGACGCGCGTGTTCATCATGGATGTAAATACCTTTCGAGCGCAGGTGGAATCCCGCATACCCAACCAGATCGTCGCTCGCGCCGGCCACCTCATCTGCTTCCGGCTGGTCAACTGAAGTTCGCGCTCATCTGCCGGCGGCGGCCTCGCTGAACTGTTCTATCGCCTGGTCAATTTGTTTCAGCTCCTCCGCGCTCAAAATCAAATCTCCGGCCATCGTATTCTCCCGCGCTTGCTTCCGGTTGCGGGCGCCAACCAACGCATGCGTTACACCAAGCTGCTCCAAAGTCCAGGCGATCACCACCTGCGCAATGGTCGCGGCATGTTCTTTGGCGATCGGCTTGAACTCGCGCAGAACGTTCGCAACCCACTGTCGATTCTCGTCCGAGAAGCGTGCGTTGTTCCGACGCAGATCGTCGCCCGAAAACTCGCGGTGCGGTGTGACCTTGCCACTCAACAGGCCGTTCGCGAGCGGCGAGTAAGCCAAAAACGCGATATTTTTCCCAAGAAGATGCGGCAGATTTACAGTTTCCAGGTCACGATCCAGCATGCTGTACTTCTCCTGATCCGAATCCACGGGACCGACGGCTCGATACTCCTCCACCTGCGAGATAGTGGCGTTGCTTACGCCGATTGCGCGGATCTTGCCTTCGCGCTTCAAATCCAGCAGCGCGGACATGGTCTCTTCAATCGGCGTAGTGGAATCCTGCCAATGCGTTTGATAAAGATCGATATGATCGGTCCCCAGGCGCTTCAGGCTTTGCTCGCATTCGTGTTTCACCGACTCCGGCCCCAAGTAGCGATTGATCTGGTGCCCGTTCTGCATGACAAAAGGCGTGCCTTTGCCGGTATCCCACACCAGGCCGCATTTGGTCGCGAGCACCACCTGATCGCGCCGCCCCGCGATCGCCTGGCGCACGATTTGTTCCGAGCGGCCCATCCCATACGCGGGCGCCGTGTCGATCAGAGTAATGCCGCTTTCGATAGAAGCTCGAATTGCGTCGATGGCATCTTGCTCATCGGTACCGCCCCACATCCATCCACCGATGGCCCAAGTCCCCAGGCCGATGACGGATGCTTCGATTCCAGATTGTCCTAATGGTCGTTGTCTCATCTCGCTCCTTACACCTTTGAGATGCCGTACGAGCATTGAGAGACTCGCCCGAAAAAGCTCAATGGCTGGAAAAAGCCACGGCTTGCGGCGAATGTGTCAGCTCAATTCCTTGTAGCGGAAACAAGCAATAAGGTGATCGTTGACCATGCCGGTAGCCTGCATGAATGCATAACAGATGGTGGAGCCGACGAACTTGAACCCGCGCTTCATGAGATCTTTGCTCATCGCATCCGACTGCTCGGTGCGAGCCGGCAATTGGTCGTGCCTTCGGAGACGACTTTGTAGCGGCTTGCCACCCACGAACTGCCAGATGTATCGATCGAAACTGCCGAACTCTTTTTGCACGGCGAGAAACGACTGCGCATTTTGAACGGCTGCACGAATCTTCAGTTTGTTGCGTACGATTCCCTCGTTGGCGAGCAAGAGTGCAATTCTAGCCTCGTCGTAGCGGGCTACTTTGCGCGCATCGAATTTATCGAATGCGGCGCGATAGGCGGCTCGCTTCTTGAGAATGGTGATCCAACTCAGGCCGGCCTGCGCGCCTTCCAGGATCAGAAGCTCGAACAATTTGCGGTCGTCGTGCAACGGCACACCCCATTCGGTGTCGTGATAAACGATAGAGAGTTCATCGCGGGCCCAGAAACAACGTTGCTTCATGAGTTCGGACTATACCATCCGGCCAAGCGAGGGCACAAGCTGCTCGGGCCCGTCGCGGCTAACGACCTTATTGTGTCGAATGAATGTCTGATGCCAAGATTCACCCGATTGGTGGGAGGAATCTGTGGCGTACGCACTCATGCGTGCCGTGTTCACACCGTCGAAAACGCAGGTGGACGCCGTGCGTTTTCATCCCTTTGGATGGATCAACGATCCATGGGAAACACTCGTGTGAACACCAATTAACAAAGGCCGGGCGTCGTCACGATTGACGACGCGGCACGCACGAATGCGTACGCCACAACTGCGCATGCCCCTTACGGACGGATTACGGTCGCGCGGAATCCGGCGAGAGTCCTGTTGCTCCGGTAGATGTTTCGTTAGATACTGAGTGCTTCTCCAGCGATGAGACAATGGGCCGGAACGGAAGATCCGCTGTGATAAAGATGGCAGTCGAGACAGGCGGCACCTTCACCGACCTGATCTGGATCGAAGACGACGGGCGAGTTTGCACGCATAAACGTCCGTCAACGGCCCGCGACCCTTCCGAAGGCGTCATCCGAGGGCTGGAGGAAGCGCTGAGCGACCGAATCCAGCACATTACACAACTATTCCACGGCTCCACTGCTGCAACCAACGCCGTGCTCGAACGCAAGGGATGCCGCGCCGGCCTGATCACCACGCGAGGTTTCCGTGACGTGCTCGCCATTCAGCGCCAAACGCGGATCAATGTATATGCGGTCGCATTCGAGAAACCCCAGCCGTTGATTCCCTTAAGCCTGATCCGCGAGGTGACGGAGCGGGTGGGCGTCTCAGGCGACGTACTCGTGCCTCTGGACGAAGAGGAACTTGCCGGCTCTGTCGCCGATCTGCTGTCGCACGGGATCGAAGCTCTCGCGGTTTGCTTTCTTCATTCTTATCGAACGCCCATCCACGAGGAGCGGGCGGCCTGCATTCTGCGAGAGCGGTTTCCACAGCTGCCTGTAGTGCTTTCGAGCCATGTGCTTCCGGCCTTCCGCGAATACGAGCGAACCAGCACCACGGCGATGGCTGCCTATCTGGCGCCGATGGTCGACCGCTACCTCGGCAATCTAGAGAGCTACCTCGCTGCGCGGGCGAGCGGCGCGTCGCTCTTCATCATGCAATCGTCCGGAGGCGTGGTGCCCTCATCGGCCGCACGGGCCCGGCCGGTGGACATGTTGCAGTCCGGTCCGGCCGCCGGCGTGATGGCGGCGGTTCGCGTAGGTTCGCTTTTGGGCGACCAGAACATAATCACACTGGACATGGGCGGCACCAGCACCGATGTCGCGCTCATTACGAACGGAAGCGCGGGGGTTGCTACAGAGAAGGAAGTGGACGGGTTGCCCGTGGGAGTGCCCAGCGTGGACATCGCCAATGTCGGCGCCGGGGGAGGCAGCATCGGCTGGATCGACGCCGGCGGAATGCTGCATATCGGACCCCACAGCGCGGGCGCCCGCCCCGGTCCGGCTTGCTACGGGCACGGCGGCGCGGAACCTACTGTCACCGACGCGCTGGTTCAGCTTGGCTGGCTTCGCGCACAAAACTTTCTCGGTGGCCGGATGCCTCTCTTCCCCGAATGCGCCGGGCTGGCAGTGACGAAACTGGCCGATCGATTGGGCCAGTCCGTCGAGCTGACGGCCCAAGGCATGATCGATATCGCCGTCGCGCACACCAACCGGTGCGTACGCCTGGTCTCGGTTCAGCGTGGTTACGACCCCAGAGATTATGTGATCTATGCTTATGGCGGCATGGGGCCCGTGGTTGGCGCGCTGGTGGCCCAGGAGATGAAGATCGCGCGCGTGGTGGTGCCGCCTCATCCGGGTCTTTTCTCCGCTCTCGGGCTGCTGATGTCGGACCTGAAGCGAATTTACCGCAAGACGGGCTTCATGCGTGCGCCGAATGCGCTAGACGAGGTTGCGGACACCTTCGATGGGATGCGGGCTGAAGCGATCGCGGAGTTCTCCCGCTACGGCTACAGTGCCGAAAAAATCCGGTGGGAGACGTGGGTGGAAATGCGCTACCTCGGCCAGGGATTTGAATTGCCGGTACAGGTTGATCTCGATCGCTTGGCAGCCGAGGGACGACCTTACCTGACCCGAATCTTCCATCAGGCGCACCGGGCCCGCTACGGAACTGCGGCGCCCAATGACAATATTGAGCTGGTCAGCTACCGGCTGGTGGCGCAGGTGCCCAGCGACTGGCGTTCTTTCGACCGGCTCGAGCATCGAGCCCAGCCAACGGCCCAACCCTGTATTGAAGACGGACGCGTCATCTTTGCCGGGGAAGAGCAGGCCTGCCGGTTTGCCCGGGGCGAGGCTCTGCCCGAAGGGTACATGTTAACGGGGCTGGCGATTATCGAAGACGAAACAGCGACCACTGTCGTGCCGCCGGGCTGGCGAATGAGAGTTTCTACCGCGGGAGCCTTGTTGCTCGAACAGGAGCATCGCGCGTGAAAATCTCGGCCACGACGTTCAACATCATCGGCCACGGACTGCACGCCGTTGCTCAGGAAATGGGGGAAAAGCTGATCCGGTCCGCCTATTCCAGCATCATTCGTGAAGCGCGGGACTGTTCCACCTCGCTGCTGGATAAGGCTGGGCGCGTGATGGCACAGGCTCAATTTTGCCCGATTCACATGAACTCCTTCGGCAAGGTTTTTGAGGCGTTCGCGCATCGCTACGACTTGCCGCGCATTGAGCCCGGCGAAGCGCTGATCACTAATGATCCTTACAGCGGCGGCCAGCACTTGAATGATTTTGTGCTGTTCACGCCCATATTTCTGGATGCCGAATTGATCGCATTCAGCGCCAGCATCGGTCATCACATCGACGTGGGAGGCGGCGCAGCGGGACCCAATACGCGCGCCACCGAGGTGATTCAAGAAGGTCTTCGCATACCTCTGCTCAAGTTTCACCTGGAACGGGATCTGGGTGCCGGGATGCTGGAACAGTTTATTCGCTTGAACGTGCGGCCTCCAGACCTGGTGATGGGCGACGTCTATGCCCAGGTGGCTGCCAACAAAACGGGCGAGATCCGTTTCCTGGAACTGGTCGAGAGATTCGGCCAGGAAGCGGTTCTCGAAACCGCGGCTGAACTGCAAAACTATTCGGAGCGCCTGACGCGCGCCTTGATTCGCGATCTCCCGGACGGAGTGTACCTGGGAGAAGATTTCGTGGATGACAACGGGTTCACCGATCAGCCCCTGCGCGTGGCCGTTCGCATTACCATCCGGGGCGAGAGTATGCACGTCGATTTCTCGGGCAGTTCCCCGCAAACCAAGGGCATCGTCAATTCGCCGCTCACCTCCACCATCTCTGCGGTGTATCAAACCATCGGCTTTCTGCTGGGTGGCGCGGTACCAGTGAACGATGGCGTGTACCGGCCGGTATCCATCGATGTGCCTTCCGGGTCCTTTCTCAATCCCAATTTGCCGGTGGCGGTGCGGGCGCGCAACAGTGCCTGCCACCGTATCACCAATGCCATCATGCTGGCCCTCTCGCCGGTTGCTCCGGAGCGCGTGCTGACCTCGGGTCACGATACCACCAACGCCGTTGGCATGGGCCACATGGGCCAGGATGGGAGCCGGGTATACATGGAAGTGGTGGGTGGCGGCTGGGGCGCATCCGCGTCCGCCGATGGCGTGGACGTGGTGGACAGCTACGTCGGAAATTGCAGCAACATTCCGATCGAGTCGCTGGAGCAAGACTACCCGTTCATGATGGTGGAAGAGTATTCTATCCGCCGAGGCTCGGCCGGCGCCGGAAAGCACCGCGGAGGCATGGGCGTGCGTCGCGTGTATCGCATTCTGGACGATGATGTGACGTTCAATTGTTACTCCGACCGGTTTCGCATTGCGCCCTGGGGATTGTTCGGCGGGCAACCCGGCGCGCCATCGCGATTCAGCGTGGAACGCGGCGGCGAGTTGATCCCACTTGGCTCGAAGGTGAATTTTCTGCTTCAAAAAGGAGACCGGCTCAGCATTGAAACTGCGGGCGCCGGAGGATATGGAGACCCGCGCGACCGCGATCCTTCGGCAGTGCGGCAAGACATTGAGAATGGCTTCCTCACTGAGACTTAAGTGAACGCAAAGGAGCAAAGAACATGGCAAATCCGACGGGCAATGCTAGCCCCGTGAGAGTGGACACGAAGCTCGAGGTGATCGTCATCCCCGTGTCGGATGTCGACCGCGCGAAGCACTTCTACGGGAGGCTCGGCTGGCGGCTCGACGCCGACTACGCCGCCGACGACTTCCGCGTGATCCAGTTTACGCCGCCGGGCTCCGGATGCTCGGTCATCTTCGGCAAGAACGTCACCGCGGCAGCGCCCGGCTCCGCCCAGGGTCTGTACCTGATCGTCTCCGATATCGCGGCCGTCCGGGACGAGCTGCTCGGTCGCGGTGTCAAGATCAGTGAGGTGTTCCACGACGGCAGCGGCGTGTACGCTGGCCCGGACCAGCCCTACCTGTTTGGGCGGCTCCGGGTGGGCGGTCCCGATCCCGAGCATCGCAGCTACCGCTCGTTCGCTTCGTTCAGCGATCCGGACGGCAACGGCTGGCTCTTCCAGGAAATCACGATGCGTCTACCCGGTCGTATCGACTCGGCGGCGACCAGCTTCGCGTCGGCGAGCGATCTGGCGAGCGCGCTGCGGCGTGCGGCAGCCGCCCACGGCGAACACGAGAAGCGTACCGGGCAGCGCGACGAGAACTGGCCCGAGTGGTACGCCCAGTACATGGTGCGGGAGCAGGCCGGCGAAACGTTGCCCCAATGAGTAGCTGGGAACCGATTTCCCGCGAGCTCAGCCGAGGTCGTAGCGATCCAGGTTCATCACCTTGCTCCACGCAGCCACAAAGTCCTTCACGAACGCCTCCTTCGAGTCGTCACATGCATAGACTTCCGCGATTCCTCGGAGTTGAGAGTTCGAACCAAAGAGGAGATCGACACGGGTGCCGGTCCACTTGATTTTGTCCGTCGCGCGATCGCGCCCCTCGTACACACTTTCGGATTTAGAGGGCTGCCACTTGGTATTCATGTCGAGCAGGTTGACGAAGAAATCGTTGGTCAGCGTCTCGGGCCGGTTGGTGAAGACGCCGTGCTTGGACTGCCCGAAGTTCGCATTCAGCGCGCGCAGGCCGCCGACGAGAACCGTCATCTCGGGGGCAGTCAACGTCAGCAACTGCGCCCGATCCACCAGCAGTTCCTCAGCCGGCATGGGGTGACCGCCGCGAAGATAATTGCGGAATCCATCCGCCACCGGCTCTAACGGCGCAAAGGAGTGCGCATCGGTCTGTTCTTGCGAGGCATCCGTGCGCCCCGGCGAGAAGGGGATCTTCACGGGGTGCCCGGCCTTTTTCGCGGCTTCCTCGATCGCGGCGTCGCCGCCCAGAACGATCAGATCGGCAAGCGAAACCTTCTTTCCTTTTCCATTGGATCCAGCGGACTGCGAAGCGTTGAACTCCTTTTGGATCGCTTCCAGCTTCTGCAGCACCTTCGCCAGTTGCGCCGGCTGGTTGGCCTCCCAATCTTTCTGCGGCGCCAGGCGAATACGCGCGCCATTCGCGCCGCCGCGCTTGTCCCCGCCGCGGAACGTGGACGCCGACGCCCAGGCTGTCGAGGCCAGTTCAGAGATGGACAATCCGGACGCGAGAATCTTGGCCTTCAGAGCAGCGACGTCCTGCTCGCCGATCAACGCATGATCCACGGCGGGAACAGGGTCCTGCCAGATCAGTGTTTCTTTTGGAACGAGCGGGCCGAGGTACCGCGCAACGGGTCCCATGTCGCGGTGCGTGAGCTTGTACCATGCCCTGGCGAACGCGTCCGCGAGCACTTCCGGATGATCCAGGTAACGCTTTGCGATGGGCGCATAAATAGGGTCCATCTTCAGGGCGAGGTCCGTCGTGAGCATCCCCGGAGCGCGCTTCTTCGATGGATCGTGAGCGCCAGGAACCGTGCCGGCTCCAGCGCCGTTCTTGGGAGTCCACTGGAACGCGCCGGCGGGGCTCTTCGTGAGTTCCCATTCGTAGCCGAGCAGGTTTTGCAAAAAGTTGTTGCTCCACTTCACCGGAGTGGTGGTCCAAGTGACCTCTATGCCGCTAGTGATGGCGTCGTCGCCGCTGCCGGTACCATAGCTGTTTTTCCAGCCCAGTCCCTGCTCCTCGATGCTTGCGCCCTCGGGTTCGGAGCCGACATACTTGCCCGCATCGGCCGCGCCATGGGTTTTTCCGAACGTGTGCCCGCCGGCAATGAGCGCGACGGTCTCCTCGTCATTCATGGCCATCCGCGCGAACGTCTCGCGGATATCGCGCGCCGCGGCAAGTGGATCCGGCTTTCCATTGGGCCCTTCCGGATTCACGTAAATCAAGCCCATCTGAACGGCGCCCAGAGGATTATCCAGCTGACGATCGCCGGTGTAGCGCTCGTCCCCCAGCCACTTGCCCTCAGGCCCCCAGAAAATATCCTCCGCGGGCTCCCAAACATCCTCGCGCCCGCCGGCAAAACCGAAGGTCTTGAACCCCATCGACTCCAGCGCGACATTACCGGCGAGAATCATCAGGTCGGCCCAGGAGATTTTCCGGCCATATCTCTGCTTGATGGGCCACAGCAACCGGCGCGCCTTATCGAGGCTGGCATTGTCCGGCCAGCTATTGAGGGGAGCGAAGCGTTGTGTGCCGTAGCCTGCCCCGCCGCGCCCGTCGCCGATGCGGTACGTCCCGGCACTGTGCCACGCCATACGAATGAAGAATGGCCCATAGTGGCCATAGTCGGCCGGCCACCAGGGCTGGGAATCCGTCATCAAAGCATGCAGGTCCTGGATGACGGCGTTGAGGTCGAGCGTCTTGAATTCTTCCGCGTAATTGAACTTCTTGTCCATAGGATTGGACAGCGGGGAGTGCTGGTGCAGGATCCTCAGGTTCAGTTGATTCGGCCACCAGCCCGCATTCGTCGGGGCCCCTGCCACTGTGTGTCTCCGAGGGCCGCCCACGACCGGGCATTTGGCTTCGGGTAATATGTTTTGCTCTTCTCTTTCGGGGAAGGACGCCCCCGCTGCGGTGGTGTGTTCCATGTGTTCCTCTTTCTTCAAATTAGACAAAAATTGTTGACACTCAACGGGAAGCGCGCCGCGGAGCGCACTTGGCGCAAAGCCCGCGGAAAATGAGTTCGCAGTCGCGAAGAATCCGCTTACCGAGGGAGCGCGAGGCGGGCCTGGGCACGTCGTACCACTCCATATCCTCCACCTTGCCGCAGCGGTCGCAAAGGAAATGGTGATGCCGCATGCCTTTCGCATCGAATCGCGCGGCGCGGCCCTCGACGGCCACTTCACGCACCAAACCGGCCTGCACCAAATCCCGCAGATTGTTATAAGTCGTGGCCCTGGAAGAGCGCGGATCCAGGCGATTCACGGCTTCGAAGATTTCCACAGCCGTGGGATGCCGGTTGTGTTCCATCAAGAATGCCATCACGGCATAGCGCTGCGGAGTGCACCGCAAGCCGCTGGCTTCCAAGGACTGTTTAATCGCCTCGGCGTCCATCAAGATTCAGATTATGTCTAATGTGAGATTTTGTCAACATCCTGGGGCGGGGCGCGCCAGTGATCGTATAAGGCCACGCCTACGCGTCAACGTGTGGACACTTCTAAGGCGTAAGGCGGGTAAACACGCTGGGCTTTGCTGGCGCAAGCGCGATCAAGGTTACGCCGATGACGACGAGGACCGCCACACCTATCAGTTCTCCACGTCCAACCATGTTCCGCATGGCCTGAGTTCCCATAAGGGCGGCATGAGCGAGGCTCGACCATCCTGTAAAAGCGATCAGGCTGCGACTCGCCGATGGGTTGCGGATTGCCAGAAGCATGAAAACGCCAAGCGTGACATAGAGGCTGAACATCATCGACGTCCCAGGGTCTTGCCGTACAAACACGATCAAGGGATACGCTAACGCCAAAAAAAGCACGCTACCAACGCCAACACGATCTTCAGAGCCGCTTCTCGATTCATTTATGCCTCCCGCAGAACACGAATCACTTAGCTCTCGCGAATCTCGTGCTAATTCATTCTGACACATAACGGCCGGCCCGCTGCTGGCGCGGCGACCGCGGGACCGAATAGAGGATTTTCAGGAACGCGCCCGTGAATGGGCACGCGCTACGCCACGTCGAGCCTCTGCTTCCGCATGTTCCGATAGAGCGTCCTCCGGGGCCGCCGAGTTGGCTCGGAACCGTTCGATGGGAGCGGGGCGCCGGCTGATCATGTACATCGGGCCATGTTCCGGCCGAGTTTGGAGTCGAACTCCTTCCCAAGAGGAGTTGCCGGGCGACTTTGCAAAGGCCGGATGCTGTAAACACCTCGCCGTTGATCGTTACCTATCTGCACCACACTGGTGCACTCTGCTATTCTTGAAATATGGCAACCCGGCGAAAAGCGGCCTCCGCGAGATCAGTTCGGCAGAGTGTTACGATCCCAGCAGGATTGGTTTCGGAAGTCCGGCGCACCGCCAAGGAACAGCACGTTACGATGAGCCGGGCATTGGTCGCCTTGGCTGAGCGCGGTGTGCGGGCCCAGGCGGAAGCGAAGGAACAATTGAAGTCCTCGTACAACCGCTTTCTCACCGAGAACGATCCGGCCCGCAAGAACGAGGCGGGCAAAGACCTGATCCGCGCGATCTTCGGGAAGAACTCTATTGCCGAAGATTCAGTTCTCTAACCTGCCTCGCCCGGTCTGGCATCACCTGCTTCAGCGGGTCGACGAGAGGCGCATATCTTTTGCTGACCTTCTGGCGCTCCAGGAATGGGTCAAGGCTGGACCAGTTGCGCCTGTTGGCGATTAGTACAAAGACTTCGGCTCGTTCATTTTGTGCGGCACCGGTCAGTTCCCGAAGACCGTTCTGGAGAAAGGCATGACGCCGTTTGGCTTTCCGATCCCCTGATCGCGGTTGACAACGGAACACTCAGATCTGGGTGTTGGCCCGCAGACTTCTAGCTCATGTGCATTCCTTCTGGATGCCCGGCCATCCGAAAATAAGAGTGACGGCCGTCGCTTCAACGCAGTCCAATGTTGACTCTATTAGAATTGCGCAAAGGACATCCGAAAAATGGCAGACGCAAACCCTGCGGAACCGCAGCCGGAGCATAGTGGGCACACTGAGGAGCAGCTACGTCAGGAACGCGAAGAGCTGCGGCGAATCGTTGATCATATTCCACAAACCATCATCGTTCTAAATCCGAGCGGGAAAGCCATTTATGCCAACCGCGTGGCACTTGAGTACACGGGGCTGTCTGTGGACGAAGTGCAAACCGACGATTTTCGGGACCGCCTATTCCATCACGAGGATGTGCAGAGGCTTCGAGAAGGACGGCAGAAGAGTCTTACTGGCACCGTTCCATTCGAAAACGAGCAACGGGATCTTGGGAAAGACGGCAAATATCGGTGGTTCCTGATCCGCTACAATCCATTGCTAGACGAAAAGGGAAGGGTCGTACGTTGGTATGCAACTGGGACCGACATTGAAGATGGAAAGCGGGCGCAGGAAGCGCTTAGAAGTGCGCTCGACCAGATCCAAAAGTCGGAGGCCAAACTTCGCCAGGTGATTGATACGATCCCGACCATGGCTTGGTGCAATCTGCCGGATGGTCCGAACGAGTTCCTCAACAAACAATGGCATGAGTACACAGGCCTGTCCCCGGAAGAATCGCATGGTTGGGGTTGGCAAGCTGCTTTCCATCCGGAAGACCTAAGGGCGCTGATGGAAAAATGGCAAGAGCAGTTAGGCTCGGGAGAATCAGGCGAGGTCGAGGCTCGTGTTCGCCGCTATGACGGAGCCTATCGTTGGTGTCTTATTCGCATGGCGCCCTTTCGGGACGAAAGCGGAAAAATCGTACGGTGGTACGGAACCAGCACGGATATAGAGAATCTCAAGCAAACAGAAAGGAAGTTGAGGGACGATGAGCGCGAACTTCGACAGCTCACAGACACCATATCGCAGACCATCGTGGTCCTGGACCCGTCCGGGACGCCGCTGTACGCGAACGAGGCGACGCTCGCGTACTCGGGGCTTAGCAGCCAGGATGTGCCTGCTCCCAATTTTCGAGAGCGGCTCTTTCACCCGGAGGACATTGAGAGATTGCGGGACCAGCGAAAGGCTGCTCTCGCGCAAGGACTCGCCTTCGAAGTCGAACACCGGGCGCTTCGCAAAGACGGTCAGTATCGCTGGTTCCTTACTCGCTACAAGCCTTTCCGAAACGAAGAAGGACAGGTGATTCGCTGGTACGCGACGGGTACCGACATTGACGATCGTGTCCGGGCCGAAGAGAGGACACGCAATGAGAATCTGGCGTTGCGAGAGCAAATCGATCGTGAGTCCATGTTCGAGGACATCGTCGGTTCTTCGGAAGCACTGCGTAAGGTGCTGCGCCAAGTTGACAAGGTGGCCTCTTCCGACTCCACCGTTTTGGTTCTCGGTGAAACCGGTACTGGCAAGGAATTGATAGCTCGCGCTATCCACAAGCGATCCAGGCGCGCGGAACGAGCATTCATCGGCGTGAATTGCGCCGCCATCCCGCCTTCCTTGATTGCGTCGGAACTCTTCGGTCACGAAAAAGGCGCCTTTACCGGTGCAACGCAACGCCGCACAGGACGTTTTGAATCGGCCAGCGGCGGCACCATCTTTCTCGACGAAATCGGCGACTTGCCTGCGGAAATCCAGATTGCACTGTTGCGCGTCCTGCAAGAACGTGAAATCGAACGCGTTGGCAGCAGCCGGCCCATTCCGGTCGACGTGAGAGTGGTTGCAGCCACGCATCGCGACTTGGACGCGCTGGTTGGTGAAGGCAAGTTCCGCCAGGATCTTCTCTACCGGTTGAATGTCGTGCCTATTCAGATTCCGCCGTTGCGCGAACGAGTAGCCGATATTCCCTTGCTGGTTGAGTACTTCATCGATCGCTTTGGAAGGAGGGCTGGAAAGAAGTTCAGAACCATCGACAAGAAATTCCTAAAAGTGGTCCAGGCATATGGCTGGCCAGGGAATGTCCGTGAACTCCAGAACATAATCGAGCGCGCTGTGATCCTCAGCGACGGTGATACTTTGGCCTTCGATGGTACATGGCTCAAGGGGAAGCCAGCAAACCCAATGCGAGCCCGTGCACTCGATATCGCCCTCGTGAGGCAGGAGAAGGAAATGATCGAAGCGGCGCTGGCGGAAAGCCAGGGCCAAGTTTCGGGGCCCGCAGGTGCGGCAGCTAAACTCGGTCTGCCGGCGCGGACCCTCGACTCCAAAATCAAGCGTTTGAAAATCAAGAAGAATCGATTCAAAGCCCCGCGGGCTCACTGATCCTATCAGCCCCATCTGTTTTCCTCATCCAACAGGATTCCTGAAATTTAAGGACTGCCCCCAACTCTAACTTCCATCGTTACAAGGAATTGCGACTGGCTCACTGATTGCATTCGTTCGGTTGTTCTTCAGGACAGGAGATCCATGACGCTGAAGATCAAACCGGTTGCTGGCAAACGCGAGACACGGATTTGTTTGAGCGGGCAGCTTCGATCTGAGCACCTTGAGCAGTTGAAGTCTGAGGTCGGGCGTGGCGGACCAAGCGTCACGTTGGATCTGGAGGAACTTGAACTCGTGGATATCGAAGGTGTTCGTTTTCTCAACGCGTGTGAGTTGGCAGGCGTGTCGATCCTGCACTGTTCGCCTTACATCAGGGAATGGATGCTGCAGGAGCGAGGTGATGCGCGTGAAAAGAAATAAATAAAAGAAAGAAGGAAAATGGTCATGAAACAGCTTATTAAGAACGTGGTATTGGTGCATGGTGCTTTCGCCGACGGCTCCGGTTGGGAACCCGTCGCTAACATCCTCAAGAATGACGGGTACAAGGTGTCGGTTGTGCAGCACCCCGAGACTTCCTACGCCGACGACCAAAAGTACACCAAGGCGGCAATCGACGCCATGGACGGGCCAGTGGTTCTGGTGGGCCACAGTTATGGCGGGTCCGTCATCACCGAAGCCGGCAATCATCCAAAGGTTGCGGCGCTTGTCTATATCGCCGCATTTGCGCTCGATGAAGGTGAAAGCTGTGCGTCGATCGAGCAAGCCTTGCCGCAAGCCTCCAAGGCGTTCAAGCCGGACAGCAACGGGAACTGGTGGATAGAACAGGAACATTTCGCGGCCGACTTCGCGGCGGATATTCCGAAGGAGCAGGCGTGGTTCATGGCTGTGTCGCAGGTGCCGATCTCCACCGACGCGTTCACCCACAAGGTCACGAAGCCCGCCTGGAAGACCAAGCCCACCTGGTACATGGTGGCTACCGCAGACCGATCCATCAATCCGGACCAGGAGCGGATGATGGCGAAGCGCGCCAATGCCAAGACGATCGAAGTGGATTCCAGCCACGTGGCCTACATGTCTCACCCGAAGGAAACAGCCACCCTCATTGAAGAGGCTGCCACCTCTGCGGAAAAGACTGCCAGCTCCGCCCACAGCTAATAGCCTGACGACAGAATTCAGGAGTCAGAAAGAGCTCCGTATCCTCAATTCTGAATTCTGAATTCTGTTTCTTGACTTCTGGATTCTGACTTCTGGATTCTGACTTTTAGCTTCTGGCTATTGGGCTTTGGCCTGGCCCACGATTTTCAGGAACTCGTCGTTGGTCCCGGCGCGTCCGTGAATGGGCACGTGCTGCGCTACGTCCAGCTTCTGCTTCCGCATGTTCTGATAGAGCGTCCGCATCCCGGCATTTGGAGCGGGAAGTGGCGCGCCCTCCGCCGGCGGCGAGTAAAGGTCTGCATTAATCAGGATCTTTTCCTTCGGGAGATAAACCATCAGCATATCGGCGCTGTGGTTGCCTTGCGCGTACGATTGGTCTTCCAACTCGTAGGCCATATCCTGCACGTGAAAGATCTCCAAGATGCGCTCGCCATCGGTGATGGCGTACCGGTCGGCACCTCCGCCTGGTCCGCCAAGCTGGCTCGAAACCGTCTCGATGGGAGCGGGGCGCCGGCTGATCATGTACATCGGGCTAAAGAGCGCCATGCGGTCCGGCTGCAATTCACGAGGCGCCGGGTAGAACATGATGTCGAGGTAATACTGTTTGTTGGATTCATGTGTAATCACAGTGGTGCCCTGGGAAAGATACGTCCGCAGGCCGCCGGAGTGATCGAAATGATGGTGGGTATTCACGACATATTTAATGAGCTTATCGGGGACCAGACGATTGGCCTCCGCGATGACGGCCAGCGACCGGGCTTCGTTCTGCGGCGCCTCCACCACCGCGGCGAAGTCCTTGAATTCAACCAGCACGCTGTTATGAGTGCCTCCGCCGAGCAGCCAGAGGCCATCGCCGAGTTTTTGGCTCTCCACTTTCACTGGCGGCGCCGTCGCCGTGCGCACGACATCCGGGACCGGCGCTATGCTCACCGGCACGTTGGTCTCAACGCCGGTCACGTTGTACTCGTAGTAATTGTGCGCGGGGTTCAATCGCGGATCGCCCTGGTGAACATGCAGCAATGTGGGGAACTCGACGCCGCCGAAATTCTTGTACTTGGTGTAGCGCATCTCGTAATCCATGTCGCCGTAAACGGGGTTGGGAAACCAGGTGTCCGTCAGCTCAACCAGATTCTGGTCGTTGATCGTTCCGTTGACGCGATACTTCCCCATAGTGAACGACACCACCGTCACTTTGCGCCCATTCTGCGAAAGACCAGCGTCCGACGATCCCACGATCGGCAGGGTAATGGCCGTTGCGTCTTTCGCCGCCAGCGCCGCTTTGAGGAATCCATGCGGCGTAATGACAAGCTCCAGCAGCCGCAGGTCGGTGTACGACACGCCATCGAGGTAAAGACTTGTGAGGGGCACGGGATTGTCGCCCCGCATGTCCCACGCATAGTTGCCGCTCAGAATGGACGTGACGTGTTCGTCGGACATCGGCGGCCTGCCGAGCAGTGGATATTTGCCCTGCCTACGGGTGTAATCCTCGCGCGACCACTTGGCGTCATAGTCGATGACGCGCGTGTAATCGGCAACTTCGTAGTGCGGCCAATCTTCGGCCAGCCCGTACGTCTGTCCGATTCGGGAGGACCAGCCGCTGCCGGAATATCGGATGGTCTTCAGATTGGCGCCGCCCATAGCCTTGAGAGAAGCTTCCAAAACTGAACGGACATCCTTCACCGTCTGTGCCGATGCGATTCCTGTCGTTGCCTCGAAGAACGTTGCGCCAAAAAAAGCCAGGCCCAGAAAAGCCGTAAAAACAGCTGCGTCACGCTTCATGTATTCTCCTGTGCGGCACCGTTATGGGACAAGGTGGAACACCGTTCCGCACCCCTGGCCGTATTGGCAGGAAAGCGCACCGCCCGCCGCTGTCACGCCATAAAGGCTGCCATCCGGAGCGTGCGCCAGTCCGGTGGGTTCATAGCCTCCGAAACTCGAGGTGGACGACGCGAAAAACGCGTACAAGGTCTGCAGGTCTCCTGTAAGCGTCATCTCGAAGATGGTTCCGCCTCCGAACGGGCCACCACCGGTTGTACCGAAAATTCGGTCATCTCCGGCAACCAGGTTGGCCGGGCTACCGCCAAAGATGGAGCCCGAAAAATTGTACAAGGTGACGAGTGAGCCGGCCGTCGTCATTTGAAAGACTGTACCACCGCCCGCGGCTCCCCCGCTGGAAGTTGCACCGTAAAGGTTGCCATCCGGCATCAGGATCAGGCTCGAAGGAGCGCCGCCATCGGCCTTCCCCGTGAAACTATACAGAGTGGTCACGCTTCCTCCTGCATCGAGTGTAAAGACCGTCCCTTTTCCGTCCAACCCGCCGGATGTCGTAATGCCGTAGAAAGTAGTGTCCTTCGCCGCCACCAGTATGGTCGGAGATGAGCCGTCCGCGCCGCCAAAGGAATAAAGCGTCTCGAGCCCGGCATCGGACCAACGGTAAATTGTGCCTTGTCCGTTCGCGCCTGCAGTTGAAGTGGTTCCATACAGCGCGCCGTCGGAGCCCTCCACCACCCCAGCTAGAGGATAGCCACCGTCCTTTAGCGCTCTGAACGCGTAGAGTTGGGTGAAGGCTCCATTCGGCGCGAACTTGAAGAGCACTCCGCAGCCACTTGCACCTTCAGGGTCCGGATTGCAGACCGTGGGCGAGTTAAAGTCGCCACCCTGCTGGCTGGTGCCAAAGAGGGTTCCGTTGCTCGCCTGAAACAACTGATTCGGGTAAGACATATCGGTAGCTAAGGTGGTGAGCGTTCCCGCCGTAGTTACCCGAAAAACCGTCGAATTAGGGACGCTCCAATTGGTGGTCCCGTAGAGATTGCCGTCCACGCCCCGGATCAGGCTGTTAACATTCACGCCGTCCGGACAATACGGGAAGGGGCTACTGGGGCAAAAGTCATAGAGCGTGGTGAGCGTGGGGCCGGTTTCAAATGGCGGGATGCTGAGGGCGTCGCCGTCCGGCGTGGTTACGATAATCGGGCCGGCGCCTGCTCCCGACGGCACCTGAGCGTCGATCTGCGTGTCTGACAGCACTTTAAACTCGGCGTCCTTTCTGCCGAATTGTACCTTCGTGGTCCCGGTCAAGTTGGCGCCGTTGATTGTGACCTGTGCGCCAACCGGCGAACTGTTTGGCACGAAGCTGGTCAAGGCGGGTGCTTGCGGACCAAGCTTCTGCAGCTCGAAGATAATGCCGCAATTGACGCAAGAGCCCGAGGGAACACCGCCACCGCCAGTGGTGCCGTAAAGGTTACCGTCGCTCCCCAGCAGGACACTGGTTGGGGTAGCGCCTTCGTAACTTCCGGTAAAGTTGTACAAAAAGCGGAAACCGGTGGCAACGGAAACCTCAAAGACGGTCCCCAGGAAATTCGTCCCACCGCTGGCGGAGACGCCATAGATATTCCCGTCCCTTCCTCGCTCAAGGACGTAGGGAGGGTCGCCGTCTGTGTAGTCGAACTGGTGGATTACCTTGACGTGGCCCTGTGCGAGATGGAGGACACGCCCGGAACCGTACGGGTCCCCGTCGACTGTGAAGTACAAGGTGCCGTCACCGGCCAATACAAGATGACGCGGGGTACTGCCCATTTCATAGCTATATATCGCAAGGAGAACCGATTCGACTCCGGTTAGCGTAAGCCGAAAGACTACGCCGCCGTTCGCTCGGCCACCGCCCAAAGTCAGGCCTGCCAAGTCCCCGTCAGGAAGCCGTATCAGGCTGGAGGGCCAGGCTCCATCGGTGCAGCTCGGCTGCGAGCAGAATGTGTAAAATTCAGAAAACGCTCCGGCTGGGGTGAGCTTGAACACCGCGCCAGTTGGCCCGCCCGGTGTCTCGCCGGTGGTTCCATAAAGGTTGCCATCCTGCGCTTGTAGAAGATGGGCTGGAGATTGGCCGTCGGGCCCCGAGAAAGCATACAGCGTCGAGAAGTTGCCTTGAGCATCGATGTGGAAGACCGTTCCGCAACCTCCTGAACAGGCCGTGTTACCGCCCTGCGCGGTGGTTCCGTATAGGGTGCCATCCTTGGCTTGGATCAGCTTATTGGGAATCGCGCCATCGGCGCCGCGGAACAGATGCACCCTGGTGATCCTCTCATTCGCCTTGAGCTGGAAGACGGTCCCGTAACCAAGGCCGCCCTGCGCGGCGACCCCAATGAACGAGCCATCGGAAGCCTGAATCAGATCGACCGGATCCCGGCCCTCTTCTCCCTCAAATTGATGCGGTACGCTAACCGCATAGTTTTGCGCCAGTATCGTACCCGAGCAGGCGAGAACCAGGGCGGCCGCGGGTGAAACTTGCATTATGAGGCATTATAGTTAAATCGGCACGCGACGGCTGAGCCGAAGCCAGCTCTTCCCGGAACACAATTCTATTTCTTGCCGGCCGCAGCGTCCTTGATGGCCTTCAGGTGCGGCAGATCGTGATCTTCTTCGTGACAGGCGGCCTCAGGCAGATCGCCCTTTGCCCGGCGGATCGGAAGTGCGATGGTCCACGGCCGCGTATAGACCACCGGATCGGTGATGGTGGCTTCGTACTGTATGTGGGCAGGACCCGCGGGCGTGAATCGTTCCACCACATGCTCGGCGTAGCTGACAATCTCGCCCACCTCGTTGAGCCAGGTTTTGCCATTGAGGTTGGCCGTATCCACCACCAGCGTATCGCCCTCCCAGTGGCCGATTGAATCGCCCTGCCAAAGGCGCATCGTATCCGGAAGATGTTCGCGCCCCCGCAGCGCCACGATGCGCCACGCTATGCGTTCGTGCAAAATGACGAGGTAATCGGGTGTTTGCAGGATGTAGAACGAGGTAGGGATATACATCGAGCGTGGAACGCCGGCGGGAAAGCAGTGCGCCGTCGGGTCGTCGTAACCGCGTTCGGAGCGGTTCCGGTCGGCCTTTTCTTCGACGGCCCACGGCTGCATCGGGAGGGTGAAGTCGGGCGGGTCGATAATCACGCCTCGTCCGGGGGGAGTGAGTGCATCGTCGGCATGTTTTTCCAGACCCCAATTTGCGCCTCCGCCGTCGGGCTCATAAAAGCCCTGCAGGTCCGGCTTACCGTCCGGCTTTCGGCGAATGTTCGCCCCAGTGGGCGGAGCGCCGGGCGCGCGCTTATAGGCAGCCGCAGGCGTCATGGGTGGAGGCGCCGTTCCGTTGCCCGGATACCACGTTCGCTCCTCGCGTGTGAACGCGCCGTTCAGCTCTTCGGCTTCGGCCTGACAGGCGTACTCGAAGAGCCGGTCTCGATCTGTTCGCCGATGCAACGGAAGGCGAATGGTCCAGGGCTTGGTGAAAACTTTCGAATCCTCGACGACAGCTTCGTACTGAATGGTGTCGGGATCGGTCATGCGGTAGCGCTCTACCACATGCAGCGCGTCGCTGTGAAAGTCCCCGGCCATGTCGAACCATGTCAGATCGTTGTGATTGGCCACATCCACAACCAGCGTGTCTCCATCCCATCGGCCACGCGAATCGCCCATCCAGAAAGTGGTTTCGTCGGGATGTCGACTGCCGTCCGTGTAGATCAGGCGATAGTCCAGCGACCACTCAAACGCGATGGCAATCGCTTGGGTCGTCTGGAAGATCTGAAACGGAAAATCCAAATACATGATCCGAGGGACGCCGGGCAGGAAGCATTTTGAGAGCGGATCGGCCGTCTGCCGATTTTTAAAGTTCTCGGCCTTCTTCGCAGCGGCCCACGGCTGATAGGGGATCTCGGCGCCGGCGACAACCGACCGGCCCGCCAGCATGTTGAATCGGGCGGCGTGATCCTCAAGATCGGCTGCTGCGGTACTGGATGCCTGCCAGATACCTTCCAGATCTGGCTTGCCATCCGACGTGCGAGGCAAAGGTTGGGGAGCGGGCGTGCGCGGAGCCGCGATCAGCGCGCTCGTCAGTGTGATCGCCAGGATGGTGGCGAGATGATGGGTGTGCATATCGTAGCGATACCTCGGGCCGGAACTTCGCGAAAGCCCTTGGTTCCGAAATCGTAACATGACACGCCCATAATCCATCGGTGAAGACTTCCAATCGGGCGCAGGAGCAGGTGGGAGACACCTATCGGGTATTGGGACCTTGGGGCGCACTCCGCCTCATTCCGATGCGAAGAGCGGTGGGAGTGGATCCAACGGTGGCGCTCAGATACGAGTGACCCTTGATGGAAACTTACCGAGCCGCGGCCGGATGCCCTGTTAAGGGCCAAGGGAGTCAGTCCCCGAAAGCCGCATTCTGAGCCGCGCGCGTGAGCAAGCGGTTTTTTGCTTTTTCAGCGTCCACTAAGGTGCGGCCGCGAGCGCCTTCAAATCGACACTCAGATCGGCAGCTTGCTCCGGTGTCACCGTGGTTCCGTTTGCAATTAACTTTCGCCCCACGACGTGGTCACCGGGACGATTGATAGAATCTATCGCCACCAGCCGCTCCTGCTTGAAATAGAACACTGAAAACTTGTGGCTTTCCGGCTCTCCTCGGGTGACGATGCGGTCGTAGCCCGCAGATAACCCCACCATCTGAAGACTGATGTCGAACTGGTCCGTCCAGAACCAGGGCACCGACCGGTAGCTGTGAACGCGTCCGGCAATAGTGGCTGCGATGCATTTGGCCTGGTCAACCGCATTCTGGACCGATTCGATGCGCACTCGCGCGCCCGCGTAAGGATTCGGATGGTCGGCGCAGTCTCCTATGGCATAGATCTTGGCATCTTCCGTCCGCAGTTGCTCGTCAACCGCAATGCCATTCGCGACCGCGAGTCCTGCTTCGCGCGCCAACTCCAAATTAGGCACGACGCCTACGCCGATCAACACGAGATCGGCCGGGTAAGCAGTGCCATCGCGGAACACAACTGCGCTGACTTTCCCCTGTCGGCCGGCGATCTCCCCCAGCTCAACGCCGAACGAGATCCGTACGCCGTGGCTGGTGTGAAGCTCCCGGTAAAAATCGGAGAGGATGGGCGAGACCACTCGCGCCATGAGCCGGGGCAGAGCCTCCAGGACGTGAACCGATTTCCCATGCTCGGAAGCCGCCGCTGCCAGTTCGAGTCCGATAAATCCACCACCGATCACAACCACATCGCGGGCCTGCGCGAGGCGCTCCTTGATCTCTACAGCCTCGGCGTCGGTTCGCAGGTAGCGGACGCCATCCAGTTCCGCGCCCTTCAAGGAGAGAGTCCGGTTGCGCGCGCCCACCGCGAGCACCAGCGTCCCATACTGAACCCGGCGGCCAGACGCGAGAGTCACCCAGTTGCTTCCCCGGTCGATCTCGATCACTCTATCGCCTGGCAATAGCTCAATGCGTTGTTTTTCGTAGAAGGCAGTGGGGCGCAGAGCGATGCTTTCGATGGCCTGCTTACCAGCCAGGTAGCCCTTGGAAAGCGGCGGACGTTGGTAGGGGAGTCCCGGCTCGTCCCCAATCAAGACGACCGGCCCATCAAAGCCTTCCGTCCGCAGCGATGCGGCCACCTGGAACCCGGCTTGGCCGGCTCCAACAATCACCACGCCATCGGGCATTATTGTTGTGCCACAGGCGTCATTGCTGCGCCTCAGGCGTCCTCACGATCAGCCCGTCCAGTTCCTTGGTTACCGGTATCTGGCAGCCCAGGCGGCTGTTCGCTCGTCTTGGACAAAACGTGGTGTTCAGCATTTCATCCTCGTTCTCCTGGATCGGATTGAGCCGGGCCAGGAACGATTCATCCACGTAGACGTGACAGGTGGCGCATTGGCACGCGCCGCCGCACTCGGCGACAATGCCGTTTATTCCATTGCTGATGGCGCCTTCCATTACCGAGTCGCCAACCGGCACCAGGACTTGCTGGGTATCGCCGGTATGCGAGATGTAGGTAACAGCCGCAGTTTCTTTTTGTTTCTTTCCAAAGAGACTCATGATCGCCGGCACAAACTGCCATTAACCACTACAGCAGATTCACCGGCGTCGGGTTGTGAAGCAAACCACGAAGGAGCCGGACCGCGATCCGTCCGTAAGGTTGGACGACATTGTGGCGCACGCACTCATGCCGACGCTCGGTGGGCTCCGCAGTGTTCAAAGCGTTCACAGGATTGTGAACGCGGCACGCATGAGTGCGTGCGCCACTTGATCCCATCTCACCAATCGCGTGAAGCTTCGCACAACGCCCGAACTCGAAATGATAACGCCTTCAGCTCAGCCAAACCCCGAACCTTACGGACGGATTACGGCCGGAAATCACCAAGGAGGGAAGGCACGGGGCTTTGGACTACGATACTTAAGCGGCAAGAAATAAGCGGGATGATACAGTAGCTACTCATGAGACTTGGATCTATCCCACTGTTGGTCGTCTGTGCGATGTCCGTCTTTGCTGAATCGAAGCGTGAGCCTGATGAGGCGAAGATCCGCCAGAGGTTGGCGACGTACACGGAAGCGCGCAATCACGGCGACGCGCATGCAGAGGCCCTCTGCTATACCGAGGACGGCGACTTTAGATCGTTTGGGCCGCCTAGCCGAGGACGGGCGGAAATCGAAAAAGCTCTAGCTGTATCGGTTTCGGGGTACGCATTCTCGTTGACCATCGAGAGCCTGAGGTTTCTGGATTCCAAGGTTGCTATCGCCGATGCCCACGTTATCGCTGGGCCGCCTGAACATAAGATCGACATGCTCGGCTCGTATGTCATGGTTATGCAAGGCGGTACTTGGTTGATCGGAGCAGCGCGTATCGCGCGGACCCAGGGACCCTGACACCAGCGGGCGATCTGAGCGGGGCGTAAAGTTCAAAGTAGCCCACTACCTGACGGCAGGGCTGTTATCGCTTGAGGCTGTTGTAAACGGCCTCGACGAACATGCCGGTGGTCCAGGCGCCCGAGTTGGAGCCATAACGCGTGTCATAGTCGGCGGTGATGCGTGCCGCTTTCACCTGCTCCAGACTGGCGCCCGCCTTGATCAGCGCTTGCACGCGATCGCGCACGATGACCACCATGTCGCGGTATTCCACAACCTCATGTTCGTCGCTCAGATAGCCGTGCCCTGGGACGATATAGGTGCCACCCTGCTCATCGTGTTCATAACCGGTGCGGTTCAGGATATCGTTCAGCGCTTTAATCTCGCCTTGCACGCTGCCGCCGTTCTTCAAGTCGATAAACGGATACTGCGTGGTAGTGAAAATGTCGCCGGCGGCGATGACGTCTGACTTGCGAAAGTGAACGATGCTGTCGCCGTCGGTCACCGCGTTAGGTTCGTAAAACAGCTCGATCAACTCGCCGTTATGGAACTTTCGCCTGCGCTCTTCGAGATATGTGTCCGCCGGGATCATATCGATGGGCGCTTTCGCCGCCTCCAGACGAACCACAACATTGTTCTGCGCCATCACAGTGGCATGATGGGCCGGATCGGTTAAAAGCCCCGTCACCCGGCCGGGCGATTGCAAGTCGAAGAACGAACCCGGAAGGCTGGGATCGGAGCCGACTGTCCCGAGTTTGGCATTTCCCCCGACATGCTCGGCATGCACGCTGGTGTTCGCAATAAACTGAATGGGCTTGTCGCTCAATTTGCGGATGGCGGCGATGACCTTGTCCGCGAGTTTGCCTTCTCCGCTGTCCACCACGAAGGCTCCTTGATCGCCGGTCTGAACCACGATATTTCCGCCATCGCCCACCAGCATGTAGACATTGTCGCGAACAGGCAGCACATGGATTTCGCCGTCATGCGGTTCCACCTCCGTCGCGCGGCTTGTTTCAGAGGGCTGGTTGGGAGCGGGTTCGAGCTTGGCGAGGCCTTCCGCTTCCGTTGCGTTCTTGGCCTTCGCCGCGTAGCCGGGATACATCGACTCCGCCCCGGCCAAGCTCGCTATCAAAGGCAGTTTGTACCTCTGTGAGTATTCTTTGGCAAACGGCTGCTTGCCCAACGGATAATTGGGCACCACGTCCGGCGCTCTTCCCGTAATCTCCTCACCATCGTCGCAGGCATATAGCCAGACGTGATGATCGCCGGGCTGGCGGACGTAATCGTTGCTGCGGACTTCCGGCTCGGTTAGATATACCGGATCCGTGACCACCGTGGTATCGGTGAGATGATCGCCGTGACGAACGATGAACTCCGTCGCAGTGGCCTGATCGCTCTCCGGCGAACCGTTCCGCCGCAGCCAGCCTTGCTTCAGGTGCGTGGTATATACAACCAGCGCATTTCCTACGAACCGGCCAGTCGAAAATCCCGTGAAGCTGTGCGGAGCCCAGGCCGGAGGATGAGGACGGCCATCCATCCAGATAACCCGGTGTCCTTCAGTGGTCTGTGCCCACACGTCGATAGCCACTAACTGCTGGTTGTGCGGATCCCGCTCTTCCCAGGTTCGAAAATTCCCCACCGCGCGCATCTGGTAGGGCATGATGTAGGCATCGCACTGATGATGGCGGAGCGTCAGGCGCGATGGATCGTAAGACAACGCGAACAGCCGGCCTGCCTCATTCAAGGCGAACCCTCCGTAATCGGCGATTTCAGGGCCACCGCCGCGCTCCAGACCGTCCTCGTGCAACGCCGGCGTCCAATATCCGGTAACGTCGATGTCGAACGCAGGCGTTGGTTGCCCAGGCGCCGGGCGTCCTTGTCCATAGAGCAGCGCGCTCACCGCAAGCGCCAAAAGAACCGGTAGGATGGTGCGGATGATTTTCATGAAGCTTTTTATCGTGACACGCATGGAGTGGGGTTCCAGCCCGAAGCGTCGCTCTGTTTCTTGAAATGTGTACTCGTCCAGAATGGTTGGGACAGGTACTCTGGATCGTTCACCTCTGAGATCACCAGCAGGTACGTCTCGCCGCCAGGCACCTCAAAGCGATCGAAATATTCCGTCAGTAACGTGCCGTTGCCATAGGGCACGCCATTCTTGCGCAAATACCCGGGCCGCATTTTCGTAGTTACTACTTTCAAGGATCCACCAGGAGGAGGCGGCAGTGTAAATCCGAAGTCGATTCCGCCAAATCCTGTCTGGATCAGAGGCCGAGGGTAGTCCCAGGAAGCTGAGGAGACCCCCTGCCAATCTCCGCCCGCGCCTTCAGGCGGCCCGAAATGGAAGATGCGCGTCTGGGTACCGGCGTCGGTTTCGAGCTTCAGCGTGTTGTCGTCCTGCCAGGTGATATGCAACCGCGTGGGCATGCGCATGATGCCGGCGGCGCCATAGGCCTTGCATTGTTCACCCGCCGCCTCATCCTTGGCTGGATCCCAGGCGCCGGCGAGTTTTCGCCCCGCGGGGTTGATTGGAACGGACTCGTAGTCGCCTTTGGGCGGCGTAAACTGCCGGTAGCGCCAGTCCTCCGTGATGAGTGAAACCCAATAACCGGTGAGATCGATCCGCGCCGCAGCTTTGGGCGATGGAGGAGGCCCCGGCGGCGGCCCGCCTCTGCCTTGAGCGTAAACGTCAGGGATGGTCGCCAGCACCATCCAGCTCATCGTGAAAGCGATTCTTCTTATAACCAACGTTCACCCTTTTATTTAGCGCCATGTGCCGCCAGGTAGATAGCCATTATGGTTCAGCGAAATCCTAGCGTCAAACTCAAATAAGCACATTTCCGCCTTTAGCGCGCAACTCTTAACATATGTTTACAAACCCCCAATTGACCAGGTCCCTGACTGACGTTAGAATCCTCGTGGCTGACACCGTGCAGGGCTAAAATAAGGCACAGGTGAAGAGATGAACGCAGCAACGACGAAATGGGCTCCCTTTTTGTTGACCGTTTTGCGGATCGCCACAGGGTTGCTCTTCATGCAGCACGGCGGCGAGAAACTGTGGGGGTTTGCAGGCGGCAGAATCGATCACAACTTTCCGCAACTCCACGCTCTTGCTGGGCCGATTGAGTTGATTGGCGGCCTGCTGTTAACACTAGGGCTGTTCACCCGGACCACCGCGTTCATCCTGTGCGGTGAGATGGCTGTGGCCTATTTCCGAACCTGGGCTCCGCGAGGTTTTTTCCCCGTCAACAACGGCGGCGAGGAGGCCGTGCTCTTCTGCTATCTGTTTCTGTGGTTTGTTACCAGCGGAGCCGGCCCATGGAGCCTGGACGGGCTGCTGGAAAAGCGCCGCGTCGCCGGTTCAGTGAGGCAGACCCTCGCCTCCTGGGAACCGCAGGCGCGTTCCGTGCTGCGCATCGTTCTGGCTTTTGTCTTTTCATTGCATGGATACCGCTTGGTGTACGGAATGTTTCCGCAATTGGCTCGGCGCGGGGGCATTGGCCAGATGCCTTTAGATTCGCTGCCTCGCTTCACGGGCTACATCGCGATCCTAGGAGGGGCGTTGCTGTTTTTGGGCCTGCTCAGCAGGACGACGGCCCTGGTGCTATCGCTCCAGGCGCTGGCGGCGTATGTGTTCATCGCCATGCCACGCTCACCGGTCCCGCTACGCGCCGGCGGTAACGAGGTGCTGTTGTATTTCTTGGTATTCCTATACATGGCCGCGGCGGGCGGGGGAATTTGGAGCTTGGATTACCTCATCCACAAATTGCGGGGCAGCCCTCAACTTAGCCGCGCAGCAGCCTAGCCTAGACGCACGATGGACCAGGTGCAGAACCGATGCTGATTCAGAATCCTGTCCAAACGTCGGAGCTGGCTTTTCCCATTCTCGAATGCTTTCATATCGCGGGTTTCGCGCTGGCCATCGGCGCCACCGCTCTGGTGGATTTCCGGCTGCTGGAGTGGGGCGTGCTCAGCAGAACTCCGGCGCAACTGAACCGGGCGCTTGAGTTGTGGATGCTCGGCGGATTGATCGTCGCGGTGTTTGCGGGCTTCGGGCTCTTTTCGTCGGACCCCGACATGTACTACGAGAACTGGGCCTTCCTGATCAAAATGTTCTGCCTGGTGCTGGCGATTCTCTTCAACTACACGATCCACCGCAAGGTGGTACAAAGCGGCGCATCGCCCGGGGTCAGCAAGTTGGTGGCGTGCGTCTCTCTGGCGTTATGGGTCTCGATTATTTTTGGAGGGATCTTCATCGCGTGGGTTCGACCAGGCCTCGGCCTGAGTTGACTTATGCTTCTATCTTTAGCCCAGTGGATCGAAAATCTGCCGCCTTTTGCAGCTCTTCGCGCAGCTTCCTACCCGTATCCGATCGTTCTCGCGCTGCACCTCACTGCCATCTCTCTTTTCGCCGGCGCCATCCTGCTGACGGACTTGCGTCTGCTCGGGTGGGCCCTGCGCGATTGCCCCGTTGCCGAGGTAGTGGACAAGCTGCGCTGGCCCAAGCGAATCGGCTTTCTGCTGGCGGCGTCCTGCGGGCTTCTTCTTTTCTGCGCTAAGGCCGAAGAATATTACTACAACGTATTTTTTCGCACCAAGCTTACTCTGTTCGCATTGATCGCGATCCACGCCATCGTGTTCCATCGCAGCGTATACGGCAAGCCCGCGGAACTGGATCGGGCTCCGCATATGCCCGCGCGGGCAAAGGCAGCCGCTAGTCTTTCGCTTCTGCTCTGGCTGGGTGTTCTGGGCGCGGGCCGGGCCATCGGTTATGTCCCGGGGCGCTCGGGACTGCACTTCTCAAAGCTCGAAAACACGGGCCCTGAAGCCCGATCTAGTGCTGCACGCCGCCCGCAGGATCCCGGATCCGCTTATCAAATTGATCTACCTCGTCCGCGGGAGCGCAAACGTCTTCCATCAGGCTCCGCCACCCATCCACCGTTTTGGGCTGATCGATCAAGCGAAACTTCTTGGGATCGCTGACATAGGGCCCTTTGTATACCTTCGGGTCCTCGATGGTCATGGACAGCTCCAGCACATCGTACGCGGTGCGCTTGTAACGCTCCTGGAGATGCATATCGGTGGAATGCGGATAGCCAAAAAAGTCCACCCACGTTCTCTCGTCGAAGCTATACGTATCCACGACGAATGTATCGCCATCCCACTTACCGGTCGAATATCCCCACCAGCGTGGCTGGTCGGCATCTTTGAGGGGCGCGCGGCCATCGGTCCAGATGGTGCGGAACGCATAACCCCACTCGATCATCTGGTAAATGCGATCCGGAAGGACGACGAACTCCACCGGATCCGGATAGAGCAGCGCGCGCGGAATCCCCTGCGGATTGCAGTACTGATAGGGGTCTGAGCCGTTGGCGGGAGGCACGGCCCGGCGGCGTCCGATGTGTTCTTCCGGATGCGCAGCCGCATCGGCGCTGCCCAGCAGACGTCCGTAGGACGGCTTATTCGCATCGAACATCTTCTGGCCGAGAGGTGTGAGTTCGGGGACCTTCACTCCGTATCCCCGGTCTCCGCAGTCGCGGCATGTCCCTCCGCCGCCATAGCCGAGAGGCGAGCCGTTGCGCGACCAAACTCCCTTGAGATCGTGCTTATCGTAGGGCTTGTTGTCGTTCGCCGGATTGTGGGCTGGACCTCCCTGCCCAAGCGCCCCCGATGTGAAGACCAGCGTTCCTGCCAAGCTTATTCCCGCTGTTAACAAACGAATGTTCACGAAAAACCTCCTTTGCTAACGTCCATTTCCCCAGTGACTCCCTTTACTTCTGCTCGGCGGGCTTCTGTTCACCCGATTTCTGCTCGGGGACTGGCGGAGGCCCGCCTGGGCCCAGGACGCCCAACAGAGCTTCGCCTTTATCGTTGATCAGTTTTAGAATCGCGCCCACCGGCGCACCGGCCCTGGAGGGCGCCAATGTAATCGTGATTTGCGTTCCGGGAACCAGTGCCGCTTCCGAGCGCTTCTTCCCCCAGCCTTCCTGAACCAACTGACTTGGGTTCGGATAAAATTCTCCGCTCCAGTGCACTACGTCGCCCTTTTCGTCGGTGACGTCGAAAAACAACTGCGGATGCGGATTGGCATAATGGAACTCCGTTACAACGGCTTTAAAGGTGACGGGTTTGGAAGCGTCGTAAGACACGCCCGTTCCGTGGTGCGCCACCAGCGGGATGCAAAAAACCGCAATAGCAGCCATCCAGGCCATCCAAGTCAAAATCTTGCTCTTCATCATGTCCTCCCTAGAGCCTCCTAAAAAGTACCGCACGCCTATACCTAACAAGATGATCTTTACATTACTTAACAAAAATGTGGCTACGGTGGGGAGTTCGCGGGGATAGAATCCGAGGCGCTGCCCGTGGGAGTATCATGCATCTGGACCTAAAAAATGAAGCGCAGCACTGAACGTATTCTTACAACTCACATCGGAAGCCTTCCCAGGCCCAAAGATCTTTGGGAACTCATCGGAGCCAAGGACAAAAATCAGCCGTACGACCAGGCGGCGCTCGGCGAACGCCTGAAATCGGCCGTGACCGCGATCGTGCGCAAGCAGGCGGAGGTGGGGATTGACATTCCTTCGGATGGCGAGTTCAGCAAGGCGAGTTTCACGAACTACATACGCGAGCGACTCTCCGGGCTCGAGGGGATCAACACAGAGATGTTCCCCGGGCCGCCGTCGAAATTTCCAGGGTATGACGAAACCATGCGGATGCGCGGCCCCAATCTAGCCGCCCGCCTGGGAACGATGCCGGTGAATATCGGCCCACTGGGCTGGAAGAATCGAGCGGAATTAGATACCGATATCGCGAATCTCAAGGATGCGCTGCGGGGGATGAAATTTGAGGAAGCCTTCATGCCCGCGGTGGCTGTGGGACAAGTGTTTTTCATGGTCCCGACCAAACACTACGCCTCCGATCGCGAGTTCCTTTACGCTCTCGCGGACGTCCTCAAGGACGAGTATCGGGCCATCGCGGAGGCTGGTTTGGTGCTCCAGATCGACTCGCCCGACTTCGTGATGATGCGGCACCGCCAATACTGGAATCGGAGTTGGAGCGACTATCGGCAATCGATCGAGCTTCGAGTAGAGGCGCTCAACCACGCGCTCGCCGATGTCCCCGAAGATCGAATCCGCTTCCATGTTTGCTGGGGCAACTTTGAAGGCCCGCACGATAACGATATTCCTCTGAAGGATGTAGTGGACCTTGTTCTGAAAGTGAAGGCGCAGGCCTATTCCATTGAGGGCGCCAATCCCCGCCATGCCCATGAGTGGCGAGTGTGGGAGGACGTGAAGTTCCCGGCGGGTAAGATTTTGATCCCTGGCGTTATAGACACGGTCACGACATTCGTGGAGCACCCCGAGTTAGTCGCTCAAAGAATCGTCCGTTACGCACAAATCGTCGGTCGCGAGAACGTGATCGCGGCGCCGGACTGCGGCTTCGGGACGTTTGGCGGATGGGAGCCTCGCGTGCATCCGGAAGTGATGTGGGCTAAATTCGAGGCTATGGTGGAAGGCGCACGGCTCGCAACTCAGCAGCTTTGGGGTAAAGCCAGTGCGGCCTGATCGCGCGGGGTAATATTTCAGCGTGAGGCGAGACGTCGGAGTGCACTATCGATCGGGAGGAATAGGCGCCGCCTCGCGCCGGGCAGAAGCGTAAAGCCATGATGCTCGTAGAAGCGTTGCGCCGCTTCGTTCTCGGCATCGACAACCATCGCGTACACCCCCATCTCCGCCCGCGCGGAGCGCTTCAAGGCATCCGCCAACAGAACGCCGCCGAGACCAAGCCCCTGCTGAGTGCGGGCAACGGCGAGCCGGCCAAGTAAAGCCGCCGGAACCACTGGGTAGCGTGGCAGTTTCTTAATGAGCTGGGGCGAAAGAGTATCCAAGGCGATGCTGGTTGCGCTCAAGGTGTAGTATCCGGCGATTTGTCCCGAATCGTAGCTGACAGCGACAAAACACGTAGCGATCCGGCGCCGGACATCCTGGGAGACTTGCGTCTGAAAATATCGGTCGAGCGCTGCTGAGCCACTCATGAATCCGGTTCGGTCGTGCTCGTCATGGAGCGGTTCAATCCGAAAGGTATCGCTCACCTATTTCCTGACGAGATTCCGGTGACGCGCGAAGGCTTTCTTCATGGCCGGGTTCAGTTTGGGCGGCCTCGTCAGAAGCTTGACGAACTGTTCCTGCGCCTCGCGCGACAGCCGAATGACCTCTACCTCGGATACCGTTTTTTGCGCGGCCTCCTGGGCGGCAGCGACGACAAAATCGCTGACCGAACGCCCCTGGATTTCCGCGGCGCGCCGGACGACGGCAAGCGCTTCAGGTGCGATGCGCGCCTCCAGGCGGGCAGTCCGGTTGGTGTATTGATCTGGCAAATCTAAGCTCCAGTTCGATCACTTAGGAATGTACGTCATTCCACCGTACAAGTCAAGGTGCGCAACTCGTCGTTCCCACCTTCCGGTACTTGGGCGGCGAGAGCGGCCCGCGAGCGTTCCTGAAGCAACTATTCTGGCGGTGAGGGTGGGATTCGAACCCACGGAACCCGTGAAGGTTCAACGGTTTTCGAGACCGCCCGATTCAACCACTCTCGCACCTCACCGGCTTCTTTCCATCCTACTACACCGCGTGTAACTACACCGAATTTCTACTCGAAGCAGTGATTACCTCACCAGGCTGCCGCGGCGATTATATACTGAAGCGCGTAGAACAGTTCACCGAAGGAGAGACCGATGGGCAAATGGAATTCGTCGGCGGCCGCAGCATGGCTCATACTCGCGCTGGCGCCATTGCAGGCGCAAGAAACGAAGGCCGCCACTTTGACGGCGCTGGATTACATCGAGATCCAGCAGTTAGTGAACAAGTACGGCCAGGACATCGATACCTGCACCAACAACGGATACGATTACGCCGATCTGTACACCCCGGATGGCGTGTTCATCGACAAATATTCGGACGATGGGTTCAGCAAGGGCGGCGTCCAGCGGGCCAAAGGGCGCGACGAATTGGCGGCTGCTTCCTGGGGCGGGTCCAAGGGCTGCAAGGACATGCCGTGGAACGGCTGGACTCATTTGATGGGCGATCTGGTGATTACGCCTACGGCGGACGGCGCCACTGGCCGCTGTTATCTGATTATGTTGGGAGAAAAGGGCCCCGGCAGCGTCGACCGCGATGGTGGCTACCAGGACATCTACGTGAAAACAGCCAAGGGCTGGCGGATCAAATCGCGGACGCACGTGCGGAGCAAGGAGTGGAGCAATCCGCTGTTGCAGAGCGCGGATCGAAAGTAGATGCCGAAATTCCTGCTCTTCATTTTGACTCTGGCATCAGGCAGTTTCGCGCGCGCGCAGCCGCCCGCCGAGCGGCCGTTCAAGATCATCAAGCTGGATCCGGCGCTCGACGACATCGTTTCACCCGACGCGACGCTCGAAACGCTCGGCGATCATTTTGGTTTGACCGAAGGTCCCGTTTGGGTGCAGCGCGGCGGCGACGGATATCTTTTGTTCAGCGACAACGCGGGCAACGAGATTTATAAGTGGTCCCCGCACGCACCGCTTTCCGTCTTCCTGCCAAAGAGCGGATACACGGGGAACGACGTGCTGAACGCCGGCGCGCAAACGGTGACCGGCGGCGGCGTTGCGATTCTGCTGATCGGCTCGAACGGCTTGACGCTCGATCCGCTGGGCCGGCTGATCATCACCGCGATGACGGATCGCTCGGTGGTGCGGTTGGAAAAAGATGGTACTCGAACCATGCTGGCGGATCGCTATCAAGGCAAGCGCTTCAACGGCCCGAACGATATTGTGGCCAAGTCCGACGGGGCAATTTACTTCACCGACACCGTGTGGGGCATGCGGGGCGCGGAGAAAAGCCCTGATCGCGAGCTTCCGTACAGCGGATTCTTTCTGATCAAAGACGGCAAGGTGACCCTGCTCGGCGAGGAGAAAGACAGCGATACACCCAATGGCATCGCGCTATCGCCGGACGAAAAGCATTTGTATGTGACGGCCGGCTTGTCGAAGACGATGCGCTACGACGTGCTGCCCGACGACACGGTCGCGAATCCGGTGAAGTTCCTCGACGCGGGGATCGACGGCATCAAAGTGGATCGGAAAGGCAACGTATATTCCACCGTGCGGGGCAGCGAGATCTGGATTACCTCGCCCGAGGGCAAGCGGCTGGGTGTTCTTCAAATGCCCCAGATCACAACCGAGCCACGGCCGCGCATCGTCGCCACGAATCTTGCTTTTGGCGACGCCGATAGCAGGACGCTCTACATTACTGCGTGCACCCATTTATTCCGAATCCGATTGAAAGTCGCGGGCATTCGTCCGGGGCCGCAACGCTAGCGCCGCCTCTCCTGACGGTCGGGGTTCCGTTAAGGAAGTCCGAACGCGATAATGCCGATACCAGCGGCGATGGCGACATACTGCTTGTTGTCGAACTGGTAAGTCATCGGCGAAGCTTTCCAAACCTGATTGGTGGGAAATTGCCACAGGATGGAACCATTGGTCGCGTCGGCGGCCATGAATGCACCGCTATTCTCGCCGAAAAACACCAGGCCCGCCGCGGTGGAGAGCACGCCCGCCGAAGCCGTGACGGGACCGCTCGACTGCGGGACTTCCCATGCGATCTCGCCGGTTTGAATGTCGATCGCGCGCAGAACTTTTTCGAAAGTTTCACCTGGAGCAGGCCGCGCGGCGCCGCCCATGTAGCCTTTTCCCGTTTGCCATTCGCCGTGATTCTTCGAAAAAAGATTGCAGCGTTCCAGGGCTTGAAAATAATAGAGGCCGGTGTTCGGATTGAAGGACGTCGAGAACCAATTCGTGCCGCCTTGGAATCCCGGGCAGACGTACGTTTCGCCTGTAGACGTTTCCGGAATAGTCTTTAAGATCGGACGGCCATCCTTGCCGATGCCCTCGGCCCAGTTCAATTTCTTTAAGAACGGCTTGGCGAGTAGCAGCTCGCCGTTGACGCGATCCAGCACGTAGAAGAAACCGTTGCGATTGGCTTGTAGCAGAAGCCTGCGTGGCTGGCCTTGCCAATTGGCATCCACCAATACCAGCGGCTCTTGCGCATCCCAGTCGTGTATGTCGTGCGGAGTGAATTGGAAATGCCATTTGAGCTTCCCGGTCTTCGGGTCGAGCGCCAGAACCGAATCGGTGTAGAGATTGTCGCCGGCGCGCTCACCGCCATCGAAGTCCGGGCCGGGATTTCCGGCGGACCAATAAAGGGTGTCCGATTCGGGATCAAATGTGCCGGTCATCCAGGTATCGCCTGAACGGTGTTCAACATCTTTACCCGCCCATGTTTCGGAGCCGGGTTCGCCAGGCTGCGGCACGGTCCAGAAGCGCCAGGCTTCCTTACCGGTGGATTGATCGTAAGCTGCCAGGAATCCACGCGCGCCTTCGTCGCCGCCGGCGGTGCCCGAGATCACCAGATTCCCCACCACCAGCGGCGCCGACGTTCCGTTGTAGTTCAGATGCCAGTCCGCCATTTCGGTTTCCCACAGCAGTTCGCCGTTGAAGCGATCGAGCGCGAGCAGATGAACGTTATCGGTGAGCAGGAAGATACGATTGCCGGACCACGCGACGCCGCGATTGAACCCGATAGCCGCATTGCCCGCGACACCCTTGCTGCGCGCGCGCTGGTAATGCCAGATCAGGCGGCCGCTGCCTGCGTCGAGCGCGAAACATTCGTTGGCGCTAGAGACATACATGATGCCTTCCACCACCAGCGGCGTGTTCTCGATCTGCGCGACGTTAGGCATCGGGAAGATCCAGCGCGGCGCGAGCTGCGCAACGTTGTTCTGGTTGATTTCCGAGAGTTGTGTGTAACGGTTGCCGCTCGGGTCTCCATTGTAGGTGGGCCAATCGGTTTCTGATGTCACCAGGCGATAGCGCTCCCCGCTCTTGCGGAGCAGATGAATTTGCTTATCGTCTGTGCGGAGCTGAAGATCGAGAGGACCCTGATTCAGCACCTGGCCCTCGAGTGTCTCGCCCGTGCTGAGTTGGATGCGCTTGCGAACGATGGCCGGCGGCGCGGTGCGCGACATGGGCGCAAGTGTGCGTAGATGCGCTACCAGGCTGGTCATATCTTGCGCGGGCAAGTCGAAGGCGGGCATTCCGGCGGCGGGGCGGCCCACGCGAAGGAACGCGGCTAATTCGGTGGCGTTGCGTGCCGCGATCTGCGCTTGAATATTGGGACCGCCTTCGCCGCCCGTTGCGTCGGCGCCATGGCAGCGTGCACAGCGGATCTCGTATTCACGGCGGCCGGGATCGGATTGGGCGGCTGCGAGGGCGAAGATCGTCAGTGAGAGGAGCGCAAGACGCAACATCCGCATCCCCGCCACAATATCAGGTTTAGCTTGGGATAATCGCAGCGTAGTGATACCTCCGAGCAAGGCTCAGGAGCGCTTTGTCAAAGGTTACGAACGTCGCGCCGATCTCTTTCGCGAAAGCAAGCAGGTAACAATCGCCAATCCATTTCGAGGCGTGCTGTGCCGCAAAGGGCGCTGTCGCATGCCGAAACACGGTATCAACGCCGCGAGGCTCGGGATGTAGCTCCACTCGCGGGTCGTCGAGCCACCTCTCATAGACACTCCACGCACGTTCGACCGTCAGCGTCTCCTCGCCCATCGCAGCTTGATTGGTCAGCAGACGGAGCAGCCCTACTTGGGTGTAACGTGAAAAGATGAGTGAGGTTTCCCGCGGCAGGTCATTCAACCATTGCCATGCTGCCGAATTGTGCGAGTGGCCGATAACCGACAGCGCAATCCAGACGTTTACGTCAGGAAAAAACGAGGTCATGCGGATTCTCGTCCGCTGGGAAGGCCGGCCCCAGCTTACCTTTGCGCTTGATAAAAGGGCCGGTGACGTAAGTACCTTTGCGCTTCTTGCTGTATGTTTCCTCGATCGCCCGGATGATCAACGCCCGCATGGACGTGCCAGATTGCGCGGCCCGGTGGCGCAATTCCTCATGCAAAGGTTCTGGGATATCCACTGTCGTTCGGATCGCCATGACTTCATTATGGCATCGACGACATAAAGCTGTCAGCGCAGCGGCTTGAGCTCGGGCGTTGCGCCGTCGGCGAGAGGATATTGATCCACGTTGAGCAGCAGGGACACAAACTGGTAGTAACCCACGATGCCCAGAATGTCGACTACGCCGCGCTCGCCGAACTTCTCCTTGGCGGTTTGGAAGGCGGCGTCGCTGGCGTGTTTGGTGGTGAGCACCTCGGTGCATAGATTGTAAACGGCCTCTTCGTCGGGTTGCATGGACACGGGGCGCTTGCCGGCAGCGATGGAGTCGATGATGGTGGGGCTGAGGCCGGCGGTGAGCGCATTCTTGTGATGCGCCTGCCATTCAAACTGCGCGGTCCAGGAGCGGGCCGTGATCAGGATGGCGAGTTCGCTCAGGCGCGGCGGGAGCGAGGAATGGAAGCGCGCGTAGGCGCCCAACTTTTGCGCCAGGTCGCCCATCTCCGGGCTTCGCAGCAGCACGTTGAACGGCCCGTCCAGCGAGGTCCGAGGCCCTGCGAAGATACTCTCGACGAGTTTCTTCTGCTCGACCGTCATGCTGTCATAAGTGAGCGGCTGAAAGCGGCCGCCTCGAAGGTGAAGGTCGCGAGTGGTGGGGGCTTGGGCGTTCACAATGCCCAGGATACCGAGAATTCCGGCACAGACGGCTGGCAGGCGCATGAAGTGTTCCTTTCGCTGAAATTGATTGTATGCGAAGGCTCGATTCCCTGCATCATTCTGGCGAGTTGGTGCGTCTCACGATTGATGAAATGTGTCTTAATGGTTCTGCTGGCAGTGTGCGCCTGGGCCCAATCGCAGCCGGACCAAAAGCATGGCCGCGGGCCTGGCAAGGAGATCGGCAGCGGCGCGGGCGATATCGGCAAAGGCGCGGCCAAGGGCGTGGGCAATCTTGCCAAGGGCACCGGCAAAGGCGCAGTAGATCTGGTGACTCTCCATCCCATCAATGCGGCCACTTCGGTCGGCAAAGGCGCGGCGGTGGGCGGCAAGGACGTGGCTGTTGGCACCGTCAAAGGCACAGGCAAGATCGGCAAGGGCATCGGTAAGGCAGTCAAGAAGCTATTCTAGTTCGATCGGAGAAACTTAATGAGCAAAACAAACAACCAGCCGTTCCTGACGGACGTTCAGGAGCTGCGCAAAAGGGCGCGCACGAGCCTCGAAAAGGGCCCGATAACACCGGACTACTTAGGCGATGTCCAGCAGACCATCGACATCCTGCAGGCCGTGCTCGCCACCGAAATTGTGTGCGTGTTGCGCTACACCATGAACGCGATTGCCGCGACGGGCATTTCGAGCGAGAGCGTGAAGGAAGAGTTCGAGCAGCACGCCAAAGAAGAGCAAGGCCACATGCGACAGGTGGCGGAGCGGATCAACCAACTTGGCGGATCGCCGAATTTCAACCCGGAGGGTCTGGCGATGCGGTCGGCTTCACAGTATGTAGAGGGCGCGAACCTGGTGGAGATGATCAAGGAAAATCTAGTGGCCGAACGGATCGCTTGCGAGCACTATCGCGAGCTGATTCGATATTTTGCCGACAAGGACCCCACCACACGCGTAATGATGGAACACATCCTCACCAATGAAGAGGAGCACGCCAACGACATGCACGATCTGCTGGTGGCGCACGAAGGCAGGCCGATGCTCAAGGCTAACGTGTAGGCGCGGCGGCGCCGGCGGCCAAGGCAAGCGGCATCTGTTTGTGTTCTAGCGCGAGCAGATATTCCTTCCTCGGAAGTCCGCCGCCATAGCCGGTGAGTTTTCCGTTGCTGCCGATGACGCGATGGCATGGAATCACGATCGGGATGGGGTTGGCGCCGTTAGCCCGCCCCACTGCGCGGGAAGCGTTCGGCGCGTCGATTCGTCGCGCCAATTCCCCGTAGGAGATCGTCTCGCCATAAGGAATGTTGCAGAGCTCGCGCCAGACGCGCTGGTGGAAGGCTGGGCCTTCGGGCGCCAGAGGCAGGTCGAACTCCCGTCGTTCGCCCGCGAAAAAGGTCCGCAATTGGCGGATCGTTTCCCGCAGCGGCGCTACGCCCTCGCGCCAGTGTGGAAGGGGCGTCGCAGGCTCGCGGCCAGTAGCGAAAATAATGTGACGCAGACCGGCTTCATCCGCCGCCAGCAGCAGCTTTCCGATGGGGCTTTCCATCCATGTATAGCTGACCGATTGTTCCATCCTTCACTCCTTGCCATAAGTGCATCGCGGCGTACGCGCGCCAGGGTCGCCAGCGCTCCGCATGACGTTCCATTTCCGCCGTGGTCTTGATTCCCGCGGCGCGCAGCAGCACCAGATCGCCGGCGGGAAATGCATCCGGGTCCGACAGCGCGCGCATGGCGATGTACTGCGCGGTCCAGGGTCCAAGGCCGCGGATGGCGCACAAGCGCGCGATAAGAGTTTCTGCATCGTGACCACCGTCGAACACCACAGCTTTCGCAACCACAGCCCTCGCAAACTCTCGGATCGCTTCGGCTCGTGAAGCCGGAATACCGATCGCGAGATCCGCGGCGACCAGTTCATCCGCTGCCGGGAAAGTGCATACCAGGCCGTCGATCTGAAACGGCGCCGGATGCCCGAACTTCGCGGCCAGGCGTGCGGTAAGCGTGGAAGCTCCCGCCACGCTCACCTGCTGGCCAAGAATCGCGCGCACCCCCAGTTCGAAGCCGTCCCAGGCGCCCGCAACACGCAGGCCGGGCCGAGCTTTGATCAATCGGGCGAGCAGCGGGTCACGTCGGAGACTCGAATTGATCGATAGAGGATCGGCATCCAGATCGAACATGCGCCGGACCCGGGCTACGACGTGTAGAAGTCGAGCGGGTCCGACGGAATCGACGCGCAGCGTTAGCGCGTTTGAGCCATGGGGCTTTACCTCCAGCCAACCGGCCTGGCCGTCGAGAACAAAAGTTCTGCGGTAGACGTCGCGATCAATGTATTCGACGCCCGCAATCGCACGCTTCGCGAGAAACTCGATCAGAGCGTCGTAGTCGTACGGAGGCCGAAAACGCAATTGCAGCGTGCAGGGACCGCCCATCGACGCGCGCGACGTCCCAAACCTGGATCCGCGCCGCAACTCACGCGGGCTGCGTCCATAGGTGGCTCGGAAGCTGGCATTGAATCGGCGAATGCTGCCGTAACGGGAGGCGATCGCAATGCTAGCGAGCGGCAGTTGAGTCTCGTCAATCAGTTTCTTGGCCGACAGCAGCCGCTGCGCTTGCGCGACGGCGATGGGCGTTGCTCCCAGATGCTGCAGAAACAAGCGGCGCAAATGCCGCGATCCGATTCCCAGGCGCCCGGCGAGAGAATCGACATTGGAGCCTTCCGCGGCGCCGTCCAATGCCCCTTCTTCGATGAGCCTGAGTGCGCGTGACACTGTGGTGGACGTTCCGTCCCACGCCGCGGTACCCCAACTTTCAGGCCGGCAGCGCAGACATGGCCGAAAGCCTGCCTGGAGAGCGGCGGCGGCCGATCGATAATATTCGATGTTGTCCTCTTTCGGCGACCGGGCAGGGCAGACGGGACGGCAGAAAATGCGGGTGGTCCGCACTGCGATGAAGAACTTTCCGTCGAAGCGCGCGTCGCGCGAGAGGCGGGCAGTCCGGCAGATTTCGCGATTCAGTTCCACACTGCATAGATCATACTCTCGATGGCTGCGACAAAGTAGTCGTTTTCGGACATGTATGCCCAATTGTGGCGCACGCACTCTTGCGTGCCGCGTCGCCACTCCTGGCGACGCCAGGTCGTTTGATTTACGGTGCCCGCAAGGGTGCGGGCACGCCAGGTTTGAAAACGTGCGCCACGCGGGCGGTAAAATTACAACTGATGCGTCTTGCGCTTTGTGGCTTGGTCGTTCTGGCGTTAAGCGCAGTGGTTTTGGCCGATCGCTTGGAAGACACGTTCTACGTACCCTTGGACGATCCAGCCATTCAATATGCGGCTCCGGCTTCCGATCCGATCGCGCATCTTCAAAAACAACTCGAGGCGCAGAAAATCAAACTCGACTACGCGCCGAACGGCTGGGGCTACCTGCCCGCCGTCCTGAAGCAGTTGAACATCCACATCGATTCCCAGGTGCTGGTGTTTTCGCGGACCAGCATTCAGACCTCGCATATCTCGCCCCGCACGCCGCGCGCGATTTATTTCAACGACGATACCGCCGTTGGATTTGTGCAGAATGGCGAGGTGCTGGAGCTATCGGCCATCGATCCCAGGCAAGGCGCGGTTTTCTATAGCCTCGACACCGAGAAGACCGATCGGCCTGAGTTCGCCCGCCGCGACGATTGTCTGCGTTGTCATCAAGGCGCGCCTACCATGGGCATCCCCGGAATCATGGTGAGTTCGGTGCATCCGGTGACCGACGCCGAAGCGCGCGAATCGCACGGCAGCGCGTTCATCACCGACGGCCGGACGAGTTTTGAGGAGCGTTGGGGTGGCTGGTATGTCACGGGAACGCACGGGTCGCAGGTGCATTTGGGAAACAATCCGGAGCTGACCGATCCGCTGAACCCGGGGCGCGCATTGAAGGAAGGAACGCAGAATGTGACCAGCCTCGCCGACCGATTCAACACGTCCCGGTACCTGGCGCCCACCAGCGATATCGTCGCGTTGATGACGCTGGAGCATCAGACGCGCATGAGCAACCTGATGACGCGGATCGGGTGGGATGCGCGGATTGCGCTGCGGGAGGGGAAGGGCACACTCGACTCAGCGGCCCGGGAGCGTATCAATACCGAAATCGAAGAGATGGTTGGCTACATGCTTTTCGCCGACGCAGAGCCTCTCAAGGAGCCCGTCAAGGGAGTTTCCACCTTCACCAAAACGTTTGCCGAGCGCGGGCCTCGAGACGCGAAGGGCCGGTCACTAAGGGACTTTGATTTGCAAAAGCGCCTGTTCCGGTATCCTGTGTCCTATATGATCTACAGCGCGGCATTCGACGGGATGCCGGATCTGGTGCGGGAGCTGGTCTATCAACAGCTGTACGACTTCCTGACGGGGAAGGACAAGGGCTTCGTCGAATTCTCAAGACTTGCCGGACTTTCGGCCGCCGACCGGCAGGTGGCGCTGGAGATCCTCCGCGCCACCAAACCCAATCTGCCGAAATACTGGCTATCGTCCCCCGCTGTGGTCAACTAAATCGAACTGTTACCCCAAGTTAGATGCCGGGCGGAGTAACAATAGAATGAATGAGTTCGTCTATGCAACCAGCGCTAGGATTGGAGCCGCAGGAGTTTCCATCCGGAACAATTGCAATATCAGTAGGATGGGCGGTATTCTCGATCGTGGCACAGTGGGAAAGCCCCCCCGGATCCAATGGCGCGGAATAGATCCATGAAGATTAGACTTGCTATCGGTTGGATGGCGGCAGTCACCGTGCTGGCTGCCCAAACAGCTAGTCCCCCGGCGTCCACACCCGCGCAAGTAACTGATGCGTCGGCAGAACGCGCTCTCCTCAACCAATACTGCGTCACCTGTCACAACCAGAAGCTGAAGACCGCCGGTCTGGAATTGGACAAACTGGACACCGCACACGTGACCGAACAGGCGGAAAAGTGGGAGCTGGTAGTGCGAAAGCTGCGGTCCGGCATGATGCCGCCCTCGGGGATGCCGAGGCCGAGCTGGACTACTTATGAATCGATGGTCGCGTGGCTCGAAGGCGAGCTGGATAAGAGCGCCTCAACTCACCTGCCGCCGCCCGGGCTGCATCGTTTGAATCGCACTGAATATGCGAACGTGATCCATGACCTGCTGGCGCTGGATATCGATCCGGCGAAATATCTGCCATCCGATGACTCGACGCGCGGATTCGACAATATCGCGGGTGCGTTAGCGCTGTCGCCGGCGTTACTCGAGGGCTACACGTCGGCCGCGGCCAAGATCAGCCGCATTGCGATGGGTGATGTCAACGAGCCGGCGCTTTCCACTTATCGCGTGGCGTCAGACACTACGCAGGATTACCACATCGAAGGCTTGCCGTTCGGCACGCGCGGCGGATTGGTGGTGCAGCACGAGTTTCCGGCGGATGCCGACTATGTGTTCAAAGTGTTTCCCATCAATAAAGGGTTGATGGACAACAGCACCGCGTTCGGCGAAATGACGGGAGAAAAGCTGGAGCTGCTGGTCGATGGCCAGCGCATCCATCTTTATGATTGGGATAAGGAGATCGCGCGTGGCAAAGCGGTGCACGGCGGCACGGCGGATGTTCATTTCCAGGTTAAGGCCGGGCCGCACACGGTAGGCGTGACGTTCCTCGCCACGCAACTCGCGCCGAGCCAGGATCTGGACGAACATTTTTTGCGCAGCACCATCGAGACGGGCGGACTGCCCGGATTCAAGTTCTATCCGCATGTAGGGAAGATGGAAATCCTGGGGCCGTTCAAGGCTGCAGGCGCCGGCGATTCGCCCAGCGCGAAGAAGATTTTTGTATGTCGTCCGGCGAGTGTGTCCGAAGAGACCACCTGCGCGAAGAGAATCGTGGATACGCTGGCGCGGCGCGCGTTCCGCCGCCCGGTGACCCCGCAGGATACTGAGATCCTGATGACTTTCTATCAGCAGGGCCGCAACGAAGGAAATTTCGACACCGGCATTGAGCGTGCGCTGCAGCGGATCTTAGCCGATCCCGAGTTTGTGTTCCGCAAGGAAGCGGAGCCAGCGAGCTTGGCGGCGGGAAAGAACTATCGCATCAGCGATCTGGAGTTGGCGTCGCGGTTGTCCTTCTTCTTGTGGAGCAGCATTCCGGACGACGAGTTGATCGAGGTTGCGGGCAAGAACAAGTTGCATGAGCCTGCGGTTCTTGAGCAGCAGGTGCGGCGGATGCTGGCGGATTCGCGGGCCGACCGGTTGGTGATCAACTTCACCGGTCAGTGGCTGAACCTGCGGGCGTTGCAAACCTGGGCGCCGACCGTTTCGCTGTTTCCCGATTTCGACGACAACCTGCGCCTCGCAATGCGGAAGGAAACCGAGCTGTTTGTGGGAAGCGTGGTGCACGAAGATCGCAGTCTGACCGATCTTCTGGACGCTAAGTACACGTTCCTCAATGAACGCCTGGCCAAACACTACGGCATCTCTGGCGTATACGGCAGCGATTTTCGGCGCGTTGAATTGACTCCTGAGTTCGATGTGCGCCGGGGGCTGCTCGGAAAAGCCAGCCTGGAAACCATCTCGTCCTATCCCCAGCGCACGACGCCAACTGTCCGCGGCAAGGCGATGATGAAGATTTTCCTCGGCGTCAGCCCGCCCGATCCACCGCCCAACATTCCCACACTGAAGGATCAAGGCGCGGCTGTGCACGGTGGCGCGAGGCCGACTGCGAGGCAGCAATTGGAAATCCATCGCAAGAATGCGCCCTGTTCTACCTGCCACAAGATCATGGATCCGATCGGTCTGTCGATGGAGAATTTCGATGCGGTGGGCACTTGGCGGACTGCCGAGAACGGCACTCCGATCGACGCATCCGGCATGTTGGTGGACGGCACCAAGCTCGACGGCGTGCAGGGCCTGCGTGAAGCGCTAATAAAGTACTCGCCGCAGTTCGTTCGAGTGGTTACCGAGAACTTGTTTATTTACGCCATGGGCCGTGGCACCGAGTATTACGACATGCCTTTAATCCGGTCTATCGTGCGTGATTCCGAGTCGAAGAACTATCGGTTTTCAACGTTGATATTGGGCATTGTGAGGAGCGAGCCGTTCCAGGTGAATCAGAAGGAGGACGTCACTTCGAATGGGCAAAGTCCACTGCGGGCGTCGGCCGAGCCGCGACCGTGAGAGAGCGGACATAGAGTGAGTGATTAGGGGAAGTAATCATGTTTATTACTAAAAAACACATCTCCCGGAGAACGTTACTGCGCGGCGCCGGTGTTGCGCTGGCGTTGCCGCTGTTGGATTCCATGCTTCCGGCGCAGACTGCGATCAGCAAGACGGCGGCGAATCCCAAGACTCGTTTCACCGGTATCTTCGTTCCGCACGGCGCGGCGCCCGGATGGTGGGTGCCCGAAGCGGGCGGGCCCGGCGAGCCGAAGCGGGAACTGGGCGCGAAGGATTTCAAATACCCCATGATCTTTGAGCCGCTCGAGCCCTTCCGCGAGCATAGCGTGATCATGAGCGGCCTGTGGTCGAAATCGGCAGAGCCGCCTCCCGGACAAACCGGCGCGGATCATTGGGTCGCGGCGGCGTTTCTGTGCGCGAATAAGCCCAAGAAGACCACCGGCGCGGACATCTACGATGGAACCACCATCGATCAGATCATTGCGCAGCATGTGGGGCAGGGATCGCTGCTGCCCTCGCTGCAACTGGCGCTGGAAGATCCGGGCGCGAACTCGAGCAACTGCGGCGAAGGGTATAGCTGCACCTATTCGAACACCATTTCCTGGTCCACCCCGACGCAGCCGCTGCCCATGGAGTTAGATCCTCAAGTCGCTTTCGAGCGCTTGTTCGGCGCGGGCGGCAGCACGGCGGATCGCGCGGCGCGGCGAGAGCAGGATCGCAGTATTCTGGATTCCATCACCGCTAAACTCGCGAGCTTTAAGCGGGATCTGGATCCGAGCGACCGTTCGAAGCTGGATGAATATGAAACGGATATTCGAGAGCTGGAGCGGCGGCTGGCTATCGCGAAAAAAGCCACGGGCGCCATATCCACCGACGGCGTCGTGATCCCAGCAGGCGTCCCGGAATCGTTCGACGAGCATGTGAAGCTGCATTTCGATCTGCAGCGGCTGGCGTTCCAGGCCGACATCACGCGGGTTTCTAC
>Ga0206991_10010_pt1 | contig 48026 bp, 48 predicted proteins | sample Alteio_BWMinCont_9_FD_153286 | JGI IMG/M metagenome (GOLD analysis project Ga0206991, IMG submission 153286) | Enriched cells from forest soil in Barre Woods Harvard Forest LTER site, Petersham, Massachusetts, United States -... | ecosystem: Environmental > Terrestrial > Soil > Temperate forest >...
CCACGGTATTTGGTGACCCCTTAGCTCTAACGTTTCCCGACCCAGATCATTCGCTCTCGGAACAGCGATTTATCACGATTGGAACTTCGAGCACCCATAGGATCCTAATGGTGGCTCACACCGACCGCGACGAGAACATCAGGATTATCAGCGCCCGCAGGACAACAATGCGCGAGCGAAAACACTATGAAGAAAAGAGCTGAGAAGCACGAACCTAAGGACGAACTGCGACGGGAGTACGACCTCCGCACGTTGAAGGGTGTCCGAGGAAAATACGCCGCGCGGTATCGAGCGGGCACGAATCTCGTGCTTCTGTCACCAGACGTCGCGGAATATTTCCCTGACGAACAATCGGTCAACACCGCGCTACGCACCTTGATTCACGCGGCGAAAAGGTCCGTACGGCGCGCGCGTTGATGCGCCTCAGGATTATGTGCTTATTTTACGAGTGGCTGGGGCAAAGAAAACCCGCTGAGAGATCCTTCGCTGCGCTCAGGATGTCATGCGGGTTGGGCTCCAGCCCCACACGCAGAATCGGCGTGTGGGGCACCCAGCACCCAGCAAACCAACTCCCTCGCACAAAAAAGTCACAGGCTCTCCGGATGACACCTTCTCGACGTTCGCTACGCTCAGGACGACAACATGTCGGGGTTGCGCGCAGGACGACACCTGAGTGCGAATGGCCCGCGGGCGCGCGGTGCTATTGGGGAGCTGGAAAGTTGATTTCGTCGAAGACGCGCTTGGCAAATTTATAGATCGCGGGGCCGCTGTCGGCGCGGCCGTAGATGGAGTCGCCCGTGATGCCGGAAAATGCATACTGGGATTTCTTGCCGCTCTTATCGGTAAGCGTGATGTGCACGGCCGGCTTCGCGAGCTGAGAGGCAATATTCGCGGGGGGAGCGTCGTAGACTTCGTCGGCGCGATCCTCCTCGAGAGCGCCTATAAAATCGGGGCAGGCAGGCGCGGGGCCCTTTTTATCGGCAGATTGCTCCAGGACGAAGCCGACCGACGGACCCTTGACGCAGACAAAGGTGCCATTGAGATTGCGCACCTCGGCACGGGTTACGTCATCCACCATGACATGCACGATCTGCTTATCGCGCAGGTCGAAATACTTGTCGCTCAGAATGGTGTAGAGAGTGTTGTTGATCTGAAAAACGCCGGGTCGCGCCGGGTCGCGCGCGTAATAGTCTTCACCCGCCTTCTTCCCCACCTGTAATTCCAACGATTTCCCGCCGGCGAGCCGGGCCTGGAACCTGACGGCGGGGTTATCGAGACCGTATTTCGCGAGCGAGGCGTTGTTATCCGCAACGAAGTGCGTGATCTGCCCCGTGGAAACGGCGCCAAGCAGCGCGTCGATCATGCTGTGGTCGCCGGGGACGGCGCGGGGCTTGCTCAGGGTCCAACTGGTGTCCTTCTTCGTTCCCGAGACTTCGCCGGAGGGATTGACCAACTCGAAGGAAGTGGCATCGGTCGTGGCAACGTTGGTAAGCGCATGATCGCGGAAGTCATCCGGCGACTTATCGCTGCTGGTGAGGACACCATCGGAGACGAGGGAGACCTGCTTGCCGTCATCGATCAGAGCGTAGACCGACGAAGCCGAGAAATCCTTGGAACCAAAGCGCAGCTGGTGGCTCGTGCCATTGTTCAGCGTGAAATCCAGGGTCAAGGCGGGGTCTTTCAAGCCAAAGGAGCCAAGATTTTCCGGAGTCGCCGGAAAAGTGCGATCCACGCTGATGGCGGAGAGTTGGCTGGTAAGGCCGTCGAGCACGGAGGCCTCGGCGCGGAGCGGGCGGGACTCGGTCATATACCAGCCGTCGCTCTTGCGCTCGAAATTCATGGTCATACCGACGCGCTGTATTTTGATTTGCTTCACGTCGGCGGCCATGAAGGAGAACGCGGGCTTGGAGGTTTCCGCCGAGGTCTCGTCGGCGGGCTTATGCTTCATTTCGTAGAAGTAGACGAAGGCAGCCAAGACCAAGGCCACCACGAAGACGATTCCGGTGCTTCGTTTCATAGTCTTTAGCGAGCGTTATCAGCGGCGCCGCAACCAGATGAGGGCGCCGGAAATAACCACGAGGCCAGGAAGAAAGATCAGGCTCCCGAAAAACAGCTCGCGTTGCTGAGCCTCGGTAAGGATGACGCGGCGACTCGCAGGATTTTTCGGACGAACGGAAATAAGATCTTCATCCTGCGCCAGCCAATTCACGGTGTTCACGAAAAGGTCGCCGTTACGCTGCAAGCCGGCCCATTGGTTGGTGGCAAAAGCAGAGTTGCCAATCACCACCAGCCGCGCATGCTTGCTGCTGTCGCCCCCGCCGCTATTGCGCTCGGCGGCGACGCCCAGAGAGAGGGGCCCGGCCGTATCCTTCGCGGGATCGTAGCGAACTTCCTTGGTCTTCAGGTTCGGTATGGTAAAGCTGCGCGGCGAAGTCTTCAGCAGCTCGATACCCTCGGGATCGCTCTTGTTCTTATCCGTGAGGGTGACGGTACGCGCCAGATTGAAAAACGTCATGGTCCCGGTGAAATTCTGGGTGATGGGGCTCGCGCCGTAGTCCACGACCAAAGGAACGGCGGGTCCCGTGCCAAACAGGCGGCCGACACCGCTCGCATCGATCACTACATTGCTGCCGAGCGTGATGTTCCAAGCCTGCAGGACGCTGTCAAGTTTTGGATCCATCTCGGGATCGAGTAAAAGCGCGGCCCGGCCGCCGGCGTCGAGATACTTGGCGATAAAAGCGGCTTCCTGGGGAAAAAGGGACTGCCTGGGGCCGGCGTCGACGAGCACACTGCAATCGGCCGGCACTTCGCCGGCGGATACGAGATTGACGGTCTTGGTCTGATAGCCTTCGCTCTTCAGGTCGTGATCGCCATTGGCCAAGCCATCCTGCTCGCTGGAAGCGATAGCTTTCTCGCCGTGGCCTTCGACGAAGCAGATGGTCTTTACGGTGTCGCGGGTTACCTTGAGGATGGCATTGGTGACATCCTGCTCTCCGGTACCGGTCAACGTTTCATTGTGCGCGCCGGAGGAGACGACGACGTCATTCATGTGCGTCACGTTATATTGGCGGGCGACTTCGGGCTTTTCCTGCGGATCCACTTCGCGATAGTGCACGCGCGTGCCGGCATTGACGTATTCGGCGGCCAAATCCTTGAAGGCCGCGTCACCCTGCTTGGAGAAACGAATGATATCGACGTCTTTCTTGAGCTGGCTCACGGTGCGCTTGGACTGATCCGAGAGCGTATAAAGCTGCTCGCTGGTGAGGTCGATGCGCTTGTGATGGCGGAAACCCAGGAAATTAACCAAGCCGAGGACCACCAGAACCAAGAGCGTGATGGTGAGCATGTTGGCGCCAAGGCGCGAGGACCGGGCGCTGAAAAACGTAACGATGTCGCGAAAGCTCAAAACGACGCCGGCGAGAAAGAAGACCGCACCCGCGATCAGCAGAATTTCGCTCAAGCGCGTGAGCGCACCCTGAGTGGAATAACGGACCACTCCGGCTGCGGCCAAGGCGAGACCGAAGGACGCGAGCCAGCGGCGCTCTCGTTTCCAGTCGAACTTCATGGGCATTTCTCCTCCTGATGCACGCCGGTCAAGGCTTGCGCCATATCAAGCGCCGCGGCGAAAACGCGGCGGCACGTCAAGCGCGCCGCCAGCGCATGGAATCCACGCTTCGAACCGTCAGAAAGACGCCCAGAACGATAAAACTGAGATAGAAAATCAGATTGGACGTATCGATGACCCCACGCGTGAAATCGTCGTAGTGGCGAAAAACGGAGAGGTAGTCCAGGGCCGAAGATAAGGCGGTGGAAGCCGCCTGAGAACCGAAATCGACGACCCACAGCAAGAGGATCGCACCGAAGGTGAGCATGGCGGCAATGAGCTGGCTTTCCGTCAGGGAAGAGAAAAAAGAGCCGAGAGCCAGCAAGGCGCCGCCCAAGAGCAAGACTCCCAGATATTCGCTTCCCAGGACGCGCCACGGAGCGGAGGGCTCACTATGGTGAAGTATGTAGGCGAACCCAATGGCCGTGGGGAAAAGCATGATGACGAGCAAGGTAAACGAGGCGAAAAACTTGCCCAAAACGATTTGCAAGTCGGTCACCGGCGAAGTCATCAGCAATTCCATGGTGCCGCGCCTGCGCTCTTCGGCATAAACGCTCATGGTCAGCATGGGCGTGAGGAAGAGCAGGAGCGTGGAAACAATCCCGAAGAAATTGCGCATGACCAGGGAGGGCACATCGAAGGGCGGCGCTCCACCCCCCTGGATGCTCTCCAGGCTGGCCTCGAACGATTGCTGGATGATCAGGGCCAGGAGCCGATTGAAGAAATATGCGGTGAGAATGAGAAATACGGCGACGATGATGTAAGCCACCGGGGATACAAAATAGTGGCCCATCTCTTTGCGGTAAACAGCGTACATTCCCTTCATGGCTTTTCCGTCCCTCAGTTTGCAACGCTAGAAGCGTGCTCAGAATCCTCGGTGGTAAGCTCCAGAAAGATCTCCTCGAGACTCAAGCTCACTCCGCGCAACTCGTAGAGCGGCCAACCTTTGCCAACAATCTTGGCGGCAATCCGGCTGCGCACATCCTGTCCAGGCTCGGCCTCCACGGTGACCGCTACCCAGCCGTTGCCACCCTCGGGCTCTCCGCTGACCCTGCGGACCCCGGGAAGCTCGCGAATCGCGGCGCAGACGGCGTTCTGGTCGGCCTCGGCCACCAGACGCACATGCTGGCCTCCCTTGAGCTGCGTCGTGAGGTTGGCGGGCGTATCGATGGCCGCGATACGACCGCGGTTGATAATCACCACGCGATCGCAGGTCATGCTGACTTCCGGCAAGATGTGGGTGGAAAGAATAATGGTATGGCTGCCGGCGAGACTCTTGATCAGGTGGCGGACCTCGATAATCTGCTTGGGGTCAAGACCCACGGTGGGTTCGTCGAGGATAATGACCTCGGGATCGTGGACGAGCGCCTGGGCCAGGCCGACGCGCTGCTTATATCCGCGGGAGAGGCGCTTGATCAACTCGTGACGCTTGTCCTGGATATTGGTCTTCTCCATGGCGTCATTGATACGGGCTTTGCGATTCTCCGCCGGAACATTCTTGATGCGGGCAACGAACTCCAGATAAGCGGCGACGGTCATATCCATGTACAAGGGCGGATTTTCAGGAAGGTAGCCGATGCGCTTGCGAACCTCCAGCGAATCGTTGAAGACGTCGAAACCGGCGACCCGCGCGGTACCGCTGGTAGCGGGCAAGAATCCGGTCAGGATGCGCATGGTTGTGGTCTTCCCCGCCCCGTTGGGTCCGAGGAATCCGAGGATCTCGCCCTTATTCACGACAAAGGAGACGTGATCCACGGCAGTTCGCTCCCCGAACGCCTTCGTCAAATCTTTTACTTCGATCAAAGCTAACCTCCGACAGCAAAGCTGACTCTAAATACCCGAGGTACTCCCTTATTGTAAAGAACCCGGATGAAAATGGAATATTTTACTCAGGGTTCACGACAAGAGCAGATTCATCTCTCGATAGACGCAAGAGAAAGCGAAAGGGTTTCTAATCCGGGGCGGCGGAAGGGGCCGAACGGAGCGCGGCGAAGGAGCCTGCGGCGCGGTTCTGCAGTGAAATGACACTACTTGGCTGGCGCGAGCCACCCTGGGTGGGATCACAAGGACGGGCGGGGCAAGATTTCCACTGTTCAAATCTTGGACCTCTGAACAGGGTGCTTTGGAACGAAAAATGCCCCACAATGGAATGGCATCGCAATTCCTCGATGGACTTGACTGAACAACGAGCGCTTAAACGAGGCTGGCAGCTCTACCTGGCGGCTGCACCGCTCTGTGGCCTCGTCATTCTCTTCGCTCACTTTCTCCAGCACCTCGGGCTTAGCTTCAATCCGATCCTATGGGCCAGCGCGGAGATCATCGCCGCGCTTCTCGGCTTCACAATCGCGGCCAACGTACTGGTGCGATTCCACGGAACCGCCGACCGCTTCTCGCTGTTTTTAGGCATGGCCTTCGGCCTCGATGGATTGATCCAGCTTGGCGGGATATTGGAGATGCGCGGGGAGTTCTCCGGCGCGGCCATCCCCTTACGAGTTCCGCTGTACTGGATGGCGGGGAGGACGCTGCTCGGGCTACTCTTATTGGCCGCGATCGGACTGGAAAAATGGCTGCCCTGGCCGCGGGAGGCAAAGCGGACTATTTTTGCGGTGCTGAGCGTGGTGGCAGCCACGGCGGCGTTGACTGGAATCATATTCCTCTCGCTGACCCATGGACCCGCGATTCATCCCGCCAGCTTAATGCCTCGCCCGTGGGACCTTTTTCCGGCGGGGATCTTCCTGGCTGGGGCGATCGTGCTGCATCGCAGTCCCTATCGGCTGCGTTCCGCTTTCGGAGGCTCGCTGGTTTGGGTGGCGGGAATGAACGCCGCATGCCACCTGATCGCCACGCAGTCGGCGCACCTGCTTGATGCACCAGCCATTGCGGCTCAAATGCTGAATTCGCTGAGCTACATGGTCCTGTTGGGAGCGACCCTGGTCGACAACGTGCGGCTGTTTGGCCAGGTGCGAGATCGGGCGGTGAGCGACAGCTTGACGGGATTGGCCAACTACCGCCGGTTTATCGAAGCCCTGCAAAGCGAGCTGGAGAGATCGGGAAGAACGAATCGACCTTTTTCGATCCTGCTGATGGACCTCGACAAGCTGAAAGAGATCAACGATCGCCTGGGGCATCAAACCGGCACGCGCGCCATTTGCCGGGTGGCCGAAGTTCTTCGGCAGCATTGCCGCGCGGTGGATACCGCGGCGCGTTACGGAGGCGATGAGTTTGCTTTGCTGCTGCCGGAGACGAATGATATCGCGGCGCGGCGAGTGGCCTCCAGAATCAAGAGACACCTAGAGACCAGCACAGAAGAACCGAAGCTGAGTGTGAGCATCGGGGTGGCGACTCACCCGCCCAGCGGCTCCTCAGCGCAGCATCTGCTGGAGTGCGCCGACCGGGAGCTATACGCGCAAAAGGCGGGGCGCGGACGCAAGGTTCAGTTACGCGGGGACCGCTGATCACGCCTCATTTTATCGCGCCGACCTCAGCAGAATTCGCCCGAGAACAAATTGAGGAAGGTCAAGAGAAAGGGACCACGCCGGAGACGGCGCCCACGGCTTGAACTTGAAGGATAAAACGCGGGCCGGAGGGCATGCTTACGTCTCTCCGGCCCACGACAAAGCTACTCCATAACAGACAGCTTCTCAGCGGCAAACAACCTCTCTACAAAAGACGACTTCTCTGCAAAAGACGACTTCTCTACGAAAGACGACATCTACTGATTCACGGTGCTAAAGCCCGCCGACTGGACGAGTCCATTTGGGGGCACTTGAGCCGCGCCGCTCAGATTCCCCGGGGCGAAGACCATCTTTTCAACGCCCTTACTGGAACCGTCCGTGAAGTTGAAGTAGCGATCGACTTTGCCATTGGTGACGGCGATATTCACGCCCGAAAACTGCATGTTACCGATCGGTGCACTGCCCCCTCCACCGCGCATGCAGGCCACCGCAGCGCTATCGTGGTAGGTGGGATCAGGGCCGTTCTGGTGAGGATTGGTGATGCTGAGATTCTGAAAAACCAGAGTTGGGCCATCGGCCTGATACCAATGTCCTAGGACGCCATAGCTCCCGTTGCTGTCACTGAAGGAATCCTGAACCAACACCTTGCCCTGAGCATTTGGGGTTACGTCGTTGTTGTTCGCGTCGTAGCCGGAGAGCTGATTAGAAGTTGAGTGATGGCGAAGGACAGTGACGTCCACGTTCTGGGATGACCCATCCATCAGCCAGAAGGCGAACGTCATCCCTGAACCGGCGTTACCTGTCGTGAAACTGTCCTCAATATGCACGTCGGACACGGGATTGGACGGCTTATTGGGCTCGACATCGATGCCGGACTCAGGGGCCGTGCCGCTGGTGTTGGTGAAGTAAGAGCGATAGACAAAGATGTGCTGACCACTGATCAGGCTCCAGCCCTGCCGGAAATTCTGGTCGAAGATGCAGTCGGTGACGGTGACATTCTGGCTTGGCTGACCCTGGGCGCCCGCACCGATATAAAGGCCATCGCCGCCGGACTGATTACAAGAGATGCCGCTTATGGTTACATTGCTGGCCCCTTCGAGATCGAGGCAATGGCGATATTCGCTGCCATCGGTGGCGTGCTCAGCAGCATATTCCGACTTACGCATTTTGAAGATAACCGCCGTGGCGCCGGCACCGGTGATGGTGACGTTTTGGGACTTTATCGTCAGCATCTTGTCACTCGGTCCGTAGCCCGGGTTGGCCTGGACGGTCACGCCGGCATCCAACAAAACCCGAGAATTCGCGGGAAACGAAATGGGATTGATGTTGTAAGTGCCTGCGGGGATCTTCAACGCTTGGCCATTGGCCGCAGTGGTGTTCAACGCACTCTGCAAAAGATTCGTGTCGTCGCCGCCGAAGCCGGCGCTACCGAAGGTCAGCAAATTCACTGCCGGGACATTCGAGGTGGGCGAGGTGGGCGAAGTAACCGGAGATGGAGTACTTCCACTGGAGGAAGCTGCAGAACTTCCTGGCAATGGAGAGCTGCTGGCGGCCGGTTTTAGAGAGTTAGCCACGCCTGTGGATCCACCGCAGGCGGAAGTCCAGCCGACAAGAACGAGCAAGAGAGCAGAAAGAAGATGATGGCAATAGGAATGGCTGTCATGTGGCGCTCGGTAAACCGGGTTGGAGTGTGTGTGTTCTAGAGTATCTACACTATTTGACCAATTCACGTAAACCTCAAGAGGACAATTTGTGGGCGGGGAAAGAGTAGTGAGCGGCAGGAGTTCGCATGAACTGGTGAGGAGGGCAGAAAAAGGGCAACGCAGCTATAGCCAACGGCCAGTCTTTACGTAGCCCTCGATGGCGGACAAGGGTCGGACTCATCATCCAGAGGAAGCCGGGATTCCGTTTTGTTCACATCGCACATTTGGAAGGTGAACCAGAACCGACGAGGGCATACAATGAATTTGGCGGGCATTTAGAAGGCAATCTGGAAGACCGGGACAACTTAAGTATTCGTGACCGAATCTTCTATGCGATAAGGGTTTGCGCCAGGTTGCGATAAGGGTGGGAAGAAGCCTCTCAACGTGAACGGGGCATGCGAGATTCCGGCCCGATATTCGCCGTAAGCATCATCATAAAGAGAGAAACAAGACCAGACGGCGGCTCCAAATAGAAGCTTTTCAGGCAAACGAATTCCATTCGATGAGGAGAACGACATGAGGATGAGGCCGACATTAATCCTGGCTTTAGCGGTTGGGCTCCTGGCTATTCAAGCGAGCGCTCAGGAGACGGCGACACTGACCACGCAAAAGGACAAGGTGAGTTATGGCATCGGAGTGCAAGTGGCGGCCAGCCTGAAAGGCCAGGGGATCGACGTCGACCCTAACCTGCTGGTCAAAGGCTTGAGAGACGCGCTCGCCGGGCAAAAGCTACTCATGTCCGACGAGGAGCTGAGCGCCACGATGGCCGCATTTCAACAGGAGATGGTCCAGAAGCAGACGCAAGCCAGGGCCCAGGCGGCGGAAGAGAACAAGAAAACCGGCGATACGTTTTTGGCCGGCAATAGCAAAAAGGACGGCGTGGTCACACTGCCGAGCGGATTGCAGTACAAGATTCTGGTAGCCGGCCAGGGCCAAAAGCCAACCGAAGCCGATACCGTGTCATGTAACTACCGTGGGACGCTCATCGACGGAACTGAATTCGACAAATCCGAGGCCGGTAAGCCCGCCAGCTTTGAAGTGAAGGCGGTAATTCCCGGCTTCAAAGAGGCCCTGCAACTGATGACGGTTGGGGCCAAGTGGCAATTCTTTATTCCTCCCGATCTGGCCTACGGCGAACGTGGGGCGGGTAACGTGATCGGACCGAATACCACGCTCGTCTTTGAAGTCGAACTGGTGTCCATCAAAGACAAGGCCGGCAGCCAATAATTTCGTCCGGAAGTTAACAAGGCTGCAGTCGCGGCTGCCTGTAGCCGATTGTGCCTGAACGGCAGCGCGAAGGCGCGCACGTCCGCTCGACGCTGATTGCCAGCGGACGTTAAGGTTCACAGCGGTCCAGAAAGGAAATTTGGGCGCATGCGAACGATAACGCTGGAAGAGCACTTTGCAACGCCGGAAATCCTGAAAGCGACTGCGCATCTGCAGCCGCCGGCTCGGAACGACTTCGTAAAGGCGGTGGAAGCCAAGCTGCTCGATCTCGGAAAAAGCCGCGTTGCCGATATGGATGCAGCAGGAATTGATTTGCAAGTACTGTCGCTGACCAATGCGGGCCTGGACAAGCTCGATGGCCCTGCCGCGACGGCGTTGGTCCACGACGCCAATGACAAGCTAGCAGACGCCGCGCGAGCTTATCCGCAGCGCTTCGCGGGTTTTGCGGCGCTGGCGTTGCAGCAGCCGGAGAAGGCAGCCGCCGAATTAGAGCGCTGTGTGAAGAAGCTGGGTTTTAAGGGCACTCTTCTCCACGGGACCGTGAAAGGCATGTTTCTGGACGACCCACGGTTCGCTCCCGTATTTGAAGCGGCGCAGGCGCTCGATGTCCCCGTTTACCTGCACCCGACGCTGCCCCCGAAGGAGGTGGAGGAAGCCTACTTCGGCGGACTGCCCGGCCTGACGGGCTTTTTTCTTGCAACGGCGGCGTGGGGATGGCACGCGGAACTGGGAATGCACTGCCTGCGGCTTATGGTTTCGGGGCTTTTTGATCGCTTTCCCAAGTTGAAGATCATCATCGGGCACATGGGGGAGGACCTGCCCTTTTCAATCGCGCGTGCCGACGCCGTGCTCGCGCGGGAGACAAAACACTTGCAACGCCGCGTCAGCGAATACTTCCAGGAGCATTTCTACATCACGACGAGCGGATACTTCACCGTGCCGCCCCTGCTGTGCACGATGCAGGTAATGGGAGCGGATCGCATCCTATTCTCGATTGATTACCCTTACAGCCCGAATACCGTCGGACGCAACTTCCTGAACGCGCTGCCCGTCAGTGCGGAAGACATGGGCAAGATCAGCCACGGCAATGCGGAGCGATTGCTGAAACTGTAAGCAACGCGCCGATACCTTCGCTACGGCGTGCAAATTCGGCAAGGCTGCCATCGCTCACCGTTCGAGTGAATCCAAGCTGCCTCGACCGCTCATTGGCGATCCGGTTTCGCAAGAGTTGCGAATGTGCGGACTAATCGTGCAGGACGACGCTCAGGAGCGAACTGTTGATTTGAAGCCCGCCGTTGTACTTGATGAAGCCCAATTTCTTGAACTTATTCATGAAGAGGTTTACCCGGGAGCGCGAAGTGCCGATCATCGTTGCGAGCATCTCCTGCGACATCTTGGGGAGCACTCTTTGAGGCTGGTCCTGCTTTCCATATCGAGCGAGCAGCAACAGCGCGCGAGCCAGGCGCTTCTCGGTCGAATTGAAAAGTTGATCGACGAGATCCTCTTCGATTCGGATGTTCCTCGAAAGCATGTGAGAGATGAAGCGATCAGAGAATTCGTGTTCCGCGTGCAGGACGCGAATCATTTCATTCCTGTCAATGGCGAGAGCGGTGGTTGGCGTAATCGCTATCGCCGTGCCCATCCGCTTCGACTGGCCTGCGAGGCAGCCCTCACCGAAAAAATCTCCGGGCCCGAGCATCGCCACAACCGCCTCTTTGCCGATCTCATTGACGACGCAAAGCTTCACGCCACCCTGTTGAATATACAGAACATCCTTACAGGGATCGCCTTGAGAGAATATGGTCTCTTTGCGGCGGAACTCCACCACTTTTCTGGACAAGCCAGCGGAGTCCAGAAAACTCTGGGCGTCAAAAGCCGGCAGGCGGTGGGCTTTCATATTGTTAGGAGTTCTGGATTGCTTTGGCACGGATGGCGGACCCCAAATGTTGTGCTGACCCGGTGCTAAAAGTTTGCTGACAATACGAAGATAATTGTAAGCATAGGGGTACCACAAAGCTGTCCCGAATGATACAGGTTCCTGTTTTCGCTTTGATTTGGGGCCCGCCGCTCGCACCTCAGCCGAATCGACGATGGCCGCGAAACGAGGAGCGACTTGTCCGCAACCGGACAGTCTCCGGGCGGCGTTGCGGCTAGGATCGGAGCGAAAACAAAGAAAGTTGCGCGGCCCGCCCCCCCCAAGTTTCGGCCCGATTGACTGCGGTCCTTGCTGACCTTCCGTTTCAGAGCGCACCCACAGCTCGCAGACAGATGCAGTCACAGGCCGGCCCGAGTTAGAGACCGTTTGAGCAGGCCGCGACGACGATCTTGTGTCTCCGGGAGGAAAGCGATATGCAGATCGTAACCACAACTATGGTTGTATTCGGCCTCTGGTTGTTTGGCACGTTTTTGGTCCCTAGCCCTCGAGTCGTTGAAGAGGTCAAAGAGACTGGCAGCGGGGGACAAGTCGAGCCAGACGCCGAGAGCGACGCCGCAAGCATCTCGGGCAAATTTCAAGTCTTGTAGCCAGCCGACAAACCCCTAAGCCACCACCTGCCTCTCGGGGTCGAGGAAGTCAGCGCCTGCAGGTGTGCGCTACGGGACAGCTTTCGCAGCACCTAGCGGCTAGTATGGGTATCGCGTGGCAGCGACAATCTGCACCTCCCTCCATCCAAGCCGGTCATAAGGGCCGGCTCCGCGCAGTGCGGGCAAGGTTTTAAGCTGAGTAAATAAAAGTCAACAAGAACAAATCCGATCCATGGGAGCGTAACGATGATGGGTAAATTAACACTGGGTGTCTGCATATTATTTGTAGCGAGCGGGCTTTTTGGCGGAAATAAAGAGCAAGAACGCCTGGAAAACACCGGCGTGGTGATGGAAGAGATCATGAATACGCCAGAAAATATCCCGCAAGAGATACTGGAAAAGGCCGAATGCGTGATCGTGTTTCCGTCTGTGCTAAAGCTTGCGGTTGGATTCGGCGGAAGCTACGGCCGCGGAGCGATGGTTTGCCGGGCGGGCGAGCACTTTAGCGGACCGTGGGGCGCGCCGGCGATGTTTGCGCTGGAAGGCGGGAGTTTTGGATTTCAGCTTGGGGGGCAGGCGACGGACCTCGTTCTGCTGGTCATGAATGACCGCGGCGCACGGTCGATCCTCAGCAGCAAGGTCAAATTGGGCGCAGACGCATCTGCTGCGGCGGGCCCCAAGGGCCGGGACGCGTCAGCCGACACCGATGCCTCCCTGCGGGCGGAAATACTCAGCTATTCCCGTTCGCGCGGCTTGTTTGCGGGCATATCGCTCGAAGGCTCCACGCTTCGCGCCGACAATGACGCAAACGAACAGATTTACGGCCACAAGATCAGCGCGAGACAGATCGTCATGGGCACGGGAACGGCAGTGCCTGCTTCCGGGCGCCATCTGGTTCGCGTGCTGCAAAAGGGTTCGCCGCGGGACGAATCCGCAAAGAACTCGAACCGCTAGTCGGCGGAAGGGCCAGGCCCGATCGTGGAGCCTGGCCACGGAGGTGGTGATGGCCGGACGCAAAGAACCATTGAAGGACGCGGTTGCTTGCCGAGCGCATGAGCTCTACCTGCGGCGCGGCGGCGAACACGGAAAAGACGTCGAGGATTGGCTTAAAGCTGAAAAAGAACTACGCGCCAAGCCCGTCGGGACAGGGAAGACAGCGAGAGACGCGCAAGGAAGCCGCAACTCCGTCAATTGATGTCGCGACCAGGGCTTGGAGGGAGCATTCACTCGGGCAGGTGGAATCTAATTGATGACGACGACATCAATTAGAGTACGACGACATCAATTGGGCACGACGACTTCGTTCACGCGGGAAACTTGTTCCGGCAGGATTCTTCAGTCACGCAAGAGCACGTCACTCGCGGAGGACCACGCTGAGTAGCGAGTTATTGATCTTCAGCGCCCCGTTATATTCGATGAACCCCAGCTTCCTGAACTTATTCATGAAGTAATTAACCCGCGTGCGCGTGGTACCGATCATCTCCGCCAGCACGCTCTGAGAAACCTTAGGAAGCGTCAAAACCTGGTTGGATTTGCCATAGCGGGCGAGCAGCAGTAAGGTTCGCGCCAGCCGCTTCTCACTGGAGTTGAAGAGCTGATCGATCAGATCCTCCTCAGTCCGCACACTTCTGGTGACCATATAGGAGATAAACCGGTCGGAGAAGTCTTGCTCGGCGTGGAGGAGGCGAAGCATTTCGGCTTTCTCAATGACCAGAGCGCTGCCCGGAGTCATCGTCGTTGCCGTGGCGATCCACAAGGGCTGGCCCACCAGGCAGGCTTCACCGAGGAAATCGCCGGGTCCGAGAATCGCCACGACCGCCTCTTTGCCGGCGGCGGAGGTTACGGCGACCTTTACGCTGCCCTCTTGGAGATAGAAAACCTGCCTGGCCGGCTGACCTTGAGTAAAAAGAGTTTGGCGCTTGCGGAATTCGATCCGTTTCTTGGACACAACCGAATTTAGAAAAATAGATACGTCGAAGGCGGCTTTCTCTGACTTTGGCTTGCGCGCGGCAGTCGTCATGCTTGCCTAAAGGCGAAGGCACTCCTTCGTAGATTGCTCAAGGCGGTTACAGCGAGTAGCAGGGTCGGCGGCCGAAGGATATCAAGTGCCAACCGCGAAGGCATGCTCCCAAAACAGGCTCCGTCCAGTTTCGACCCTACTGGAGTGTACTTGGCATCCGATTTCGTTTGTGTCTCTTATCGGACATGTACACGGCGGCACGGGCCTGGCGAGGGAGTGCGCGCAAACGCGGGAGCCAGCGAAGCGGTCCTGGAAGATGAAGTTGAGAAAGCGCGCCTAATTCCAGCAGAAGAATGCTTCATGCCGGAGCAATGCTTCAATGCCCATTTCAATCTGACGGCTGTCGAATTTAGAAACCGTGCCTCGTATTCCGCAGCGCTGCGCCATGGAAACCAGAGAAGGCGGCAGGTCGGTGGTGCAAAGGAGAATAGGTAGACCGGGCAGTAGCTTCCTGATCGCGCGCGCCGCCTGGAGACCGTCCATTACGGGCATGCAAAGGTCGAGAATCAAGATGTCCGGGGCGCATGTCTCAATCTTGCTGAGCGCTTCGCGACCATTGCGGGCTTCGGAACAGAGCCAGCCAGGATGTTCCTCAATCAATTTGCGCAGACCGGATCGCAAGGGCATGCTGTCATCGGCAATCAGGACCTGAGTCACTCGACCCTCACAATGTCACTCACGTGGACGCCGGTCAATTGGGACAATCGTGCAAAGCGAGGGCCCGAAAGCCCCTAGTAGCATGGCCGCGATAATCCTGATTCTCCTCTACCCTGGCCTCCAAGGAAAAGGCCGCCGGGCCAGAAGGTGTCCAGAATTGGACACCGCCCATCCGGAACAAACAATTCGCATCGGGGTGTCCGTAATGAAACACGTACAGAACTTAATCTAGGCCTATAGTTTGGTTTCAACGAACTGCTACCCAGGGCAGACGTGTATACAGGCGACGATCCAAGGAGTGAAACACATGAGTACAGGACTCTCTATTCCAGTACGGATGACAGAAGTTCGAGTCCTCGAAAACCTAGCCTACGGGGTGCCAGTAAGCGAAGCGCTGAGTCGAGTGTGCGATTACATCGATGGCGAATTACCGGGGGCTGTTTCGGCAGTCCTCATGTTAGACGAGAACGAAATGCAATTCCGGCTTGTCGCCGGACCAAGAGTGCCGACGCCTCTCAGCAAGGCGATCGATGGGCTGAAGATTCCGGCCTGGCTCCATGGGGGTGTCAACTGCGGGGCGCCGCGCCAGGGCAGGCCGGGGACGGTGTGGGACATTCGAAGCGATGCTCTCTTCGCGGACCGCAGGGAAATAGCTCTGAGCAGCGGCTTCACGGCAGCGTGGTCGTTGCCCATCTGGTCGACAAAGAGGACAACCCTGGGGACGGTAGTTATTTTCCATCCCAACTCCCAGGCGGCCATCGCTGAAGTGCCAAAGGCCATGGAAACCGCGGTACACCTGGCGGCCATCGCCATCCAGCATCACTACAATGAAATTGAGATGCGGACGCTCACGCGGCGGCTGCTGCAATCCCATGACGAGGAGCGGCGGCTCATCGCGCGCGACCTGCACGACTCCACGGGACAAGACCTTGCCAGCCTGCTCATGACGCTGGGCCGTGCGGAACGGCGGGGCGCTCAGGTTCCTCCCGAACTTGCGGAAATGCTGGCTGAGTCCCTCTTGCTGGCGGAAAAGATTTCAGGCGAGATCCGCACACTTTCATGCCTGCTTCACCCGCCCCTGCTCGATGTCTGCGGACTGGGAGTGGCCATCGAGGCGTATGCAAACGAGCTGAACCGGCGCGGTGAACTCGAAGTAGAGATGGACATATCCCCGCAATTACCGCGATTGTCCGAAGAGGCGGAAGTCGCATTATTCCGTATTGTCCAAACCAGCCTTACGAACGTACATCTGCACTCGGGAAGCAACGTAGCAAAAATCAAAATGGACTTCGACGCGGAGGGCTTGACCCTGACGGTAACCGATCACGGCCGAGGCATACCGGTCGCTGTGCTGGAGCATTTCGAGCGGTTCGAAGGCGCCGGTGTGGGACTCGCGGGAATGAGAGAGAGAGCCAAGGCGCTCGGCGGGGACCTTACATTTGAGACGTCGGAGATCGGGCCGCGGCACGGAACCACCGTGAAAGTGAATATCCCAAGCCGCAACTACCGCATTTGACGTTAGGGCCCTTCCTTCGCAGGACCGGCCTTGAGACTAACGCGATTGAATCGATGGCTGGGCGAATTGCAAGAACAAGATTTAATGTTTCCTGCATGGCAGCTGCCCTATTTCGTGGCGCTCGCACCAGGATCGCCGGAGACACTGCACGATCGTGTGAATGCCGCGAAAAAAGCAATTCTGGCGCGACTGGCAAAGTTGGTGAAAGGTCCGGAACGAGAAATGGAAAGATTCGCGCTAAGAGATGCTTTACATACTTTGCACGCGATCAAGGCGAAAGCGTGATTTCCGCATCGCGCGCCAGGCCCAAAATTTGAATCGCAAGCGCAAGGGATGTGCACGAAGGGATACCGGTATGTGGCTCTCCATTAGTGTTTGCCGACGGCACGCCGGTCAGAAGGAGGAAAGCAAATGGGTACAGTGAGCCTGCTCGTCGCAGACGACCATGAGGTCATTCGGCAAGGCCTTCGTGCGTTGATTAAAGAGCAGCCCGGATGGAAGCTGGCGGCTGAGGCTATGGATGGAAGGGATGCGGTCGCCAAGGCGGCTGAGTTTCAGCCTGATGTGGCGATTCTCGACGTTACGATGCCTTTGTTAAATGGCATCGAAGCAACCAAGCAGATCGCGGCCGCGAGCCCGCGCACGAAGGTGCTTATTTTGACCATACACGAGTCCGACCAACTGAGCCGGAAAGCCATAGAGGCAGGCGCTCGCGGCTATATGTTCAAGACGGATGCGGCTGTCGATTTGATCGCAGCCGTGAACTCACTGCTCATGAACAAGACATTCTTTACGCCGAAAGTGGCCCAGATGGTGCTCAACGGATACTTGGGAAAAGGGCTAAAGGCCAGCGATGACGAATCCCTGCGGATCACAGCACGGGAGAGAGAGATCGTGCAACTGCTGGCAGAGGGAAAACACAGCAGTGAAGTGGCCACGGTGCTGGGTCTGAGCATCAAGACCGTCGAAACCCACCGGTCGAATATTCTGCGGAAGCTGCATTGCCACTCGGTTACGGAGCTCGTGCGCTACGCCGTGCGCAATCATATTGTCGAGGCTTAGGGCTTTCGGAAGCTTAGCCCGGGGCTGCTAGGCGACCTTGGGCGCGCGAGGAGCGGGGTCAAGGCACGCCGAGTCCAGATAGATCGCTGGTCCGCTGCGATTGTCGAGGGTGACGCCGCATCGCGAACCCAGAACGATCTCAAGAACCGTTCCAAGGAGCGCGAAGTATCCACCCGGCGCTTTGTCATTCACTACAACACGCGCCCCGACGTGGAGTTCTCGATCCAGTTCCCTCTTCTTCAGGGTGTTCCCCGGCATGTTGTTCCTCCGGCACGCATCGCTCTTTCGCAAGTACATTTCCCGTTGCCGGACTGCCTGTCCGTTGGCCTTTTGTGGCAGGCAGCCCTGATCGCGCATCTCGAAACGAGGCTTTTCCGAAACCAACTTTTCCGGAGCCCGACGCCGCTTAGTACATTCCACCCATACCGCCGCCACCGGGGCCGGCGCCCGCCGCCGCTGCAACTTCCCCATCCTTGATATCGGCGATCAAGGCTTCCGTCGTCAACATCAACGCCGCGATGGACGCGGCATTCTGCAGCGCCAAACGTGTAACCTTGGCGGGATCAATCACGCCGGCCTTGATCAGGTCGGTAAATTCGCCGGAATCCGCGTTGAAGCCGAAATTCTCATCCCTGGATTCGCGGATGCGGGCAACTACCACGGCGCCTTCGTGCCCCGCGTTCCGGGCAATCTGGTGGGTGGGCTCCTCGAGAGCGCGTTTCACGATGTTCACGCCGGTCGCTTCGTCGCCGTGGAGCTTGAGCTTTTCCAGAGCCGGCAGGCAGCGCAGAAGAACAGTGCCGCCCCCCGGGACAATGCCCTCCTCAACCGCCGCGCGTGTGGCGTGCATGGCGTCTTCGACACGAGCCTTCTTTTCCTTCAGCTCCATCTCGGTTGCCGCGCCCACCTTGATTACCGCGATGCCGCCGACCAACTTGGCCAAACGCTCCTGAAGTTTTTCCTTGTCGTAATCAGAAGTGGTCTCCTCGACCTGCGCACGCAGCTGCCTTATGCGGCCTTCGATTTCGGTATTCTTACCGGCACCTTCGATAATCGTGGTGTTGTCCTTGTCGATGGTGATTTTCTTCGCGTAACCCAAATCTTCCATTTTCACGTTTTCAAGCTTGATACCAAGCTCCTCGGTGATCGCCCTGCCGCCGGTGAGCGTGGCGATATCCTCCAGCATGGCTTTGCGGCGGTCGCCAAATCCCGGCGCTTTGACGGCAGCGCACTGCAGCGTTGCCCGCAACTTATTCACAACGAGCGTCGCAAGCGCTTCGCCCTCCACATCCTCCGAGATGATCAGCAGCGGCTTGCCCATCTTGGCTGTATTTTCCAGCAAGGGCAGCAACTCCTGCATCGAGCTGATTTTCTTTTCGTGGATCAGGATGTGAACGTCCTCGAGGACGCACTCCATGCGCGCGGGGTCGGTGATGAAATAGGACGAGAGATAACCGCGGTCAAACTGCATTCCCTCGACGACGTCGAGCGTCGTTTCCATGGTCCTGGACTCCTCAACGGTAATGACACCGTCTTTGCCGACCTTTTTCATGGCCTCGGCAATAAGAAGGCCGACCTGTTTGTCGGTGTTGGCGCTGATGGTTCCTACCTGCGCGATCATGTCGCCCTTCACGTCACGGGAGAGTCTCTTGATCTCCGCTACGGCAACATCCACAGCTTTCTCAATGCCGCGCTTCAATGCAGTGGGGCTGGCGCCGGCAGCGACAGTGCGCACGCCTTCGCGGAAGATCGCCTGAGCGAGCACGGTGGCCGTGGTGGTGCCGTCACCGGCGACGTCCGAGGTCTTGGAGGCAACCTCGCGAACCATCTGTGCGCCCATGTTTTCGAGCGGGTCCTGCAGTTCGATCTCTTTGGCTACCGTGACGCCATCCTTGGTGATGGTAGGAGCGCCAAACCTTTTCTCGATCACGGCATTGCGGCCCTTAGGACCGAGCGTGATCTTCACGGCGTCGGCAAGGACGTTGACGCCGCGCAGAATTGCCTGACGAGAATCTTCACCCGTTACAATTTGTTTTGGCATGGACTTCACCCTCCTGGGGTGAACGAGCACTGTTGCAAAGCATTGACAGAGAGCTACTTCTTACCGGTTGCGGCTTTGGCGATCCCGCTGATCTTCGCCAGGATCTCGTCCTCGCGGAGAATCAGATACTCCTGTTCATCGATCTTGATGTCGTTGCCCGTATATTTCGCGAACAAAATACGGTCGCCCGTCTTTACGTCGAGCGGGATTCTCTTTCCCTTTTCGAAGTTGCCAGCACCCACGGCGATCACTTCACCTTCTTGAGGCTTCTCTTTGGCTGTGTCGGGAATGATGATGCCGCCCTTCGCAGTCTCTTTCTCTTCCAGCCGCCTTACCAGAACCCGGTCGTGCAGGGGTGTCACTTGAACCGTCATCGTCAGCTCCTCCATCTACATCGTTTGAATTCTTGGAATGAATCCGGTGGTATCGTTCGGGCCCAATCGTGACGTCAGGGGCGCAGAGTCTTGATATTCTTCTGCCGCTCGCCTTCCAAATCATCGGCCGCTTTCTTCGTACGGTCGGCTTGTCGCTGCGGAGCCTCTTGCTCCTCAAGCTTCAGGGATTCGGCAATGGAGACGCCGGCCTGAGCATCTACTTGTTTTACAAACATAAGCACTGCAAAAGTGCCCGAGGATGACCTAAAGAGGTTCGCCGAATACTGGGAATCGTCCCATCGGGCGATTACTTTTTCGGTGGCATGATACGAAGGGTTGGTTGGGAAAGTGAGGTCGGCGACCGGCCTGGTCGGTGTCCCATACTTTGTGGAAACGACTCGTATCATGTCTTCATCGGTCAGCCCTTTAATGGCGGCATCTTCATAGGTAACCAGCATTCTGTAAAGCGCGCCATTGTAGAAAGAGAAGCGGACCTGCCCGACCGGCTCCGCAGGCCGTGAAGAGCCATAAGGCTGCGGCGGCCACCACGTCACTTCCTGAATCAGCGCCGGACGCTGGTGGACCGAGGTGACATCGGCCGGCTTCGCATCGATTTGCCTGGAAATGTCGGCCAAAGTCATTCCAAACGAAAAGTTTCGGTACCTGGAAAGATCCTGCGCATACGTCAGAGAAGTTACGGACAGGATCACTACAATCGTTAGCGCGGAAACCACCAGACTGCGCATTATCGTTTTCATCTGCAAACCTCCATCAAATACGTACCGCCTCAAGACCTGGCGTCTCGATTTGGCCTAGCGGCGATTCGCTGCCGATGGAGACGAGCGCAGGCGCTTCAAAGCCCTTCATTGTGGCGCGGAAAAGAAACGGGCTCTCCTGAATATGCCGCGATTGGGCGGAGACCGTTACGTGGCGGATGCCTAAAAAACGCCGAGAGGCCAACGAAGCGACGCTCACAATCTGCAAGGAATTGAATTTCTCCCACTCCGGATTGGACAGCATGCGCTCGATTGCGCGGCGCACCATCTTCTCCTTGTCGATACCGAAGACCGTCGCTTTCGCTTCATAAGCCAGCGAGAAAAAAGTCCATCCGGCGTCGTGGATTTTTCGGCCCAATGCGGACGGGTTGAGGTCCTCGACCAACCTCCAGCCGGGCATATAAGGCTGGCTTTTCAGCAGCAGAGCTTCCGGCAGCCGCGTGCCTTCCCTGATGAAGATTGTTCCCGCTTCAGTTACGTTTGGCACCAGCATCCTCCTCAGTTGGGCGCGACTTGCGCTCGTGCGTGAACGTTGGACGCTCGAGCAGGTTGTCCCGCACCTGCATCGCTCTGCATCGCCCGGACCTCTCCCCACCAGGAGGCGGCCTCTGCGCGATCCTTTGCGTCAGGCGGATAGATCTGAACCAAGCCGTGACGACCGGCGTCCGCAGGGCGCGCAAACTCGCCCTGGTGCTTCAGGACAAAATCGAGGGTCTGAGCCAACGTTCCAGAGTGGTGTCCGTCCCCGAAGCTTGCGCCGCTTGGATGGGCCGCCGAGGCCCATGTCCAGCAGTCGCAGACCAAGTCCTGGTAGCCTCCCGCCCGCACCGCCCACACGCTCAGGTGATCCAGTTCGGCTCCGGCTTCGGATAAATATTCCAGCCGCACCGAGCGGGGCTCGGTTGGCTTCATCAAGTCTTCCCAGGCTAAGGTCACCGCATACTTGATGGCCTTGTCCAATTCCGTTGGAAGAGTATGGGTCTTGGCTATGTCTGACATGGCGCTTCTCCCTTGCATTTGCATCAGGCGTTCCCGCGGGGGCGGTTTGACCGCCCCCAAAAACGCGAGAACCAGCGAACTTCAGGCAGTTGCAGCGACAGCGACTTTGTGGAAAGTGGAGTTGGCGACTTCAAAGGTTTCTACTTGAGCGGATCCCTCAACGACCGTAGCAAGGATCTTGGCCACTTCGGGGTACGTTCCGCGGTTGTAAACCTCGGCATTCTCGGCGCTATCCCACAAACTGATGCCGAACGCTTCGGTTCCCCCCTGGCCAACGAACGAAATCTCGTCCTGGAAGCCTTTCTGTTTTCTCAGCAGGGGAATTATTTCTCTCTCGAGTCTATGGGTGAACTCGGCGACGCTATTGGGCTTCAGATGCAGGTACACTCGGCGTGCAAACATGGTGCACTCTCCTTCATCACTATGCCCAAGGGGACAGCAGATAACCACTGCAGGTAAAGCTAATCTGAAGACTCCCTCAGTACGTTAACCAGACTAGGTTAATTAACTATACATGTCAAGGGTAATATGAGAGCATCACCAAGTATTAACCTGTATCAGTTAAGTGTCGAAGGAGGCCCTTCTCATGGACGTTTGCCTGGTCATCAAGCAGCGACTCGAAGAGCTGCATCTGGAGCAGAGAGGCCTGGCAGAGGCCGCAAATGTCACCGAATCCTATATCTCCCAACTGCTGACCCACAGGAAATTGCCTCCAGCATCCGACCGGACCGACATTTACGCCAAGATGGAGAACTTCCTGAAGCTCCCCGCAGGGAGGATCTCGAAGCTCGCGGATCACGAGCGCAAGGAAGAACTCAAGAGAACTCTCGGGGAGCCGCCTACTCCCCTGCTCAAGGAGGTTCGCGAGCTCATTCTTCGAAAGTGCGCACCGGGCAAAGAGAAGCAAGTGCGGGCCATTTTTGAGAAGCAGCCCTTTGGCGAACTCGAGCGCCTGGTCATGCAAAAGCTATTGGACGTGGTGAAGGGAGTCGCCAAAGAAGAGCTGGAAAGTGAAAGCTGGCTCCGATTAGTAGCCCGGCTGGTGGGACGGAGCTATGAACATATGCGGGTCATCGTCCTGGAATTCCTGGACGCCGATGTGTTCAACCTCTCCGTGGAAGACTGCGACTCCTTCCTCGATCCGCTCATCGACTCCTGGGACATCGACCTGGCGACGTTTGCTATTGAAGTTGCCTTAAACCGCAGGCTAGCCCCCGGAAGCCCAAAGAAGTTTGAGTTTGTTGAAAGGGACGGGGCGCCGTCCCAAGAAGAACCAGGGTTCAAACGGTTCCTGAAGGACCGCACTCTGAGCGGCGATGCCACTGAAGCGGAGATCGTGTTTCTAAAACGACTGAGGTTCGACGGAAAGCGCCCTACGCCGCTGTATTATTACCGAGAGTTACAAAACCTCAGAGACCCGCTCCATTTTCGATCGCCGATGGCCCCGACTTCGCCGCAAAAAACAGCGGGGCAGGCCGCAGCGAAGGGGTCAGTAGCGCCTATGCACAAATATCACGAAGGTGAAAGCATCGAGCAACAGTTACAGCTGGATGGCAGGAAAAAAGCAATACAGCGTTGGGCAAACCATAAAGGCAAAGGGAGGAAAAATAAAAAGTAACCTCCCCATGCGCTGACCGCCATGTATTCAGAATGATCGAGGGACGGAGCGAGGCGCAAAGGACTTCTCGACTCGGTCCCCGAAAAAACGACTGCTAATTGCCGCTTGGCTTTCCCGAGTAAGTGATCCGCCAGACCGAATTCGATCCGTCGTCACTCACGAGAAGCGCGCCGTCATTAGCAACAGCGACCCCGACCGGGCGGCCCCAGACCTTGCCATCCGGCGTGACAAAGCCTGTGAGAAAGTCCTCATACTCGCCGGTAGCCTTGCCATGATCCACGGGAACGCGAATGACCTCATATCCGGTGGGGTTGGCGCGGTTCCAGGAGCCGTGTTCGGCGGCAAAAATCTGACCACGATATTCCGCGGGAAACTGAGTCCCTTCGTAAAATAACATTTCGAGCGACGCATTGTGCGGCTGCAACAGCACATCAGGAACGATCACTTTGTCTTTCCATTCGGGATGCTTGCCGGCGTGGCGCGGATCCTGGTGGGCGCCGGTGTAATACCACGGCCATCCATAAAAACCACCGTCCTGAACGTGAGTAATGTAGTCGGGCGGCACGTTATCACCCAGGAGGTCGCGCTCATTGGTGGAACACCACAGGTATCCAGTCTCCGGCTGGATGGCCTCCCCAACGCAATTGCGGATGCCGGAAGCGAAAACGCGCAGACCGGTGCCATCCGGATTGAACTGGAGCACGTTGGCACGGTGAACCTCGGCGGGATTGTTGTCCGCGTCATCCACGTTGGAGTGAGATCCGACGGCAACGAACATCTTCTTGCCGTCGGGGGAGAAAACGATGTCCCGCGTCCAGTGCCCGCCGCCATTCGCGTCGGCTGGATCGCCGCTGGGCAGAGTCTTCACTACCACTTCGGCCGGACCCCGCGCCTTTAAATCTCCATTACGATACGGGAATCGCACGACCGAGTTCGTATTGCCAACATAAACGTAATGTGGACTTGGTCCAGGGGGATAAAATCCAATGCCGAACGGCCGGTTGAGGCCGCTTGCGAAAAGAGTGACGCTCTCCGCTTTTCCGTCTTTGGTTAATCCGTGGAGGACCCTAATTTCGCCGGGTTGGCTATCGGCGACAAACACGTCGCCATTGGGCGCCGTGCGCAATTCGCGCGGCTGCGTGAAGCCGGTCGCGAAGAGCTCCACCCGGAAGCCCGCCGGCACTTGCAGCGAGGCGTTGCTCGGACGCGCAACCAGCTCACTGCGGTTCTCAGCCGACCTGGTGGCGTAGGGAGCGGGTAGATCCGCAACGGTGATCTTGCGGAAGATGCCAGGCTTTTCCGCCGTAGCCGTGGAAAACGCCGCAGCACCCGTCAAAACCTTTCTCAAGTCGCCGCCTTCAGGCCAAAGCAGCGCGACGGAAATGCCGTAAACCGCTACTCCCGACACCAAGAGCAAGAGTGTTCGTTTCATGGGAAGTCTCCCTGAGTAATCGGATTCTACCCCATTTTGCAAACGAAGGCGGTTAAGGGGCGCGGATGCCCTGACTAGTGATCCGCCAAGGCACGGTGGACGAGGTGAATAGCGATGGCGCCTTCCCCCACAGCCGATGCTACGCGCTTGACATTCCCGGAGCGAACATCGCCAACCGCAAACACGCCAGGAAGGCTCGTTTCCAGCATCTGTGGAGCGCGGCCCAAGGTCCAAACGGGAGCCTCGGTTACGGCATCCAAGTCGCGCCCGGTCAGGATGAAGCCTTTGTCATCCAGGGCGACGCAGCCCCGCAGCCAGTCGGTGCGGGGAGATGCTCCGGCCATGACAAATACGTGGCGAATGTCGCGCACGGAAGTCTGGCCCGTAGACTTGTCCCGCCAAGTGACACGCTCCAAATGCCCGTCGCCGGCAAGACCGACGATTTCGGTCTGGTAATGAATTTCGATCGCGGAATTCTCTTCGATGCGCTGGATCAAGTAGCGCGACATCGTGTCTGACAACTGGCCCGAGCGCACCAGGATATGCACCTTGCTCGCCGTCTGCGCCAAAAAAACGGCTGCCTGTCCAGCGGAGTTCCCTCCCCCGACGACGATAATATCTTCCTGCTCGCAGAGCTGCGACTCCATGTAAGTGGCGCCATAATAAATTCCCTGCCCCTCGAACTGCTCGAGGTTGGAGATGCGCGGCTTGTTGTATTGCGCCCCAGTAGCAATAACGACGGCGCGCGCCGGAAGCCGATTGCCGTTGTCGAGGATGACTTTGTACGGCCGCTTATCACAATCCAACCGCGCTACGCTGTGGGCCACCATCATCTTGGCTCCAAATTTTTCCGTCTGAGCGATTGCGCGCGCCGCCAGCTCCTGACCGGAGAGCCCGGTGGGAAACCCTAAGTAGTTCTCGATCTTGGAGCTCGATCCGGCCTGGCCTCCGGGAGTGGCGGTCTCAACTACCAGCACGTTCAGACCTTCCGAAGCCGCATAAACGGCCGCAGCCAATCCGGAGGGACCGGCGCCGACAATGATCAAATCGCGAAGCTGCGTCTGATCCACCGCGCTATTCAGTCCCAGACAATCGGCCAACTCCTGCAAAGAAGGATTTCGGAGCACGGAACGGCCCATGCAGACGACCACCGGAATCTCTTCCAGCTTGACCTGAAAGTGGTCCAGAAGCGCCTGCGAAGTCTTGTCCGTATCCAGGTCCACGTACGCGAAAGGATGTTCATTCCGGGTTAGAAATTCGCGCAGGCGCAGCGTATGGGCCGAGTGGCGGGAACCCAACAAAACGACGTTGCCCTGGCCGCGACGGATAAGCTCCAGACGGCGCAAAATGAAAGCGCGCATAAAAATCTCGCTCAGTTCAGCGTCCCGCGCGATGAGCGACCGCAAACCTTGCGCACTGAGCTCCAGAAACTCGCCGGGCTCGGTGACGCGGCCTCGTACCAGGCTGCGCCGCCCGGAAACCATGGTCATCTCCCCGGTGAACTCGCCCGGCCCATGTTTGGCGATCAAGCGCTCGCCGGTACACTCCGGCTGCATGATCTCCATGCTCCCGGAGAGCAGGACGAAGAAGGGAATGTTTGTATCTTCAGGCTCAAACAGGATGTCACCGGCCTTGACGGCGCGGAGCGCGCTGCCGGAGCGAACGCGATTGATTTGAGCTGCGGTCAGCACTGGAAAAGATTGGGTACGAGCGTCCAGTGCACTGGGTACGGGAACAGAAGACATTTTTCCTCCTAGGCTCAACAGGAGTTGTGAACACTATGCTTTGCCAATGCCGGCGCCTGCGCTGGTTCACAGGAGATCATGGGTACTCGCCTGCCACTGGACTATCGAGCCAAGTAGGAATATTACAGCCTGCGGATTGCGAGCGCCAAGAGCGAGGCGAGGCCGGGCCGGCGAGACGCCTCAAGCGTCTAAGTGGAAAAGATAAAGAATAAGGATGCGGAAGCTCCCACTCCAGAATCACATCGCATAACACGACTAGTTGCTTTCGGCATCGTGCTTTTTGCCGACGAATGGCGACCACGTCAGCTTTTTGGGATAAAAGCGAACACAACCGGCAAAGTCAGAGCCCCAGGAGTAAGCGTCCGGCGTACAACCATGTCCGGAGGCATCCTGGGACAAGAAGGCGATTGCGTAGCGCACTTCGTCGCACGTTGCAAGGCGATCCGCGCCGATGCAACTTTCATCTGAGTCGAAGGTCTTCATTACAGCCTCCGAATAATCCAAACAATCACACAAATAACCACTATGGTGCCGAGTAGTCCGTATCCAAACATTGTTGCCCCCTCTCTCTTATGAGTTCAAAGCTTGGTTCCTTTATTCTTTACCCAGATCCGGCGCAAATTCGTCATGCATCTCCGCCGTTTTATCGACCCCCGTTTGGATTTTCCCGGGTGCCGCTTGTACGTGGCCTTCCGTTTGTAAGTCCAGATTTGTTGCGAGTGGTCTTACTGCCTCTGGTGCTTTTCCTGTCACGTCGTGAAAGGTGCTGACTACCTCATCCCTGGTGCCTGGCTTCATGGCGATTGCCCCTCGGCTCTGCAGTTTTCCTTGCCAATCGAAGATGCTAAAGGAATCGAAAGAGCGTGTCTGTGTCCATCGGGACAGGCCGGTCTGTCCAGTGCCTTGAAACTGTCGTTAAGCTCAGTCTGTAGATCGAGATACAAGCGCGGCACTTATATCTGCTGTACTGTAAGTTATGCGTAAAAAGGCCTCTCCAGTCCGAATTGCGCTACGGAATCTCGATACCAGCAGACCCTCGGTTCGGCCTGAAACTAACATCGGAGGCCTAAGTAGATGAGCAACCTGACGATCCGCACTTCCGAACCCGGGTGGCTTGCGCAACTTGCCAAGGCGTATCGGAATCGAGACGGCATCGTCATTGTTGACGACGCAAATGTAGGAATCGACCCGAGCAAGCAGACGCTGCTGGATATGGGAATAAAGACCGGGCTGTCACGCAAAGAATGGGTGGCCGTCATGATCGCCGGGGGCATGACCCTTTTCGGCGCAGTCGTCATCATTCTAGCGATTCTCGATCCCGATCCGACAAGCAAGCTCGGACTACTCATTGCGACGGGAGGAGTTCTAACAGTGACTGGGGGGTTCAGCTCGATACGCATTCTTACGAATCACAAGCCGCCCAAAGTGCGCGTGTCGAGGAACGGCATCGAGATCGCTTGGGATTGAGACTCGCCGATCACGCAGTTCCAGCCCAGGTTTGCGTGAACCGCAGTCGACGCTTCTCGATATTATAAAGCCCGACCCGCGGAGACACCCGAAGCCCAAGCCCATTGGAAGTTATAGCCGCCGAGCTGGCCGGTGACATCGACGACTTCACCGACAAAAAATAATCCGGGTACTTTGCGACTTTCCATCGTCTTGCTCGATAGCTCGTTGGTATCCAGGCCGCCCGCAGTCACCTCAGCTTTTTCGTAGCCCTCAGTACCTTCGGGCACGAGAGCCCATTCATGTGTCTGTCGATCCAGGATAGCCAAGGCTGGATTGTTCCAGGCGACAGGTGGATGCAGGTCGAGCCATCGCACAGCAAAACGATGCGGCAGGAACTCTTGAAAAGCGGAACGGGCGGCGGTCATATTTCTTACTTTGGCGTCACGAATTGTGGCCGCGACGTCACGACCGGGCGTCAAGTCGATACGGATCGTCGCACCCGCATTCCAGTAAGAGGAGATTTGCAGGATTGCCGGTCCGCTCAGCCCACGGTGAGTAAACAGCATTTTTTCCTGGAAGCGCCGATGGTCTGCGGAAACGGCTACTTCCGCCGACACACCGGCCAAATGGCAATACTGGCGTCGATCTCCTGCCCCCAGCACGAGCGGCACAAGGCCAGGTTTCGTTTTACGAAGGCTCAGGCCAAATTGACGTGCCAGCTCGTAACCAAAGGCAGTGGCCCCCATTTTGGGGATGGAGAGCCCGCCCGTCGCAACGACCAGAGCCGGCGCGCGAAACACGGCAGATTCGGCACGCACGACAAACTCGGTGGTGCGTTGGACCTCACTGATTCTGTTCCGAAGAAAGATCTTTACCCCGACTGCTTCGCATTCGGCTTCGAGCATGGTCAGAATGTCGTCCGCCGACCGGTCGCAGAAAAGCTGGCCGAGCGTCTTTTCGTGATAGGGGATGCGATGCTTTTCGACCAGAGCGATGAAGTCCGCGGGCGTATATCGCGCCAGCGCCGATTTCGCAAAGTGCGGATTTGCGGAGATGAAGTTCTCCGGCTGGCAATGGATGTTGGTGAAATTACAGCGGCCGCCGCCAGAAATGAGGATCTTCTTGCCGGCACGATCGGCGTGCTCAATTACGGCGACACGGCGCCCGCGTTTGCCGGCCTCCACGGCGCACATGAGTCCCGCGGCCCCGGCTCCAAGAATCAAGGCATCAAACTTGTAGTTCAAGGAAACATTTCAACCGCGCCGCGGACTAGCTGCGACCGTGGACGCCCTGGAAGGGTAGTTCAATCAAGCAGCAGTTTCCTAGCCTCGAGCGTTTTGGGCATAGCAAGGGTAACTCGGCCTACCCGCCATCCGCTAAACTCTACGCATGCTTCTCTGCCCAGTCCGCGACTGCCACATGGCGCTGGTGCATGAGGGGCGGCGACTTCTCTGTCCACGCGGACATTCCTTCGACGTGGCGCGCAGCGGATACGTCAACCTGCTGCAGCCACAGGAACGGCGATCAAAGCAGCCGGGCGACACGGCGGCTGCCCTCAAAGGGCGGCGACGATTGCACGATCGCGGCGCGACCCAGCCACTACTGCACGCAATTGCGGAGATTGTGAAGGTAGCGCCGAACGACGCGGTGCTCGACGCCGGCTGCGGGGACGGCTTCTATCTCGGCACCCTCGCCGAACAGTGCGGCTGCGATGGGCATGGCGTGGATATCTCCATTCCAGCCGTTGAGGCGGCGGCGCGACGCTACCCCAAGTGCGAGTGGATTGTGGCCAACGCCGATCGCTTCGTGCCGTATGCCGACCGTTCCTTCTCGACCGTGCTGTCGATCACAGCGCGGATGAATGCGGGTGAGTTCCGCCGCGTCCTGCGCGACGACGGACGCCTGCTGGTTGCGCTGCCGGCTCCCGACGACCTGATCGAACTGCGCGGCGCGGGCCGCGACCGCGTGCCTCGAACCGTCGAGGCATTCGCGCAAGGATTCACGCTCATGGATCGGCGCCGAGTCACCACCGCGACCGATCTCGACGCGGCCGGCGTTCAGGAAGTTCTGCATTCAATTTATCGGCCGATGCGGTCGCGGCCCGCTGAAGCCATGAAGGTTACGTTCAGTCTGGATCTGCTACTTTTTCGAGCCACCTAACGATGTCCCGCAGGCCCGCGAACCCTCCGCGAATAAGAACTTTCTGGGACACCTGGAAAAAGCGGCGCAGCGCTACGAAGCCTGGAGAGAAACCTGATGGGAGATTGCCTCTACATTCAAAGCGACACTTGTGGATCGAAGTTGCGCCTGAAGACGAGCAACTTCGCGGTGAGCAACTGAACCTGCTCGCCATTTTGATTGAGCGTAACGCTGCGCACGATCACAACCCCACGATCCGGTTTCGAGCGCGAAGGTATGATTTCGAGGATCTCGCTTTCAACCCGAAGCGTATCGCCGGGGCGCGTCGGCTTGGGCCACGAGAGTTCGCCACCAAGACCGACGATCCCGTTAGCGAACTGTAGCCCCCCGGTCACGAGAAGACGCATGGTTGCAGCCGCTGTGTGCCAGCCACTTGCGGCAAGGCCGCGAAAAATGCTTTTCTTCGCTGCTGCCTCGTCTACGTGAAATGGCTGTGGATCGAACTCCGTGGCAAAGGCTTTCATCCGGTCCTCATCCATATCGTAAGAACCCGACGTGAATCGCTGGCCCACGTGCAAGTCTTCTAAATATAACGGCTTGTCATTGGCTTCATTCATGGCACGCGGCCCCACAGCCCGGGGCGCAACAACCCCAAAAGCTTCGCTGCGATCCGAGCAATCACCTCTGCGTAAGTTTTGGCTCAGCGATCATGCGCCGACGAACCGCCAATTGCGCGAGCCTCTTAATAAAGGAACCGCGCGAGCGCCGATCCATCCATTGGCACGCAATCTCAAGAGTATCGAACGCCCCGATGTGCCTTAATATAGTCTGTCGTTCAAATTCAAGGAGGAATGATATGGCCGAGCCCAAATCCGCCGCAAACGAAAACGAGATCTCCCGCGACCGCCTCGCGGAGCTGTTGAATGAGGACCTTTCCCGGGAGTATCAAGCCATCATCGCCTACGTGGTCTATTCCCAAGTGCTCAGCGGCGCTCAATACATGGACATCGCGGCCCAGCTCGAAATCCACGCCAAGCAGGAGCTCGACCATGCACTGATCCTCTCGAGGCAGATCGACTATCTCGGCAAGATGCCCGTGGTTACTCCCAAACCGGTGCGTACCTCGAAAGAACCGAAAGAGATGCTCCGGTACGATCTAGACAATGAAAATGAAACGATCCGCAACTACCGCGATCGCATCCGGCAATGCGAAGCGCTTGGAGAGTTCGCGATTGCAGAACAGATTCGCCAGATTCTGATGCAGGAACAGGACCATCAAATCGATTTGGCCACTGCGCTCGGCGAAGACGTTCCGGACCTGAGTGGTCCGAAGGGACGGCCGCGGTCGAAATAGCTGCCGAACGAATTCCGGTCAGATGAAGCCCGCGTCCAGCGCTATCTGCGTTTAAGAAGGCGCTGGACGCTAACCCCCGAGCGAATCATGAAACCACCCTGCGACGAAGCTGTAGTGGAGTGCGGGCACGTCGCGGCTCCATCCACCGCAGCAGCGAAACCATGGATCCTGGCTGCAACAATTCTCGGATCCAGCATGGCCTTCATTGACGGCACGGTCGTAAACGTGGCTCTGCCCGCGCTGCAGATGAATCTCGGCGGAACCGTGACCGATATGCAATGGGTTGTCGAATCGTACGCCTTGCTACTGAGTGCGCTGATCCTGGTAGGCGGCTCGATGGGCGATCTTTTTGGACGCAGGCGCATGTTTCTGTCAGGCGTAGCCGTGTTCGCGATTGCCTCCGCCGGTTGTGGCCTCGCTCCCACGATCCGCCAACTTATGATCGCACGAGCGGTCCAGGGAGTCGGGGCAGCATTCCTTGTGCCCGGCAGTCTGTCGATCATCAGCGCCTCCTTCAGCGACAAACAGCGGGGCCGCGCCATCGGGACGTGGTCTGGCTTTACATCGATAACGGCGGCGATGGGACCCGTCCTGGGCGGCTGGTTGATCGAGCACGGCTCCTGGCGCTGGGTATTTTTCATCAATGTGCCGATTGCCGCTGCGGTGATTCTGCTTTCACTGTGGAGGGTTCCGGAAAGCAGGATCGACGCAGAAGGGGGCGTCGATTGGGGAGGAGCGCTGATCGTAACGACGGGTTTAGCCGGGGTGACTTATGGATTTATCGAATCCTCGGACCTGGGTTGGAGAAATCCATTTGTCTGGGGGAGTTTGGCCGTTGGCTGCGCATGCCTGATCGTTTTTTATTACTTCGAAGCTCGTGCCGATTCTCCCATGGTGCCCATCGGCCTGTTTCGCTCGAACGACTTCACCGGCGCCAACTTGCTTACCCTTTTTCTGTACGCGGCTCTCGGAATTTTCTTTTTTTTATTTCCACTGAATCTGATACAGGTGCAGCATTATTCGGCGACCGCTACGGGCGCCGCTGCCCTGCCGCTGATCCTGCTGCTGTTCGCGCTTTCGCGCTGGTCGGGCGGACTGGTCGCTCGCTATGGAGCCAGACGACCGCTGATCATCGGCCCGATCATAGCGGCTGCGGGATTCCTTCTTTTCGCCGTCCCATCGGCCGGCAGCAGCTACTGGAGGACATTTTTCCCGGCATTTGTTGTACTCGGTTTTGGAATGGCGGTCAGCGTTGCTCCGTTGACAACCGTCGTCATGGGAACGGTGGACCAGAGTCGCGCGGGGACTGCCTCCGGCATCAATAACGCGGTTGCGAGGGTCGCGGCACTGCTTGCAGTTGCAATCCTGGGGATCGTGATGGTGAGCGCATTCAGCTATCGCATGAATCAGAGTTTGAAACAGCTCAATATCCCCGCCGACGTGGCACGCGCCCTGCAGTCGAACGAAATCAAGCTCGCTGCCCTTCCTGTTCCCTCCGGGACGGATTCGAGCACGACGGCTGCACTCCAAACCTCCATCGACGGAGCCTTTGTGTCTGGGTTCCGACTCGTCATGCTGATTTGCGCGGGACTGGCCGTCGCAAGCGCAGCGTTCGCCTGGCGGATGATAACGATGCGGACAACTTGAGGCGGGCGGTTTGGCAGGCCGAGAAGGCCGTCAACGGTTGCCGAGTCAAACCACTCGCGTCCGGATATTAATCTCCGACGTGAGCGTTCGATGGACGGGACATTTATTTGCGATCTCAAGCAGCCTAGAGCGCTGCTCGGGCGTCAGGTTGCCGGCAAAGTGAATGTCCCGCTCGATGCGATCCACCATGCCCTCCTTGGTATCGCATTCGGCGCAATCGGAGGCGTGGATCCTGGAGTGGCGCAGATTGACCGTGACATTCTCAAGCGGCCACCCGTTGCGACGAGCATACATGCCGACGGTCATCGAAGTACAGGAACCCAAGGCAGCAAGCAGAAAATCGTAAGGCGACGGCCCTCGATCAGTGCCGCCCGCAGAAGCCGGCTCATCGCCAATCATACGATGCGGGCCGGCGAGGATTTCCTGTACAAACCCGGCCGCACTGCCGCTGACGACCACCTCTCCTAGGCCACTCTTCCTGGCTTTCTCGCTCAGCTCCTGACGTGCTTCGGTCATGTAAGCTCCTGCTACGGTTAGTGCAGCTCACCAGGGTCGTCAGCTGAGGGTCCATAAATGCTTGGGACTGTGCCGCCCATCGGCCGAATATAGGCGCTCAATTGTCCGCGATGGTGAACGACGTCGAACAAGGCGATCCACAGCAGTCCTCCGACAGTATCTTTGAGCAAGATCTCTTGCGTGCCCTCCAGCAACCACGCCTGATGATTCCAGCCTCCGTCGTCGAGCGCGTGCAGTTGCCCAGCGAACGCCTCATGGTCGCGTTCATACGTCGAAATCATCTGCTCCAATGTGCCAAAACCGCCGGATGGCTGCCAGCGCAGCCCGCTGTACAGGCTCTTCCGGCTTTTACAGAGTCCAAGGCAGCTCTGCTGCGCAGAAACCAACAAGGCAACCAACTCTCCCGCGGAACGAGAGCGTGGATGGGGCCGGTAATCGAGGCGGCTGGCCGGCAGCGCTTTGAATATCCTTACGAAGGCAGGGTATTCCTGTTCCCACCTCTGGATGAAGAACTCGCGGTTGCTGAGCTCTCTGCCAAGCGATTGTGTGGCCATTGGAAGACTCCTATCGATCCCATTCTTTGACATTTTGATTGTAGCGCCTGGCAGGGCCGGGGACGCAAGCGAGAGCGCGACCCAAGCGGGGCTGAAAATTGAAGGCCGGTTACGCGGCCGTGCTCATCGCGAGACTGAAGCGACGTATTGCGGGTAGCGCAGCGTCGCAGAGGTGATCGGAAATGCCCGAGAGGCGAGCTCTGTAAAACGCCCCGTCTACGACGACGTCTTGAACCTGGGAAAGAGCGCGAGAGCGTTTTCGCGCTCGATCTTCTGGAGCTGAGCCTGCGTGTAGACGCCGCAATTCTGCAGCCCCATAACGTGATCGCCGATAGCGCGCGCAGGATAGTCGGTCCCCAAGACGATCTGCGACAGCGGCACGACCTTGCTGAGCGCCGCCTGGGCCACCTCGTTCGAGGTCCACGCGGTGTCGTAGAAAAACCTGGCTGCGCCAGCGTCGAAACCGTTCGGAAAATTCGCCTTCTGCTTAGGGGCGCGGGCCGCCGCGCGAAAGCGCTCAACCAGATACGGCATCGTGCCGCCGCCGTGCGCGAAGATCATGCGCACGTTGGGATAGCGGAATGCAGCGCCGTTGAAGAGCATGTTGGCGATGGCGCGGGTGGTATCGGTCTGCCACTCAATGGTGCCATCGCCGACGCCCTTAATGAGGTCTTTGCAGCAATCGCCGGTAATGGGGTGAGTAAAGACAATAGCGTTGCGGCGGTTGAGTTCCTCGAAGACGGGATCGAAATAGGCGTCGCCGAGCCACTTATCGCCGTAATTCGTGTACATGCCCACACCCTCGAGCTTGAGCGTGTCGTAGACGTACTCAATTTCCTTCAGCGTGGTGTCAATGTGCGGCAGGGGAAGAAACGCGAAGATGCCAAACTTCCCCGGATGATCCTTGGCCAACTTCGCGGCAAACTCATTCGCAGGCCGCGCGATCTTGTCCACGGTAGCCAAATCGTAGTGGGGCGGTATCGAGGTCATGGCCGCAGCCACACCGTAAGTGCCCATCTCCTCCAAAGCTTTTTCAGGAGTCCATTTGGCGAAGCCGCCCAATTCATCGGCGCCCATCGTTTCGATCAAAATCGGAGGCGTAAAGTGGCCGTGGATATCGATTCGGCCAAGCTTGGGAAGTTCGGACGGCGACTTGATGGGCGAGGTTGCCTGCCCCAGCAACGCAGTCGCAGCGCCCGCGGGAAAGAGTGCGCTCGCACCGACGACCGCGGCGGACTTCAAAAAGCTTCGGCGCGCGGTCCCCGAAGAAACGCCGCGAAACCCGTTCTCGTGAATAATATCCTTGGTTTCCTCTTCGCTCATGCCCGCTCCTTTAGGCCTCCAGAAGGTACCAACCCGTCGAAACATGTCAACAGCTTTCCCTGAAACGACACGAGAGTGGAAGACTTGCTCCGATGGCCAATATGTTCGGACAAGCTTCCGCTCATCACATTTGAAAAGCCTCTGGCAAACTCTCATGCGACGCTAGCAGCTTAGCTTCAGGCAAAATTGGATGCGTCGACCCGGGTGCCGGATCGAATGCATCCGCCTCTTATTTACCCTTCGTTTGCGCGTCGTGTTCTTTTATTTTCTTGTATTCGTCCGGCTCCTGGTTGAGCGTGCAGAAGACTTCTCCCCACTCGTCGTGGGGCTCTTGCGCCAGCGACCACGTGCGAGGCGCAGATTTCCAGGGTTTCGCCAGCACTACGGGATCCTCGATGGTAACTTCGTAGGTGAGGTAGTTCTTCGAGCTACGGGTAATGCGCTCGGTGATATGCTCCTGAGCGCTAGGAAACCATCCGCTGCCGCCACCCTCACCGCCGAAATTCCTCATCCTCTCATCGATGGCGATTACGTCCAGAACCAGCGTATCGCCCTCCCAGCGGGCAGTCGTGTCGCCGTTGAACGTGGGATCCGGATCTTTGGGATGCTGCCGCCCACCCATGTAGACCATACGGACGTCCAGAGGATATTCGTACAGCATTACCAGCCTTCCCGGGGTTTGAATCAATTCCATCGGAGCGTGTTGCGCGTCTTGCTCTAGCGTCGTGCTTGGAGTACCTGCCTGATCACACTCTCCGTAAGGAACCGGTCTCTTGTATTTAGCTTCCATACCGGGCTTGAAGGATGGCGCCGACTCCGGCGTTGCCTTGGGATCGAATTGCCTTATTGCAGCCGGGTCGAGCGGGTAAGCAAACTGCAGCATTTTTCCAGCCGCGTTTGGATACCAACGTCCCGTCAAGTCCGGATGCCCGTCGGACATGCGCGGAGCCGGTCCGCCTGGCGGCAATGGATGGATCTTGTCGAAACCCCCGACCACTGGTACAGGAGTTTTTCCAGGTCCGGGCCTATAGCTGCCCTGGGGAAAAGCGGGCGTGGAAGCCATGCACCAAGCAGCTAGTAGCACGCCAGCACTCCCAAGACCATTGCGAAACCGTCGCTTCGTTGCTGTCATTTCCCGTTTCTCCTTTGTTCACGCCCGACTCGGACAAACACACCGGCATGCTTGAGGCAGATATGTGTTCCCGTCCAAAATGGCATCCACATACTCAAATGCAAATTCGAAGGAGTTTGCCTCGCAGATGTGCTATTGGAATCCGCGTATGAGCCTGCACAGATGTGCAGGCTCATACACCCTGAACTCTATCCGAGTCAACCGAATTTGCCCTTCGTCCATCAGCCGAAAGCTTGAAGATCCACGGCATCAGTGACTCTGCTTAGACAATATGCTCAAAGGAACTAATAAACGCTGGCCGCCAGCGGATATAATCTAGCTACGTGATCTCCCCTTCCTACAAACCGAAAAGGAAGTTCATGGAACTGGCTGTGGCGGAAGCAAAACGTGCCGGCGACCGAGGCGACTATCCGATTGGTGCGGTCATTACGCGCGTCACTGGCAAGCGGGAGGTGGTGATCGCCAATGCAGGTAACCGGGTAAAAACGTCGGGATCAAGCATCAAACACGTCGAGTTGGAAACGCTCAAGTACGTGTCGAGCGGCTATGGCCGCTACCTGCTGGATTTCGTCCTCTACTCCACACACGAACCGTGCGCCATGTGCGCCGGCGCCTGCGTGTGGTCTCGAATTGGCGCGGTGGTCTATGGCGTCTCCCAAGAGGACATTGCCGCCTACGGCCGGAAGTGCGGTACCGAAGAGTATAAGTGGCGAGCTTGCCTGATCCCCTGCCAATACGTCTTCGCGAAAGGCAACCATCCGATTCCCGTCGTCGGCGGTTTTCTCCGAAAAGAGTGCCAAGCGCTTTTCAGTTACAGAGCCGCGTCGTAACTCTCCCTTTCCAGTTATTCGTCCCGTTCGATTCTTGCGGAGACACGACTGTGTCAAGGAATCAGGATACATCCTTGAGCTTGCGATACTGGCGGATCAGGTTATTCGTGGAACTATCGTGTGCCAGTGAAGGTTCTGACTGACTTTCAACTTCCGGGACGATGCGCTGGGCCAAAACCTTACCAAGCTCCACGCCCCACTGGTCGAACGAGTTGATCTGCCAGATGGCACCCTGGGTAAACACGGAATGTTCGTATAGGGCGACGAGCTTGCCAAGCGTCTCCGGCGTAAGTTTGGAGGCGAGGATTGTGTTCGATGGGCGATTGCCCTCGAAGACGCGATGAGGAACGAGCCAATCCGGTGTGCCCTCGGCCTTGACCTGCTCCGGCGTCTTCCCGAACGCCAGCGCTTCGGTCTGCGCAAAGACGTTTGCTATGAGTATGTCATGGTGGTGGCCAAGCGGATTGAGCGGCTGGCCAAAGGCGATAAAGTCACAGGGAATGAGACGAGTCCCCTGATGAATCAGCTGATAGAAGGAGTGCTGGCCGTTGGTTCCCGGTTCGCCCCAGTAAATTGGGCCGGTCGAATACGTCACATCGGTCCCATCGATGGTCACGTGTTTTCCGTTGCTCTCCATCGTCAACTGCTGGAGATAGGCGGGAAATCTCTTCAAGTACTGCTCGTAAGGCAGCACGGCAACTGTCTGGGCGCCGAAAAAGTCGTTGTACCAAATAGCCACGAGGGCCATGAGCACCGGCAGGTTCCGCTCGAACGGCGTGGTGCGGAAATGTTCATCCATCTGATGGAAGCCATCTAACATGGCTCGGAAATTATCCGGCCCCACAGCCAGCATCGTAGAAAGACCGATCGCCGAATCCATCGAGTAGCGTCCGCCCACCCAATCCCAGAAACCAAACATGTTGGCAGTATCGATGCCGAATTTCGCAACTTCCGCGGCGTTCGTGGATACCGCCACGAAGTGCCTGGCGACCGATTTTTCATCACCACCCAGACTCGCCAGCGACCACGCGCGAGCCGAGTGGGCATTGGTCATCGTTTCCAGCGTTGTAAAAGTTTTCGAGGAGACAATGAAGAGCGTCTCTGCAGCGTCAAGATCACGGACAGCTTCGGCAAAGTCCGTGCCATCGACATTGGAAACAAAGCGGAAGGCGATCGCGCGGTCGCTGTAATGTTTCAGCGCCTCATACGCCATTACCGGTCCGAGGTCGGAGCCGCCGATGCCTATATTGATCACGTTGCGAATGCGTTTGCCGGTGTGCCCTTTCCATTCGCCGCCGCGGACGCGCCAGGAGAATTCCGCCATTTTATCGAGGACCGCATGGACCTGCGGCACTACATTCTCTCCGTCCACCAGGATGGATGCGCCTCTGGGGGCGCGCAGGGCTACGTGCAGAACGGAGCGCTTCTCCGTGAAGTTAATTTTATCCCCTCGAAACATCGCGTCGATTTGCGGCCGAAGGCCCGATTCTTCGGCCAGCCGAATGAGAAGCTCGATCGTTTCGCCGGTAATGCGATTTTTCGAGTAGTCTAGGAAAATGCCTACGGCCTCAGCGGTCATCCGTTCGCCGCGCTTGGTGTCCTCCGAGAAGAGTTTTCGCAGATGTAGTTCGCGAACCTTGCCATAGTGGGCTTGGAGCGCCTGCCATGCCTTGCGCGTCGTGAGCGGCTCGAGAGCCTGGGGTGTGGCGCCCGGTGTAGCACGTACTGCCATTTTCATGCTCCCTCTTCTTCCGGCTTACTGGGCGGCCGCCCGCTGGAGCGCGGCACTTTTGGCGGTGATCACCGCCATCAAGTCATTCCAAGACTGAACAAATGACTTTGCTCCTTCGTCCTGGAGTCGCGCCGCCAACGCGTCGATATCGATGCCCGCCCTGCCGAACTGCGCCAGCACCTCTTCGCAGTCACCTCCATCCGCAGCCAAGATCGCGCCGATCTCGCCGTGATCGGCAAAAGCTTTCAATGTAGCTTCAGGAATGGTGTTTACCGTTAGCGGAGCGGCGAGCGCCTTGATGTAAAGCACGTCGGAGGCCTTGGGATCCTTGGTTCCAGTGCTGGCCCAAAGGAGACGCTGAGGACGCGCCCCGGCGTTGAAGGCGCGCTGCCATCGCGGTGAATCGAGCAGCGTCCGGTACGCCTTGTAGGTGCGCCTGGCGATAGCGATGCCGAGTTGATTGCTCAGCGGATCGGGTACTTTACCCATGATGGCTGCATCCCAGCGGCTGACGAACAGCGAGGCCACAGAAGGAACGCTGGGGTTCAACCCCGCATCGATACGGCGCTCGACACCACGCAGGAACGCGTCCGCAGCCGCAAGATATTGTTCGCGGGAGAACAGCAAGGTAACGTTAATCGGGATGCCCGCAAAGATCGCCTCTTCAATGGCAGGCACACCTTCCTCTGTTCCGGGGATCTTGATGAACACATTTGGCTGGCCCGCCCGCTTGTATAAATCCTTGGCCGCGGCCAGAGTGCTGGTTGTGTCATACGCCAGCAAGGGTGAAACTTCCAAAGACACCCACCCATCCACGCCATCCGTCCGGTCGTTGACAGACCGAAATAGCGCAGCAGCCCGGGAGATGTCATCCAGAGCCAGTTCGAAGAACAGCTCTTCGCCCGATTTGTTCTGAGCCAGCTTCTCGCGAACGGCGGCGTCGTAAGCAGTGCCGTTCTTGATCGCCTGGTCGAAGATCGTCGGATTTGAGGTAAGGCCCGTTACGGACAGTTCATCGATGTAGCGTTTGAGCGTGCCGCTATCCAAAAGGCCGCGAGTAATGTTGTCCAGCCAGATGCTTTGGCCCAGATTATGGAGCCGTTGTGTCGCTTTCATGATTTCACCTTCGGTTCCCATACTACTGCACAGTCATCAAAACTCTCGACCGGTTTGCATTTTTCGTCAGATTGCGCAGCCATTCGAAGGCCGAATCGGACAGCATGTCGTCGGTGCAGCGCCAGCGCCAGTTCCCTTCGGGATGGCCGGGGACGTTCATGCGAGCCTCTCCGCCCAGATTCAGGACGTCTTGCAGGGGAGCTATCGTAAGCATGCCGACGGAGGACCACGCCACTTCCAGCAGCGCGCGTGCCATCTCACCGCTCTGGGCTCCTCGTCCCCTTACATACTTCCAGATACCCTCTTGTTCGTCGTGACTCAAATCTTCAAACCAGCCACGAGTAGTGGGATTGTCGTGCGTGCCGGTGTACACCACCGTATTGGCCACAAAGTTTTCCGGGAGATACGGGTTGTCTGAGTGACCGTCGAATGCGAATTGCAAGACACGCATCCCCGGGAGATGAAATTGATCCCGCAGGGCATACACTTCGGGCGTGATCGTTCCGAGATCCTCGGCAATTAATGGCAGATAGCCCAGCTCTTTTTCCATCGAGCGCAAAAATTCGACGCCTGGGCCCAGCACCCAGTTTCCCGACTGCGCAGTCTGCGCTCCCGCCGGCACATGCCAAGCGGCTGAGAATGCGCGGAAATGATCCAGGCGAATGACATCGACGTGGGATAGTAGAGAGCTCAAACGATCAATCCACCAGCGATAACCGGAGACGCGAAGGCTATCCCAGTTGTAGAGGGGATTGCCCCAGAGCTGCCCCTGCGCGCTGAAATAATCGGGAGGCACACCGGCGACAAAGAGCGGCCGACGCTGTTCGTCCAAAAGAAAAAGCTCCGGGCTGGCCCACACGTCGCTCGAATCCGCAGAAACGAAAAACGGCAGGTCGCCGATTAACCTCAAACCCCTGGAGTGAGCGTGCTCCTTCATCCGCTCAGCCTGACGAAACAACAAGAACTGAACAAAGGATGCCTGGGCGATCTGGCCGGCAAGCTGACGCCTTGCTCGCTCAAGGGCTGCCGGTTTGCGTTCGATCAAATCCCTAGGCCATTCGAGATAATGCGCGTTGCCGAACCTGGCTTTCAGCGCCAGAAAGAGGGCGTAGTCGTCGAGCCAGTGACTCTGATCCCGACAGAATTGCTGATACGCGGGTCGCAAATCGGAGCGGGCGCCAGTTCGGAAGTTCTTCCAACATTTTTCCAGCAGCCGATGCTTAAACGGCGTAATTGCGTCGTAGTCGACGGTGCCCGCAGGGAACGGCTCGTGCGCGCAATCTTTGGCGCCAAGAATCTCGTCTTCGATCAACCAATCGGGGCTGATGAGCAGCGCGTTACGCGCAAAAGACGATAGGGATTGATATGGCGAGTTGCCGTATCCGGTGGGACCGAGCGGCAACGCTTGCCAGCTGGCTTGGCCGGCTTGCTGAAGCCGGTCGATCCACGACAGCGCAGTAGGTCCGAAATCGCCAATACCGTAGGGTGACGGCAGCGACGTGACGTGCAACAGAACGCCGGACGCGCGGTAATCCACGGGAAAAGGCGGCACACCAATAGTTCCGCGGCTCATACTTGCTCTTTCGCGGAATGAAACCTGCTGTCCACCATCCCCACGCCGGGCCCACCTCTCTGCAATCTTAACTTTACCATCTGTTACCGACCCGGAGCGCAGGGGGAACCAATGTATTCATGAAGGAAGCGAGGGGTAGCGTATCTTCGCTCGCTTGCGTGGGCGAGGCAAAATCACGCTCGGAACCTTCGCGACCATGATTCAAATGGCCGCAACTCGCCAACTTGCCCGGAGGGGCTGTAGCAGGCTGCACAATCTCCTGCCTAAAATGTTGCTCCGTAGAGTGAGTGCAGTTTCATCCTGCCCCTCGGAGCTTGGGTTTCAAACGTCGAGAAAACGAAATGTTAGTGCAGCAGGTGAAATTGCAGAGGGCTGCGGAGCGCTGAAAAACAAGCAGGATAGCTACAGCTGCCGCTTTATGGAAGCTTCTGGTTATACGTGACGTCTGGAATGCGCTTCCGACCTTGAATCTTTGGGGGTCTGGTGCTGCGATTCGCCGTCAAACTTCCAGAAATTTCGCGCCGATTGTAAGAACTCCATGGCACGCGGCCTGGGCTTGCGTGCTTTGGGCTCAGACTCCGCCGGAAGCACACGACAGTTTTCGTGCGTTAGTCGATTCTTGAGCCGAACACGTTGGCCGGGCATGGAGGGAGCCACCAGTGCCAGCAAAGTGCCGCCGGAGGTTGCTTCGTGCCTTTCCGTCTCGTCACTAAGACGGTTCGTTTGTAATTGGCCGAATGTAGTAACTGGAACGCCTCGAACCGAGTGTTCCTGGCGATACTGAGGATGGGGATCGAGCCACTGTTCGATAACCGCCTGATCCTTGGGCCCAATCTTAGTAAACTCGATTCCCATACCCTCCCAGGTAATATTTCCGGTCACGGTGCCTGTGGCCGCGAAGTCCGCTCCCAGGCAAGTGATTCTCACAATGACGACTCTTCCCCGGGGAAAAGGCGAGTTCGTTTTGATGAAACAGCCCGAGAAGCTTAAATCACGAGTAACGGCAATCACGTCTTCTCGCGAGTCCAAGTCAATCACTTGGGCGATTGCTCCGAAGTTATAGCGCGTCATTTGGCGGCGTTCCGTCACGTCTTCCTCGTACTCACGCTGTCCTAATCACAGTTTCGTGCCTCGGCTGGGTGTGGGGAATAGTACTTTGAGGTAATCTAGCATCTGGGTCGGAGCACAACCCGACTGATCATAACGTATGTATATTCAATTATTTGCGAGCGAGCCTTAAACGAAGTACTACGGTTACCTTGTTGGGCCAGGGCCCGACACTAATCATCCAGGTCTTCCCGGAACACCGGTTGAGTAGGGTCGAGGCGACCGTCGACGACGTCCATGAGCAGGCGCTCGTACGTACTTGAAGCCTCTGCCAGTGACGCGTGCCCCCGCTCCCACTGAAGCGCTCCACCTGTCGAGTAAATGAGTGTGAAATACCGCCCTGACGAATACTGAAGTTCAAGCGTATGGCTCGGCATGTCCGGGTCACCGGTCTGTCCGAGCACGTCCATCAGCGCGACAGACCACTGCCGACCCTTGGGGTCGGTAACGACCTGGCGCTCGACGTACTCCCAGTCGTCCATGCTCCACAAGGGCATAGTTAACCCAGCAACTCACCGAGCGCTCTCGCGACCTGCGCGCCGGTGAATGGTTTGGGGATCAGCAGCACGCGCTGCGCCTGCCGGGAACGAAGGCTCGCGTCAGCCTCCTCCGGCGTGTCACTGATGATGATGACCGGAAACTCGGCATGAGCCGGATGGTCACGCACAGCATCGAAGAGCGATTCACTCATGTCGTAAGCGGAGCAGTCGAGCACGAGCGCCTCCGCATGTTGATCGAGAATCAGCTCGTTGACCGAGGAGCTATAGCCGGTCGCGAAAACTTCGAATCCGCGATCGCGCAGCGCAAACGTCAGCAGCTCGGCGATCTCCGGCGTGTCGTCGATGAGCAGGATGCGAGGCAATCGAAGGCTACTTCTTGCCGGTGCCTGCGCCGGGCAGGCGCTTCTTCTTGCCGGCGGACGGCTCCAGATCCAAGACCCACACTCGGCCACCGGCGGTGTAATAGGCCCGATGGTCGTTTTCGATCATCGCGCCCCACGCTTCCAGTGTGCGCATTGCGAAGGTATATCCCTCAAAGTTGTTGCGCGTATGGTCCAGCACCTCATTCGTGTGCCAGTTGTCGGTAAGGAGGGCGTCACCCGGGTGCACGCGCAGGACGGTGTAGTAACGGTCGTATGCAGCCTCAGGCCGCACATCGCGCGTCGATCCGCGCTTCTTGCCCTCGTTGACGATATAGCTTTCCTGCGCTTCTGGAGCGGCAGGTGGACGGATCGCGTTATCGCTCATAGTGTTTGGGCAATAGCCGCGGCTTGTTCCGCGGAGGCCATATTTACGAGGTTTTTTGCATCCGCAGCCCGGATCAAAGCGTCGGGTAGCTGCACGCCCATCATTCGCCATTGCTCATTGGCAAAGTTCTGCAGCTTGGCGATGTGCTCGGCGTGGAGGTGGCCGAAGCGTCCTTGCAGCTTCAAGTATTCCGACACCGGCCGCATGTTCCGGGGGCGGAAGCTGTAATCGTACGCGCGCGTCTCGGGATTCCACTCCCAGATAGGATAAAGCCCGCATTCGACGACCAGGCGGCCGAGATCGATCGAACGAGGCGTCTCGTATACGAAGCCCTTCTGGCACGGGGTGTAAATCATGAGGTACGCGGCGCCCTTGTGATTGAGCCCCTTGCGTACCTTATTCATCAGATCGATCGGATAGCCCACGCTCGCGGTGGCCACATAGCAGTGGGGATGGCCGGCAGCCATCATGCGCGCGAGGTCCTTTGGGAACAGCGTCTTTGCTTCCGGAACCATCGGCCCGGGAGGGGAGAAGGTCGTCATGCCGCCGTAGGGCGTGCGCGATGAAGCCTGAATGCCGGTGTTTGCGTACTGCTCGTTGTCGTAGCAGATAATCAGGCAGTCGTGATTGCGATAAAGAGCGCCTGAAATCGAGGCCAGGCCGATATCAGACGCGCTACCGTCACCCGCCTCGCAGATGATGTTGGGAAAGGCGCCCTTCCATTTTCCCTTTCGGATCATAGCCTCATAAGCAGCGGCGACTCCCGCGGTGAAGCTTCCGGCGCTGCCAATCTGCGTGTGCGCCCAGGGCACATTGTAGGGTGTGCACAAATACGAACTGTTGGCGACGTACATGCACCCTGTCGGTCCGACCAGGATGGTGTTGTCGCCCGCGGCCTTGCTCGTCATTCGATACTGAATGGATGGCCCGCAGCCGGCACACGTGCGGTGGCCGGGGACGAACGGCTCTGTCGACGGCAACTCAGGATTGTAGAACCGCGCCCCTTGATTCGGGCTGTCGAGAAGTGGCAGTAGTTGTCGCTGAACTTCGATTACCGGCATTTCCATTCCTCCAGATCAGTGGCCCCAAGATCCCGCACCCTTCTTGCCACAGGGCGGACCTCTACGGTAGGCCCAACTTCACCATGTTACTCTTCGAATCCGACCCAATGCGTGCGCTTTTCAATGGCGCCACGTTTTTGGGCTTCGATCATTTTCTGAGTCATCCAATAGAATTCCTTCAGTACGATCGCCTCGCCACCCATTCCAGCCATGAACGAGACAACCAGCGGGCGCTTTTGGCTTTCGTAGAGCGCCGCGCAGACCTCAGCGTACAGCGAGCCGCCGCTGCTCACGCTGCCGAGTCCCATGTTGGTTTCGATCACACCCACCACCTTGAATTTACTGAGGGCATCCTTCACCTGATCGGTTGGGTAGGGCCTGATGGTTCGCAACCGCACCATGCCGACCTTTGCGCCGCGATCACGCATGTGCCGAATCGCGTAACGCGCCGTCACCGCATGGCCGCCCTGTATGAAAAAGACGACGTCAGCTCCTTCGGTCATGAACTCTTCGACCCACGGGTCGTACCGTCTTCCGAAGATTTTCGCGAACTCGTCATGGACTTCCTCAATGACCGCCATCGAACCTTCCATGGCGCGCGCACGTTCCAACTGAAGCGGAGGACCCTGCTCGGGCATGATTTGCGGTCCGTGCGACACCGGATGCCGCGGATCGAGCGGATAAGGATGCTTGTAGGGTGGCAGGAATTCCCTCACCTGACCCGGGTCTGGCAATTCGACGTCGGTGGTGATGTGCGAAACGAAAAAACCATCCTGGCAGACCATCTGGGGCAAGAGTACCCGCGGATCCTCACCGATTCGATACGCCATCAGGTGATTGTCGAATGCTTCCTGAGCGTCGCTCGACCAGCCCATGAGCCAGCCCATATCGCGCGTCGACAGCGCGTCGGTATGCTCGGAACCGAAATCGCCGGGCGGATCGAGCGTCCGGTCGGCGATCATCATCTGTACTGGCATGCGACTGCCCGAGATCGGCGAATAGAGCTCGTAGGCAAACTGCACACCCACGCCCGAGCTGCCCGTGAAAACACGCGCGCCGCTCGAAGAAGCACCGTGCGCAATGCTCAATTGCGAGTGCTCGCTGTCGGCCACGATGTACTCGGCGTCGAGTTCTCCGTTGGCCACCATTTGCGCCAGTGCCATCATCGTGGCCGTGTAAGGCCGGATCGGGTAGGCCGCAATCACATCAACGTCGGCATACTTGGCGGCTTGCGCCGATGCGACGCAGCCATTCATCCGGACCGTCTTCTTCTTTTTTATCTCGGTAGCCGTTGCCATAGTTTGCTCCGCAGTCCGCCTGAAGTCAGGCGCGATTGATAGCTACGCAGACACCGCGATTGATTCACACCGATTGTCCGACTTCATCACACCTAGCGCCAATTCTCAATGTCCTTCGCCGGACGGTCCGCAAGGTTTGCCAGTTCTGCAGCCTGCCGCCCGTGCAGCCCAGGCGTAATGGCGAACGCCGTGTCCATCCGCACCACACCCGTATCAAAATCCAGCTCGGGCACGCCCTCGAGGCAGCCCGTCGGGCATTCCTCGATGCACACACGGCAACCCTTGCAGTAATCGACCAGAATCTTATAGAGGCCGTTCGAACGCACCGAACGCACGATGCATGGCTCCGGACATACCAGATAACAGTTGTCGCAGGCGTTGCAGGTGCCGCAGCTGAAGCAGCGGCTGGCTTCTTCGGTGGCCTGCTCCTCCGAGAACGCCTGAATGACTTCCTGTTGCGTGCTGCGCCGGCTCGCGGGCGGCAGCATCGGCTGCCGGACACGCGGGAAGTGCGGGAAATAGGTCATGTTCATGCGGTTCAGATCGACGATGACGTCGACCGCAACGGTCCGGGGCTGCAACGGCTCCCGGCGGAGCACTTTGTCCAGATTGAATGCCACGCGCTTCCCGTCGCCGACGGCATTCACCACCATCAGCGGCTGGCCCGAACCCAATTGCACGACATCGCCTGCCGCGAAAAAGTTTGTGTCGCCGAGGCGCCCGAACCGGTCGATCTTGATCGTGCCGCGCTCCGTCTTGAACTCGTCCGGCAACCAGCCGAGCGAGGCGCGCTGTCCCACGGCGATGATCACGTTGTCGACGGCGAAGCGCTCGGCGGGAGCATCTCGGTCGATGGCGATGGGCGAAGCGTTGATGGCGCCGGAGAAGCGCGCCGGATGCAGTTGCAGCGCCTCCACCTTGCCATTGCCCAGCACGGCGGTCATGGCCCGGCCATGCAAAAGCTCCACGCCCTCCTCCACCATGTCGTGCAGGTCCTCGGGCACGGCGGGCATCTCGCTGGTATTGGCCTCCACCGTAATCATGGTTACTTCCTGGGCGCCTTGCCGGAGCGCTTCCCGCGCGCAATCGATGGCGGTATTCCCGCCGCCGATGACGGCGACTCGAGGACCCAGCTTGACCTTTGACGTGCCCATGCCGATGTCGCGGAGGAACGGAAGTCCGAAAAGCACGCCGTC
>Ga0206991_10006_pt1 | contig 47893 bp, 36 predicted proteins | sample Alteio_BWMinCont_9_FD_153286 | JGI IMG/M metagenome (GOLD analysis project Ga0206991, IMG submission 153286) | Enriched cells from forest soil in Barre Woods Harvard Forest LTER site, Petersham, Massachusetts, United States -... | ecosystem: Environmental > Terrestrial > Soil > Temperate forest >...
TGGATTTCCACGAGGTCTATGCTCGCTTTCGTCGATTCCAAGATTCGAGTTCTTGTCTCTAATGTTGGCTCCGTAGTTCCGAGCGCCGATCCTTGGTCGCGTGTCGTAATCTGTCCCATCGATTTGTCCGCCTTACAATTTCCAGACCGCTTGAACCATGAAGTTATTCCGCGACGACATGATCCGCAGTTGACGGGAATAATCTCGCAGGCTGAAACGTAACTAGTGTTGTAAGGCGTTTACTTGACGAGGGCCAAAATGCGAATGAATCAGCCCCACGTCGTTGTGACTGCTGCAAGACCGTACCGAAGAGGAGGAGCCTGACGAAGATGAATGAAGTCATCGTAATTAACAATCCATCGAAACCGCCCAGCGTGTACGAGTATCGAGCCCAAGCCAACGCGGCTCTCGACAGCCGGCCGAATAACGTCGCCGAGAAGATAATTCGTTTCGCCGATGTGACGATCGATGTCGGCCGGAGGAGAATAACGCGGAGTGGTGAAGTGGTTGAAGTAACACCTGCCGAGTATAATCTCCTATTGCTGTTTATTCACAATGTCGATCGTCCGTTAACGCGCGATGCAATCTTGAATATCGCCTGGGGCTATGATTGCTATCCCTACACCAGAACGGTGGATGCGCACGTGTGTCGACTTCGGCAGAAGTTTGAGCCGAATCCCGCCGCACCTCGTCATTTCTTGACCATCCACGGAATCGGTTATCGATTTCTTGCGTAGCGCTGCTCGCTGAATAGATCCGGCGCCTGCATATCAGCTCTGCGGGTTTCGCTAGCGTTTCGAGGAGAGTGGGGTGGGCTTGTTAGCTGTCTGCGCTGCTGCACCGCTAGCTAGCGCGAGTTCTGGAATCACCCTGGGTGGATCGCTCCATTCCGCCGCTTCGTGCGAGGGGAACGCTTCGGCTTCCTTCACGAATGTCAGGAAGCGCAGGGACGCGTCAAGGTCCACAAGGATATAGTCCCCTCTGCGGACCTGAGCGGTCGCTATCAGGTTCGACAGCGGTTGCACCAGAAGCCTGTCTATGGCGCGCTTCAAATACCTCGCGCCATATTTCATATCGATCCCTTGATCAAGCAAGAAAGACTTAGCCTTCTCGGTAGTCTGGAACGCGAAAGACTTGTTGGGCGCCGCGGCGAGGATGCGCTGCTGTACTGAGGCCAGTTCGATGTCGAGGATTTTTCGTAGCTGCTCGCTCCCGAGAGGATGGAAGGTAACGATCTTGTCTAGACGGTTGATGAATTCCGGCTTGAACTTTCGCCGGACCGCTCCCAGGCCGCTACGCTCGAGTTTTCCATTCATGGCTTCGCCCAGTGTGCCTGGACGAGGTTTGCCGACGGGATCATATGCATTGAATCCCAGCGTTGGGCTCATCAGCGCGCTCATTTCGGAAGCCCCTAGATTGCTGGTCATGAAAATTATCGACCGTGAGAAATCTACTTTTCGGTTATCGCCCAACGTGAGGGTACCCTTGTCCAATATTCCGAGCAGCAGATTCCACAAAGCGTCGCTGGCCTTTTCAATCTCGTCGAAGAGAACGAAACTTAGCTTCATTGTCGAGGTGTGATGTTGGTTCAGTACTTCCTGGCTGAGGAAGGGCGGCGTTTCGCGATGGCCCAGGTATCCCGGAGGCGACCCGATCAGCTTGGCGATCTCATGGCTGTGCTGGAACTCGGCGCAATCGATCTTAATCACCGCGCGGGAATTGTTCACCAATGATTCGGCCGTGGCTTCCACGATGCGGGTTTTCCCCGACCCAGTTGGCCCCAGGAAGAGAAGGTTCCCAATAGGCCTGCCGGGGGCGTTCATGCCAGTGAGATACATCTGATAAATGCTCACAATCTCTCGAATCGCTTCCTCCTGCCCGACAATGCGCTTGCGCAGGTTTGCTTCAAGCTCCAAGGACTCGCGCCCCATTTTGTTGGGATCAAGTGGAACATTTGTGCGGCCCATTTTCTTGTCCTCGCCTTCCTGGCTCCTAAATCAGTCCTCGTTTATTTGTCTTCGTTCACTTATGTAGACCGGCGCGATCGCGCCGGCGTTCCCGCATTCACAGTTGGTTTACCGAAACTTTACAGCCATTGAAAGGGCCGATCGTGACCTCGCTACCGGTACTCGGAACACAAAAAACGGGGGAGCGGAATATTGTCGGGCGATTAACAGTACTGGAAGGTGTAAGGAGATGGTGCGCGGATATCCGCAGCGGAGACTACGTTTGAAACGACAGCTGAGATTGGTTGTGCTATCAGGTGCGCTGGTTGCTATTCCTGCGGCCTTTGTTCATCCATTCGGCGCATTGAAGGCGCAAAGATCCGACAGACCATTGTTGCTGGACGCGAGCTTCGACCCACAGGTGGTGAGAATACTCGAGAGATCGTGCCAGGATTGTCATTCGGAAAAGACGGCATGGCCCTTGTACAGCTATGTGCCTCCCCTGTCGTGGATGATCGAGCGCGACGTCGCGCGCGGACGCGGTCATATGAATCTTTCTCGATGGAACGGGTACCCTCCGGAGCGCCAGCAGGAGATTCTTTCCGAGATGTCCAACCTGGTCAGAAACCGGGTGATGCCTCTGCCTCGATATCTCCTGCTACATCCCGGGGCAAGGTTGTCGGATGCGGAAGTATATTACTTGTATCAGTGGTCAAAAAGCGAACGTAAGCGCCTGAAGACGGATACCGCGGCGGCGAATCCAGCCATCTCGCCCGGCAGTAAATAGGGGCGAGCTGAGCGAGTTCTCGGCTTTGTCAGGCATCGAGCTTCACGGGGCCATCCGCATGTCCCACGCACGTCAGCACAAAGCCTTGCGCTCTCCAATAGGGATCAAGTCCCTCTTCGGTGTCCATCCGCACGTTTCCGGCCAGCAACCTCGTTTTGCAGGTTCCGCAGTGTCCTTGCCTGCAGGATGAAGGGATGCCGACTCCGTGCGCTTCGGCCGCCTCCAGCAGTGTTTGTCCGCTGCGCACCGTACAGGCTTTACCAGAGCGGCCGAACTCGACCACCACGCCCTCTTCAAGCGCCAGCGTTTCCGCGTGAGCATTCTTGGGAACAGGGCTACCGAAACTCTCCTGCATGATGCGTTCCGGCTCCACTCCGAGACCCATGAGGATCGCGCGGCTGGCCTCCATGAAGGGAGGCGGACCGCAAAGAAAGAAGTCCGATGACCTAAGGTCCTTGATCGTATCCTGTACAAATTCACGATTGATATGTCCCCGCCGGCCATGCCAATCGTCATTAGGTTCCGACAGCACCACATGATACTGAAGCATCTGCCGGGATCGTAATCGCTCCAACTCGCTTTCGAATATGATGTCGCCAGCAGTGCGAACGCAGTACAGTAACGTTGCGGTTGTCTGCACACATAGGTCGTCTATGTAGCGGAGCATCGCCATCATGGGCGTAATCCCGCTTCCTGCCGCAATTAGAACCACGTTGTGGTGCTTGCTCTCGTCGAAGTAGAATTGCCCGAATGGTCCGTGGGCTTCGACCGTCATTCCAACGGAGGCCCGATCGTTCAAAAACAGCGACACGCATCCCTGGTCTACCCGCTTCGTTGTGATTTCAACATAACCCGACCTCGCCGGAGAAGAACAGATCGAGTACGAACGGATCACCTTTTTCCCATCGAACAGAAATGAGAACGTAAGAAACTGGCCGGGCCGCGCGCTGATCTTCCGATCATTGGGGACAATGAACCGCAGGGTCTTTGAGTCCGCAGTCTGAGCCGTGATGCTCGCCAACCTCAAGACCAGGGGCTCGCTTGGAGACGAACCCGTAGAGGGGACAATTCCACCGGTCTTGTCTAATTTCGCGCCGGCAGCCACGATTCCGTTCGGCCGGCGGATGGCGAGAGCCAGCATGCCCAAACCCACCAGGGAAATGAATCCGATCGTTTTGCCATCATTGCCAATAATTGGCGTACTGTGATCCGCGGTAGCAGAGACTTGCTGCGTTACCGTGCTCCCGCCTATGGCTGCAGTCGCCGCTACTTGAGCCAGTCTCCGTTTGACAGCCTCGGGCGTCTGAGTAGCGGACAAATATGCGATGATTTGTTGATCTTCGCCGGGCTGGATTGCTCCCGCACTACCGGCAGCATAACTTACCATACGGCTGACCGTCGCGCTCCACTCCTGTGGCGTTTCCGCAGTCGTATAGACGCGATCCAGGCTATGGCAACGACCGCAGCGCTGGTCCACAAGTGCTCTAGCCACCTCCAGGCTCGCTGAGTTCACTGTCCCCTTTGGCGCCATTTGGGATGCCAGGTACGACACGATAATCTGGGAATCTGCTTCCGATATTCCCGAATCAGGCAGCGCGCGCATGCGGTGTACAGTCGCCAGCCAACCCTGGGCGTCCTTGCGAGCTCCCACAATACGGTCCAAATTGTGACATTTGGAGCAGCGCTTCTCCATGGTTGCGGCGGCCAGATTCATATCGATTGCCGCTGGCGGTAGATTGATGGCCGAAAGCGAGACTGTTTGCATCCGGGTCTGATGAGCAAGATACGGACCGGCCGTGATACCGATGAGCACGAACGACAACACGAAAATCACCAGGCCAATCGGTAGCAACAAAGAACGGTAAGTTTTGTAATAACGTGCGACGAGAACCTTGACGAAGAGAAGAGGGCTTAGGACCATCGCCAAGGTCAGGTGAATCATGGTGCCAGGCGAAGCGCCCCCAGAAGTCTCTCCCAGACGCGCAACCATGAAGTATCCCATCACGCAGAACAACGTGATGAAGAGATAGCCACCGACGCGATGGGCAGCGATTAAGAGGATACTCGTTTTTGCATCCTTCACCCGGGCGGAAGCCTGCAGGACAAGCCAGACATTCAAGGCGCCGACGAGAACGAATGCAATGCCTAACCAGACGCTTGTTGAGCTATTCATGGTTGAAACGGATACTCAACTCGGTGGAGTGACTGGCGCCGGCGCTAAGGAGTTGACAGGCTCTTGAGGTACGCGATGATCGCCGCGCGTTCCTCTTGCTTGGGAACCCGAAATCCCATGTCGTTATCCGGAGCGACGGACTCCGTATCGGTCAACCACTTATCCAATTCCGCTTCGTCCCAGGTGACTCTTGCCTTCTGAAGCGCTTCCGAATACTTAAAGGTCGTCACCTTGCCAGCGGGTCTGCCGAAAACCCCGCGAAGGCGAGGGCCTTCATGATCCGCGTCGAGGGCGTGGCATCCGGAGCAACGCTTCTCGAACAGAGACTTCCCGTCTTGCCCGCCCTGCCCCGCGGCTTGGGAAGGCTGAACTGTCCAAAGCGCCACGAGGGCCAGGACGCCCAAAGCCACAATCGAAGCGCTACGCGCCTTGTTGACGCATTGCCTTTTCTTGATCATCATCCCAGGTGCTCTATTAAGTCAGATGCCCGATTAAGCGGCGGTGGTCAGCAACTCGTCGAGTGTCTCGGCGCCATCGTACTGGCTACGGTCGGCGATTTCCTGGCACACGATGCAGAATGCCGTCGACGGCACTGCCGCCAGGCGTTTGGGACTGATGTCCTCTTCGCAGCTCAGGCACACGCCGAAACTTCCTTCTTCGATGCGGTCGAGCGCCGCCCGGACGTTCCGCAACAGATTGGAGTCGCGGTCCAGACTGCGGATTGCCAGCTCGCGCTCGGTGGCGTACTGCACTTCATCGAGAGAGTCGGGACACTTTTCGATAGCGATGCCGTCGCGATTACGTAACATTTGCGCCAGTTCCGCCCGCTTAGCCTCTAGGACGCTCTTGTATTTGTTCAAATCACTCTTTGTCATTTCTTTCCTCTTTCTTCTTTTCTTCTCGCATTATCCGGCGGTAACCGTTTCACCGGCCAGCGACGAGTTCACCACCGCGAGGCTGTGGTTCCGGCGAACGAACTGAACATCCGAGATCCCCAGAACACTGCGCAGTTTGTCATCAGGAACTTTCATGGGGCCGGGCGCCGGCGCTGCTCCGGGTGCTGGTTGCGGAAAGGCAGTAGACATGGCGGTGTGAAACGTCACATTTCCTTCCACCTTTTGCATCACCTGGTGGATGTGCCCGTTGAGTACGGTGACGGATCCGAAGCGCTTGAGATACGAAAGCGCCTGGGCGCTGTCCTGTGTACCCCAGCCCCACTCCGGATATACCGTCCAGAGCGGAATATGAGCGAATAGCACTACTGGTGTGCTGGCCGATTTTCCCTTCAAATCGTCTTCGAGCCATTGGACCTGATCCGCTCCCAGCTTGCCCATGCCTTCCAGCATCATGACGTTGACCAAGCCGACAAAATGCACGCCCTTGTGATCAAAGCTGTACCAGCCTTTGCCCTTGGTGTCCTTCCCGTACCGTTCCAGATAGGCCTTCCCGTCGTCGACGGAAGTGTCGTGCTCACCGGGAACATAAAAAACGTCTTTGGCCCGAGCCGATTTCAGCACTTGATCCATACCGTCGAACTCTCCGGGTTTCGATTGATGCGTGAGGTCGCCGGTGTGAATAAGGAACTCAGGCTGCATTGGAAGCGCGTTGATTTTGTCGATCGCGGCTTGCATCGTGCCGATGACGTCCGGATTTGCCGGCTTGTTAAAGCCGATGTGGCTGTCGCTGATCTGGACAAACGTGAAGTCGTCTTTCGATGGTTTCGCGTCGGCTCCGAGCAATTTCGAAGTGGGTACGCCTCCAGCGATCGACCAGACGACACCAGTTCCAGCCCAGGCCATACATTGAAGAAAGCCTCTGCGGTCTATGCCGTCTTCGAGAAGGTTGCGATCAATGAGTTTGTTCAAGAGTTCCTCTTTCTTGTGGTCTGCTTTCACGATCAATACTTCCGTAATCGCGAAAATATTCCCGGCAGTGTCTATTCCGCCTGCACTTTTGCTGCGGCAGCCCGCAGGCGGCGACGTTCGGCACGAGTCCACTCGATAACCCGAACGGAATCGTCAGCCGACAACTTCGCTTCCGGATGGATCACGACATAGCGATGCGGCGGCATTTCGTGGTTTTCGATGACCGTCGCTATGGCCGTGAGGAGCATTCGCTGATCCACTGGCTGGAGATCATCCCAACGCGAAAGGTTGAGGTGTTCGCGGGCGTGCTTCACGTCGTTTTCGACTAGCCAGGAAACGGGCGCCACACGGCTGTACAACGGCCATTGGGTTTTCTCCGAGTGGCAGTTCACGCAAGCGTTGGTAAGCACGCCGGCTACCGACGGGGGAATGTCCGCACCCGGCAACAGCGGAGCGCTAGCTCGGTCCGATACCTCATGCGGTAGGGGATGCACAAATACAGATGCAAGAATCCACACCAGTAGCAAGCTGGAAACGGCAAGTCCCGTAATCGCCCGACGCTTCGAGGAGAACAGCGCAGCGTCTCTGGAGTCTATAACTGTCTGGTTCATGCCTTGCTAGACCCGCAAGGCGATGTATGTATTCCCGGACTTAGTGCCCGCGCAAGGCTCGCGCCAACTCAAGCAGTTCTGCGTTATTGAGATCGGATACTACCCAGTACGTCATTTCCGCGCCGTTCCAGTGGAGAATCTGGTAGCCTTGCGCTTCCTCTTGCCGGATGGCGTCGTCGGTAGAGCCGTGATTCGGCCACAGAAAGACGTTGATGTTGTGCATGCGGCGCTGGTAGACGATCACGGCAACAGGCCGCCCGTCCACATAGTCAAGCCTGCCGCCCACTAGCGTCCAGCCCAGCTCCGACAGGTCCGGCACAGGCGGTGAGAAATCAAGCCTGCCTTGAAACCAGGGTTTCACGGTGTGGCGGTCCGAGGAAGGCACATCGATCAAATGATTGGGCTGCAGCGATCGGATATGGGAGGTGAGCACGGCGCTGGCGATTAGCTGTTGATGGGACGATCGCAAACTATTCGTTACGAGTAAGGCGCCGACGGCCGTCATCAACAGAAGAACGGCCGCGGCAGGCATCCAGCGGAAAGATTCAAATCGCAAGAAATCGAATCGCGAAGAACGCCGAGCCCGGGCCTCTTCTTTGGCGGCGCGATGCACCGTCGCGTCAATACGTTTTACGAAATCGGCCGATGGATAGGCGCGCAGATCAGGGTCGCGCAGAGCTGACCGCAAGACGAGTTGCTCGTCCTGGGCCTGTTGGCAGTCCTGACACCCAGCCAGATGCTTCTGAATACGAAGGCTCTCCGCGACGTCTAATTCTTCGTCCAGGTAAGCGGGCAGATAGGTACGGGAATCATCGCAGGTCATCTTAGGCCAGCTCCTTCTTTGGGATTGAGACGCTTCGGGGTCGAGAGTATCCGCCTCAACCAATCGCGGCCGCGCGCGAGCCGCGACATAACCGTCCCGAGGGGGACCCCGATTGCCGCGGAAATCTCCCTGTAGGAGAGGCCTTCCATCTCCCGCAAGACGATGGCTTCACGAAAGTCCAAAGGCAGTTGTTCCAAAGCCTGCCTTACTTCTTCGCGATCGCAAGAAATCAGCAGAATCTCCTCGGGATCAGGCGAACGCTCCCGCGGATCGTCCAGCGCGTCCTCGAAGCCAAGCGTGGCTCCTCGGTTCCGATTTCGTTTCAACCAGGTCATGGACGTATTCCGAACAATAGTAAGCAACCAGGCCTTGGCATTTTGAGGCTGGGCATCGTCGCCACGGTAGCTCTCAAAAGCAGAGAATGCCCGCAGAAAGGCGTCCTGAACAACATCTTCCGCATCTTCATGGCTCCGGGTCAACCATTTGGCAAGGTTGTAAGCCGAGCTAAGATGAGGCGAAATCTGCTCCTCGAAACGGCGTAGCTTCTCCTGTGGCGTCAATTGGCGGTACCCGTCTACAGAGACCGTTTTCGTCGGCTTTTTATTCCCCATACAAACGCACTCGGCGCCGGGCGGGTACCACCGAGAGTCCCACCCGGCACGCGTGGCGCTTCTAAAGTGATTTGAGGAATGTAATCAACTGCTGCTGTTGCGTAGCGCTCAAGAAGTTAAAGTTCTGGATCACCCCCTGTGCCTCGCCTGCATGGCGCTGGATGGCATCGCTTAAAGTCATCGAGGCATTATCATGCATAAAACGAGATTTTATGTGCAGCCCCCACAGCGGAACGGTGCGCAGCTTGTTTGCGGTGTCTGCGGGGCCGGCTTGAACGATACCATCGCCGGTGCCCACATCGTGCAGTAAGAAATCACCATAGGGATGAAACACTTTGTTCCCTAAAGCCGCGGGAACCGTATAGGCGCCGCCGTTGATAACCGTTCCCGGCGGATCGGTGGTGAGAGTTGCGACGTGACACGTGACGCAACCGATCGAACTGAACAGGCTCTGTCCTGCGATGGCCTCCGGGGTCGACTCTAGCACTGTGTCACGCGGTGGAACTTGGGTCCCGCGAATGAATTGAGCGAAATGGTCAATATCCGCCAAGCCGAGGGCGTCCGGCTTGTCTTCCGGGTCGGTGGTCACTTTGCAGACGGAGGTGACATCTTTGGGCTTCAGGCGATTTGTAACACCCATCTCGTTCAGATAGGCATCGCCCGAAAAAGAGAGAATGGTCGGGTCCTGGTCCTTCCAGCCAAACTTGCCGACTCCTGTCTTCCCCGGCGCCTCGAAGATCGGAACCTGGATCGCCTCCCCGTGAATCATTCCACCGCTCTGAGCCGGCTGATTGGCAGCAATCGCAAGGTACGTACTGTCACCGACTGACTCTACGAAGCCATCGCCCAGCGTGTTGAGAACCGCGCGCAAGGTTCGGATATTCTCTGTGTCTGGTATATGCTCCTGGGCTTGCGGACATATGGAACGGTCGTTGACGATGGAACGGCCAGTTATAGTGTTGGCTCCTTCGTTGATCGTGATCGTAGGGTTGACAAAGTTGCCATTTGCGTCGTTGTGGCCAACGCGCTGTTCAGTAAATTGACTGGCCGCGCCAGCCACGCCGTTGTTATGGCACTCGACGCAAGCCGTCGCATTGAAAACCGGACCCAGTCCGGTACTTGGATCATGTCTTCGTTCGAACTGTGCCTGATCGAGGGCGAAGGTGTCGCCGGGCGGCTCTTCAATGCCATTACTGACGCTCCGCGAACCGGGATTGACTGTTAGTTCCCGCGTTGAGTTGATCGTCTGTCCCAATGTGGGCGTGGTAAAGCCGGCTGGCGCTTCCGTCTGGGATTGCTGCCCGACCAGGGCGATTGCCGCGGCCCCAATTATGGAAAAGATAGCGACTTGTCTATGTTTCAATCCGTTTAATCTCCTTAGGACGTGGTGGTTTTGGTTAAGCTTGGTTTCTACTGCCTAGACCGCACGCCGGGGCGAAATATTCCTCATCGAGCAAACATGTCAGCATTTAATTTCGCTCCATGAACTCTGTACAGTTCCGGGAATATTGTCGCGCTGCGCTCTGTCTTCTCCAGTGAGGAAAATCTATGATCGAAGGAATACTCCAACCACGGCACCTACTGGTGATTCTGGCAGTTGCACTGTTTCTGTTCGGCCCGAAGAAGCTGCCTGAGCTCGGAAAGGGCTTGGCCGAAGGAATTCGGGGATTTAAGAACGCCATCAAGCCGAGCTCGGACGAATCTGCGTAGTGTGTACGCCTCGCCTAACGTAATCATCCTTCCTTGGCTGCGGAAGTCCGTCTTGCCTCCGGACTTTAGCGGTTGCGCTTTTATTCCCGCGTCCCTGAGACAAGCGAGGGAATATTCTCGGCCGGTTTCAAGTCTTCCAGTTTGAAGAGCACTTTATTCGTAACGCACCACCAAGTCCACAGGGAGAAATGCTTGACCGAACAAATGCATCAGAACTTAGAACAGACGAAACATATCCGGCTAAACTGGATCTGCGCGGGAATGCTGCTGGGAACCGTAGTGGGCTGTCTATCCGCTCAGACAACCAGCGCTCCGCCGAATAACTATCTGGTTCACAGCCTGGTTTCCGATCTCGCCAATACTGCCGACCACCAGGATCAGAATCTGGTGAATCCATGGGGCGTGGGATTTGGCCCCACTCCGTTCTGGGCCGGAAATAACGGCACCGGCACAGCCACCCTATACGGGGGCACCGGCGCGGCTATTCCACTGGTGGTCACAATTCCCCAGGCGGGAAATGCGGGCACGGCTGGCCCCGTGACCGGAGTTATTTTTAATACCTTCGCCTCAAATGCGAACGCGTTCGATGTGCAACCGGGCAAACCTGCACTTTTCATGTTCTGCTCGGAAGATGGTGTCATCTCAGGCTGGAATGAGGCCGTAAGCGGATCCCAAGCGTCGATACTCTTCGACAACTCCAAATCCGGGGCGGTATATACAGGATGCGCGCTGGGCGGAACCGCCGCGGCACCCTATTTGTTCGCGGCGAACTTCCATGCCGGAACTATCGATGTGTACGACGCCGATTTCAACCTGAATCCACCACCGTTCAATCAGAGTGTTGGCCCGCAACCATTTTCTGGGTCATCGTCTTTTTCGAACCAGCCGATTCCGGTCGGATTTGCTCCATTTAATGTGCAAAACATCAACGGCACCCTGTTTGTGACTTATGCAAAACAGGACGCCCAGAAGCACACCAATGTCGGCGGTGCGGGCAATGGCTATGTTGCCATGTTCAACCTTAATGGCAGCCTCATCGCGAATCTCATCAGCCAGGGACCGCTCAATTCGCCCTGGGGGGATGGCGATCGCGCCGGACAATTTCGGACCGTTTGCAGGCGCACTTCTGGTTGGAAATTTCACTGATGGCGAGATCAACGCATTCAATGCGACGACGGGGGCATTGCTCGGTACCCTTGACGACACCGCCGGCAACGCAATCGCGATTCCCGGACTATGGTCTTTGAATTTCGGAGGCGGCGCTAACGGCGAAGATCCCGGCACGCTGTACATCACTGCGGGAATTGGCGGCGGGCCGAATAACGATCCGGTGGAGTCACACGGGCTGTTCGCCAGCATCCAAGCCGCGCCCTTCTTCCAGACGGCAGGCCTCATTAACGGCGCGAGCTTCATCCCCGGACCCATCGCTCCCAATACCTGGGTCTCAATCAAGGGAAGTGGCTTGGCCGCTACCACGGGCAACTGGCAGGTTACGGGCAGCACGCTGCCCACAGAAGTGAACGGTGTAGGCGTCACGATCAATGGAACAGCGGTTCCGGCAAGTTTCGTGAGCAACACGCAGATCAATTTTCTGGTTCCTTCCACGGTATCGACCGGCCCGGCACAGATCCAGACCACGAATAATGGCTTGACGAGCGCGGCCGTGACAGTAAACGTGGATCCGTTGGCGCCGGCGTTCTTCACGCTCGGCACCAACGCGACCAACGGCAATAATTATGTGGCCGCCGAGCACGCCAATGGGACCCTGATTGGTCCGGCGGCGACTATCCAGACCGCTACGCCAGCCGAGCCAGGCGAGACCATTATGTTGTTCGCCACCGGTTTCGGAGCGCCGCTCACTTCGGGCGAAGCGCTCGCACAGGCCCCGTCCATCGTGATCGACGGAATCGACGCGGACGTTACCTTCGCAGGCCTGGTGGGACCGGGGCTGTATCAGTTCAACGTGGTGGTGCCCTCCACAGTTACGCTCGGCCAGGACGTCCTGGTGGTCGGACTGTCAGGCGATTTTGAAACGCAGGCCAACGCGTTCCTCACGATCGCTGCTCAGTAGGTGGCGCGGGGCGTTCGATTCTCCTCAGGACGCCCCACCCTCCCGTTCTTCAGTTTGACAACGCGATTACGCGATACAGGCAGCAGGCTTTGGCTCGATGGTCCTCGGAGACCGACTCTCGTGCCAAGATGAGCGAGCGATCGGATGAAATGACTCCACCGCCGCCGGAGCGTCTTGTTGCGACACGATGATTTACCGTACTTTTACATTCCGGGGAAATAAATATTCGCTTACTCCGTAAAGCTGGATAGAGAACACAACTTATGAACTTACTTTCGCCGAAGAGTCTTTTCCTTGCCATGGCGGTCGTCCTATCGCCAGTCGCGCGCGCGCAATCCGGATGCACCGGCCCGGACGGCAATCGATTCAACCTGGAGCCGAGGCATAAGGCGGTAGTACAGACCGCGCTATCGGTTGCCATGCTCCCCAACCGCGCGGGTCCCGATATGGATCTGGTAGTCGCCACCGCTTACGATGGCCGCGATCTCGGTTCTAGCCTCGACGGCTTTTACGTGCAGAGGTCCGGCGCCAACTGCGAGCCCGACTTTGAAGGCGGACTGCCGGCCATCGACAACCTATATAATCCGAATGGCACTCCTACGGCGATCGCCGATCCCGCCCGCGACGCGTTCTTCATCGTGGATCTGAGATCCCGTACCGCACCGGATCAAAACGCCGTCGGCATTCTAAGGACGACGTCCGCGAATCTTCTGAGTTCGACGGCCTGCCCCAGCGGAACCCAGACCAGCAGCGACAGTACGTCTTGCTGGCCCACCGGCAAAGTAGTCAACGTTGTGGGCGCGGACCAATTTCTATCATCGCCGCACATCGCTGTCGATCCCCGCAAAACCGGTTCCTCAACCGGCGCAGGCGATCTGTACACGGTGGTGACAGAGGCAATGGGTTCAGATACCAGCATCGTACTCAATGCATGTACCAACCCTCACCTCAAGTGCAGCGTCCCGATCGTCGTTAGCGCCGGCGCCTTCAATGCAGGCTTCAGTTACGTGCAGGTTCGCTCGGACGGCCTGATCACCATTTCGTACCGCAATCTCACCTCCGCCGGTCCGGAAGACATTATGTTCGTCACATGCACGCCGAATGGGGCGCCCGCTGTTCCGACATGCGCTGCACCGCAGCTGGTGACGGCCGAGAGTAATCCCGTCGGCGGCCTGATCGGCGACTTATCGATGGACGACCAGATTTACCCCCGCCACGTGAACCGGCTGGAAAGCGACGGAACGACATTCACCACTTTCCTGGTCTACGATCGTTGTGACGTGCCGCTGGTTCCGCAAGTGGGTGCAATGCTCACCTTCTGCCCTAAGACCGATGTCGTGGTAACAAGCTCCATCGACGCCGGAGCGTCTTGGAGCCCGATAACCAAAGTGAGCACGAGCGCCGGACAACAGTTTTTCGGCACAGTGGCTTTGGATACGTCTACGAACACCATCAACATGGGTTACTATTCGACCGAAAACGACCGTTTTCAATTGCGGCCGCAGGTATTTTTGGCCCAGATCGCACCGGGCACTACAACGGTGGAAGCGCCGCATCTATTGACCTCGGGTTTTGGGGACGTGCAGGCAAGCCCGCCAATCGTGATATTGAGTCAACCGGAAGGTTTCGGCGACCGGCTCGGTATTGCGGCGAATGGTACGGGTGTGTCCGGGCAGAGCCGGGCCTATGTGGGCTTTACTTGGGATAGCGTATTTGGCGTTTATGCCGGCGTTGACAGCGCGGATGTCAACAACCATCTGACTAATCTGCAGTACTAGGGGAAACGAAATATGAAACGACTTACTTATACCCTTGCAAGCGTTCTCATCTCTTCGGCGTTCGGCGCGCAGCAGCCTGCAGTTCCGGAGGCATTCCGGAATTTCCGCGTCCCGCCTTCCGCTCCGCTGCGGTTCCTGGCCTCCGAAGAAGGCCGCGCCTTTCTAAAGGCTACCGGAAATCCGCTGGCGGCGCCGGCCATACGCGTGTTCGGCGAACCTTTGAAGACCTCCGTGGCGCCACCTACCTGGTTCGCGGATTTCACTGCCGAAGCACAGTCTTCCGCGCCCGCGGCCGTCCCCTGCGGCGGCCCCCAGGGGGCCCGGTTTAATCTGGAACCACGCGCCAACGCCGTTCCACAGAATCAGGCTTCAGCGGACTTTCTATTGAACCGGGTGGGCTCCAACGAGGATCTCATCGTGCAAGCCGCGAACGACTGGCGCGGCTTTTTAACATCGGACAAGCAATGGGATGGGAGCGCTGGTGGATACTACGTGCATCGCGCCGCAGCCGCCGATTGCAGCGTGCAGTTCGAAGGCGGGCTGCCCACATTCTCGGCGCAAGGAAACACCTTAACGGGAATGGGAGATCCGGTGGTTGCCGCCGATCCCGCGCGCGACGCGTTCTTCATGGCCGATCAGCGATTGGGATCCGCCGCTATGGGCGGCGTCGGACTTTTCCGCGTAACCGCGTCCCGTCTGCTCAACGCCACCGCGTGTCCCTCCGGCACGCACACTTTAGCGCAGGCGAGATCCTGCTGGATGGCCACCGCGCCGGTGCTGATTTTCGCTCAATCGAATTTCAACGCGGTAGCCGATCTACCGCGCATCGCGGTGGACGAGCGGCCCACCTCCGCCGGCACCGGTTCGGGGAATGTCTACGTGGTGATCGTCGAGTTCAACTTCGACGCCCAGACTAATACGGTGATGCTGGCGTCTTGTTCGACCACGCTGGTATGCGCCGCACCTGTGCTCGTCAGCGGATCTAATACAGCCGCCGGGTTTGCCGATGTGCAGGTGCGGTCCGACGGACTGATCACGGTTTCGTTCAGCAACGCGAATACCGACGGAAGCGCGGACATTCTGTTCACCACGTGCACACCGGCCACTGCCCCCAGCGCGCCGGTTTGCGGCAGTCCCATAACGGTTACCCACGTGGTTAATCCGTTGTCACCGTCCATTAACGTTTCCGTGCCCATGTTGAACATTAACATCCTGGAGTATACTTTCCCGAAACATGCCAACCGGAGCAATACCGGAAGCAGTTTCACGACGTTCCTTACTTATGAGGATTGTAAGAGTCCTTTCCCGGGCGCGTCTTGTTTGGATGCGGAAGTGGTAATGGCAACGTCGGCCGATAACGGAACTACGTGGACAACTCCCGCATCGGTGGATACAGCCAGCGGACATCATTTCTTTCCAGCAATCTCGACCGATACTTCAACGGGTGTGGTGAATCTATCTTATGTGAGCGCGCAGGGCGACAAATACAACCACGAGGTCCAGGTATGGCGCAACCAAATCGCGTCGGGTGCGACGACGCTGGGGACGGCGCAACGGGTGACCACAATATTCGACCCCATCGATAGCGATCCACAAAACGTGGGCTCCGTTTTATCGGATTTTTACATGGGCATTAAGGCTCGCGGCACTGGCACAGTAGGACAAAGCCACGTTTACACGTCGTTCGACTCCACATTTGTGCCCGGTACTTACAACGGGCAGGCGGACAACGAACTGAATAACACCATCGACATGTTTATCTACTAAGTACCCGGACAACACATGGATGATAACAACATCGGCGCGATCCAGTATCGTGGAGCCTGCTAAGGCTGTACCGAATGCGCTCGCAATCCGTCATGACAGCGTTCAGTCGCGGAAAGCAGCGAACCACGAAAGCTCAGCACCCCAGTGCACACAAGCGACTCGACAATCCAGGCATTTGTTGTATGTGGTTTCGGCTCACAAGATCGCGTGCCTTCAGATGGAGAATCTGTCGACCGGCATCGACGCTGGCCAAAAGACCGCGTTCATGCAACCGATGGCGCAACGTGTGAGCGGTGACCGGGAGTCGCTCAGCGCCTGACATCTGCTGGGCTACTTCATAACTGACCATGGGTCCTAAGAAAATTTCTGTCGCTGCCAGCCAGCCGATGCGTGTCCCTGAGGAATCCAAGCTCGGCCCTTTGGCTTACGCCAGCCACGGCGCCCGAATGAATCCGGGCGCGTCCGTTTCGGTTGGCTAGATGCGCGCCGCCGAGCAACTCCAACGGGACTCTGATTGGCCCGGCGGCGACCATCCAGACCGCTACACCAGCCGAGCCAGGCGAGACCATGATGTTGTTCGCCACCGGTTTCGGACCAACGCCACCTTCAGGCGGGGCACTCGCAGTGACACCGGCCATCTTGATCGACGGAATCGACGGGGACGTTACCTCCGCAGGCCTGGTGGGACCGGGCTATATCAGTTCAATGTGGTGGTGCCCTCCACTGTTACGATCGGCCAGGACGTCCTAGTGGTCGGGCTGTCAAGCAATTTTGAAACGCAGCCCAATGCGTTTCTCACGATCGCCGCCCAGTAGGTGGCGCGGGGCGTTCGACTCTCCTCAGGACGCCCCGCTTCCCAGTTCTATCACGTTATATCTGAAACGTAGCTAGCTTCTCCGTCGACCTCCCTAGTGCAAGGCCCAATCGATTTGCGACGTATGGCAGGTGAGCGTTGGTGACACAGAGCAAAGAAAACTGGGGATTGGCTGGAGGTAGGGTTCGTCGGATCGGCGGGTAGGATAGGCACGGTCTGAGTGCTGTTGGTGGCTCTGATCGCGAATCGGCGGGTGTAGCGCAGACCGCAGCGCTACACCCAAAACTGCCGTGCCTCAGATCAGGCCCTCCACACTAGCGGATTCTGCGCTCAGCAGCATCCGCCTCTTCAGCTAAAGCCACCAGCAGTTGCAGGAATTCCGGCGACTGGCCAATGAAAAGCCCGTCGGCGATAAACCCGTTGATGGCGCCTACTGCGTAAATCTGTCCCGGAGACGTCGGACGAATCACGGCACACTTAGGCAGACTGGAGCTGATAAATTCGCAGGGCACGGGAAAGATCAGGTTCGTCTCCAGCAGCGGGTTTACGGTCACATCAAAATTCGGGAACGCCGGTAGCCCGTTTGCCGCTGCCAGCGGAGCCACTGGCGGTTGTACTGAATTGCCAGAAAAGTCCACCCATTCCAGAAAATGACATAATTCGTCTCCGCCGATACTCAGCGTGATCTTCAAGACTTCCGGACTGGAGACCTTCTGGCTTAAAGTGGCATAAAGGCTAGAACCTGCCTGCTCAATAAACCCGAAGTGAAACGCTGCGATATTAGCGATCGCCTGAATATTGGCTAGTCCGAAGTCGGCGTTGGTTCTGGGAATTCCAGGGACATTGGCCAACGTAATTGCTTGTTGGAAGGTGGCGCCGAAATCGGGGTTCGTCGTGCTGCGGTACCTGGTATACCAGCTGGTGTCCACAGTGAGGTTCATGAGGTTGGTGAGCCGGCCAATATTCTGCGCACCATCTGCCTGGCTACTCGGCAAAGTACGGTACTGGTCGAAGTTCACGGGCGGCGCACCAATCGATTCAAGGTACGCATTGAGGAAGGCCGCGTGGCTCTGCTCGTCGAGGTTATTGCTGGAGATGTATTGAGGGCCATCGGAATCGAGTTGCATAAACGCGTTTTGATAGCTGTTCATCGGAGTGAACGACGTATCCGTCTCCACGGGTTCTTGGCCAGGGGTAAGACCGCCCAGTTCCGCATACTGCTGCCAGAGATCGGCCTCGATCAACTCAGCCGCCGCCAGAAGCGTGAGAATTGCGATGTCTCCTCTTGTATGGCGCGATGCCTGGCCCGATGCAGGGCTACTGGCTATCAGTCCAGCGCCTACGGTTGCCGTACCGGCGAGCAACCCTTTTTTAATGAATGAGCGACGATTGGTGGCCCATTGTGGTTTATCTGCACTTCTATTATTCAAAGGTGATTCTCCTTGTGTGGGCGCGCGCAAATATAGGAATATGGTTGCGCCATAGCCAGAATACTTGAAAGGATTCGATATTTCTATAAAATGGCGAAACGTTTACGATAGATTTACACTTAGGATTCATCTGACAGATGATCGCTAGGTAAAGCGAGGGGCGCCATCGAAGAGGAAGTGCAGGTTTCTGAACTGAGCCCGGAGGAGCTACGCGCCTGGAAGTGGCGCTGATGAAAGTCGGCAAGCGCGCTGGTTCGACTGGCGACACAGCTGTCCTGAAGACGGTAATAAGTTCTCCGGAACAATGAGCCCGGTTTATTTCGCAGATACCCTGCTTACCCGTAAGCACTGCTACGAATCGCACAGCCGAGAAAGAACGACGGGGTTGCGGCGATCTTAAATGAACTCTGTCTTCTAACAGAAGTGGTTGTCTATGGACAGCTCATCGTGCAGAACCGACCCGTTGGCACGACCCACAAAACAAAGAACGGCAGCCCTAATGCGCCGCCGTTTCTTCATCGCCACTGTGCGCCGTTATTACTTTGCGTCTTTGAGGTCGAAGCGATCGAGGTTCATCACCTTGACCCAGGAGTTCACGAAGTCCTGCACAAAGCGCTGCTGCCCATCGGATTCGGCGTAAACTTCAGCGACGGCACGCAACTCCGAATTCGAGCCGAAGATCAGATCCACCGGGGTCGCCGTCCACTTCACAGCGCCGCTCTTGCGGTCCTTGCCTTCGTAGATCCCTTCCTTCGCGGTCGACTTATCCCACTTCGTCCCCATGTCAAGCAGGTTGAGAAAGAAGTCGTTCGTGAGCGTGCCCGGACGACTGGTGAACACACCGTTCGCCGATCCACCTTCATTCGCGTTCAGCCCACGCATACCGCCCAGCAACACCGTCATCTCCGGCACTGACAGCGACAGCAGATTGGCGCGCTCGACAAGCAGTTCCGCCGGCGAACCGGAGAGGCCCGCACCGTAATAGTTGCGGAAGGCATCGGCCTTCGGCTCGAGCATGGCAAAGGAGGCTACGTCGATCTGCGCCTGCGTTGCGTCGACACGGCCTGGCGTGAACGGCACACTCGTCGTGACACCCGCCTTTTTCGCGGCGTCTTCAATTGCGGTGCTGCCGCCGAGCACAATCAAGTCCGCCAGCGAAACCTTCTTAGTACCGGCCTTCTGGTTGAAGTCCTGCTGGATCGTTTCGAGTCGCGCAATAACATTCGAGAGTTCCGCCGGGTCATTCACCGCCCAGTCCTTCTGCGGAGCGAGACGGATGCGCGCGCCGTTTGCGCCACCGCGCATGTCGGTGTAGCGGAAGGTCACGGCGGAGGCCCATGCCGTGCGAACGAGTTCGGGAACCGTCAGGCCGGAGCCAAGAATCTTCACCTTCAGCGCAGCGACGTCCTTCGCATCGATCTGCGCATAGTCAGCCTTTGACAGCGGATCCTGCCAGATTAGCTGTTCCTGCGGAATTTCGGAGCCCAGGTAGCGCGAACTTGGGCCCATATCGCGATGCGTCAGCTTGAACCAGGCCTTTGCGAACGCAAGTTCGAATTCGGCCGGGTTTTCCCGAAAGCGCATGGCGATGGCGCGATAGGCGGGGTCTTCCTTGAGCGCGAGGTCCGTGGTAAACATGATCGGAGCGTGGCGTTTATTCGGGTCGTAGGCGTCCGGCACGAGATTCGCACCCTGATTGTTGGCGGGGATCCACTGCGTGGCGCCCGCCGGGCTTTTGGTCTTTACCCAGTCATAGGTGAAAAGGTTATTGAGATACTGCATGCTCCACTTGGTCGGGCTTGCCGACCATGCGCCCTCAAGCCCGCTGGTGATCGTGTCAGCGCCCTTGCCGCTCCCGCAGTTGTTGTGCCAACCGAGGCCCTGCTGCTCAATCGGCCCCGATGCAGGTTCCGAACCTGCGCACTTTGAAGGATCGGCCGCGCCGTGGGCCTTGCCGAAGCTGTGGCCACCGGCGATCAGCGCAAGCGTCTCTTCGTCATTCATGGCCATGCGGCCGAAGGTTTCGCGGATGTCCTTCGCGGCGGCAAGCGGGTCGGGATTGCCGTTCGGTCCCTCGGGATTCACGTAGATGAGACCCATCTGAACGGCGGCGAGAGGCTTCATCAGCTGGCGGTCGCCGCTATAGCGTTCATCGGCGAGGAACTTCTTTTCCGGACCCCAATAGACCGTGTCCGGCTCCCAGTCGTCTCTGCGGCCGCCTGCGAAACCGAAGGTCTTGAAGCCCATCTGTTCGAGGGAAACATTGCCGGCGAGAACCATCAGATCGCCCCAGGAGATTCTCTGGCCGTACTTCTGCTTGACGGGCCAGAGCAGGCGGCGGGCTTTATCGAGATTGGCGTTGTCTGGCCAGCTATTGAGCGGGTCGAAGCGCTGCTGGCCGCCTTCACCCCCGCCGCGTCCGTCTGTGACCCGGTAGGTGCCGGCGCTGTGCCAGGCCATGCGAATGAAGAATGGTCCGTAGTTGCCGTAATCGGCGGGCCACCAGTCCTGAGGCGTGGTCAGGACTTTGGCGATGTCCTGCTTGACAGCCTTGAGGTCCAGCGTGGCGAAAGCTTTCGCGTAATCGAAGTCCTTGCCGAGCGGGTTGGATTCGGCGGAGTGCTGGCGGAGCGGCGAAAGATCAAGCTTTTCGGGCCACCAGAACTGGGCGGTCTGGGGCGGCTGCGCGACAGCGGATGACACAAGGATCAGCGGGGCCGCGGCCATCGCCCATCGAGAATAGAACGGTCTGGCATTCATAGTTGCGAGTGTAGGGCCGGACTTGACATAGGTCAATATGGCGGTGACTATCGTATATATAGGATTGACCTATGGATCAACCATCGCGCGCCAGAGGCTTTGATTTACGACACTTGGAGTATTTCTGCGCCGTGGCGCGGACAGGTAGTTTCACCAAAGCTGCCGAAGATCTGGGGATGGCGCAGCCCTCGCTTTCCGAGCAGATTGCGCGGCTCGAACATAGACTGGGTGCACCGCTGTTCGAACGCCTGCACAGACGCATCGAACTGACACCGCTGGGAGAGGCGATTCTGGGGAAGGCGAAGGCGTTGGTGGAAGACGCAGCGGCGCTGCCGGACTTGTTCGACCAGGCGCGCGCAGGCGTGCGCGGGCCGCTGCGGGTGGGCTCGATTCCCACGATTCTTCCGTACTATCTGGCGCCAAAGCTACGCGGGTTTCTGGATCTTTATCCGGACGTGGATCTCCAGGTGCGCGAAGGCAGGACCGCGGAACTGGCGGAGCAGGTGATCGAGGGGGTGATCGACGTGGCGGTCCTGAGCCTACCGGTGGAAGGCGCGGGACTGGTGATGAAAGAGCTGTTCCGCGATCCGCTGTATCTGGCAGTGCCGGAGCACCATGCGCTGGCAAAGGCGAAGACGGTACTTCTGCGCCAGTTCACAGAGGAGCGGCTGCTGATTCTCAAGGACGGGCACTGTCTGCGGGACGAGACGCTCTCCCTTTGCGATCACGCGCGCATGCGGTTCGTGGCGCAGTGCGAAGTGGATCAGTTTCTAACGATCTTCGAGCTGATCCGCGCCGGGTTCGGCGTAAGCATCGTGCCTGATATGGCGAGGAGCCTGAGCCATGGCTGCCGGCTGGTCGAACTTGAACCGAAGGCCAGCAGGAAGGTGGGTTACATCCGGCTGCAGAGGCGCTATGTATCGAAAGCAATCGAGGCGTTTACGGGATATTTGAAGGGGTAGAGACCTGCTGGTTCTTTCAACGATTCGTTGTGACATCAGAGATGTCGATCTTCCTCCGATAGGTCACCGCAGATCAGATGCCAAAACTTCACACGAGCCGGACGTACTCTAGACCGTGAATCCGGGCGCGCACGCGTTGTGGCATATCTGCTTCGGACTTCGCGATGAAATAATAGATCTTTCTACAATCTTAGTGGTTTCTTTATGGTATCTATAGGCCTAAGATAATATTCTCTAGGGGAGCTCCCTGTCAGATGTATCCTCGCCGCCCAAGATCCAAAATCCATTGCAGGGCAGTTAGAGGCCGTCGTTTCTCGGGCGCCCACCCCGATTGAACATGGCGCTCTCTGAAGACAGTACCGAGCGACGAATGCCGGAGAAGGCGCTACGCGACGCCGAGGAGTTTCTTCGTCGTCTCGTCGCCAGCAGCCATGATTGCATCAAGGTGCTTGACCTGGAGGGCCGCCTGCTGTGGATGAATGAAGGCGGCATGCAGGCGCTTGAGATCTGCGATTTGGGCCCATTCGTGAATAGCTCGTGGATTGAGTTTTGGGAAGGCGAGGACGCGAGTGCTGCGCAAGCCGCCGTGGAGGCGGCCAGAAACGGCGGCACCAGTCGCTTCACCGGCTATTTCACCACGACGACTACAAAGCAGCCCAGGTGGTGGGATGTCGTGGTCAGCCCCATTAGGAACGCGGAAGGTGAGCCGGAACGCCTGCTGGCTGTATCACGCGACATCACGGAACATAAGCGCAACGAAAGAGCTCTGCGGGAGGCCCATCTGCAGATCGCACGGAGTGAAGAGCGTTGGCGGTCGGTCTTTGAGAACTCCGCCATCGGTGTTGCGCTGACCGACCTCCAGGGCCGCTTCATAGGCGTCAATCCGATCTACCAGAAAATGGTTGGCTACAACGAAGAGGAACTCCGGGCGCTTTCTTTTCTCGATCTCACCCATGCGGACTACCGCGAAGCCAACTGGACGCTGGCCGCCGAGCTGCTGGAGGGAAAGCGCCAACAGTTTCAAATCGAGAAGCAGTATCGACGCAAAGATGGCAGCTCAGTCTGGGTGAGCAACAACGTTTCTCTGGTTCCCGGCACCGAGACCATGCCGCGATTTATTATGGCGCTTTCGGAAGACATTACGGAGCGAAAAAGGGCGGAAGAGGCGCTGCATAAAAGCGAGGAGCGAGTCCGGTTGATACTCGATTCCGCCGCGGAGGGGATCTTTGGTTGCGATCCCGAGGGTACTTGCCTCTTTTGTAATCCCGCAGCGCTCCGCCTGCTTGGATATGACGACGCGTCCGAGTTGCTGGGAAAAAATATGCATGTGCTGGACCACCACACTCGGGCAAACGGCCAGCCCTATCCGATCGAGGAGTGCCCCATTTATATAGGTCTTCAAAACGGCCAGGGTGTTCATCGAGACGACGAGGTTTATTGGAGAAAGAACGGTACCTGTTTCCCGGTGGAGTTTTGGTCCCATCCCGTAGTTCGGAAGAGTAGAACCATCGGCGCCGTTGTAACCTTCGTCGATATCACGGAGCGGAAACAGGCGGAAGAGGCGCTGCGGAAGAGCGAGCAGCTGAAACGCAGTCTGCTCGGTATCAACAACGCTATCATCACCAACCTCACCGAGGACGCACTGCTCCGTTCCATTTCCGAAGCGGTGCGTCCTTTCATTCACTTCGATCGATGCGCTATTACGCTCTATGCGCCAGAGACAGACACCTTTCGCTTCCTGGCTGTAGAGGGAGCTTTGCACTCGGACTACTTCCAGACCGGTCTGGAAATGGGCCGTGCTGAAACCAGTGCCGGCTGGGTGTTCGACCATCAACAGCCTCTCCGCCGCAATCTTGAAGAAGAGCAGCAATTCGCCAACGAAAGGCGTCTTTTGGCAGAGGGCCTTCGCTGGCTCTGCGTTGTTCCTTTGATTTTGCGGGGAGAGAGCATCGGTACCCTCAGCGTGGTGAGCCGGGAAAAGGACCCGTATTCCGAAGAGGACGCGCAGTTTCTGCAGGAAGTAGCGATCCAGGTAGCGTTGGCGATCGAAAACATGAAATTCTACGAAGAGATCGCGACATTGAAAGCGAGGTTGGAGAGGGAGAACGTCTACCTTCGAGAGGAGATCCGCACCGAGCACAACTTCGAGGAAATCGTGGGCAATAGTCCTGCCTTGCTCGCCGTACTTCATACCGTTGAGCAGGTCGCCCCTACGGACTCCACCGTGCTCATTCACGGGGAAACGGGCACCGGGAAGGAACTCATCGCTCGCGCGATCCATAACCGCAGTGCGCGTAAGGCTCGCGCCCTGGTGAGCGTGAATTGCAGCGCAATTTCGGCGGGTCTTGTCGAAAGCGAACTCTTCGGCCACCTCAAAGGGGCCTTCACCGGAGCAATCGAGCGGCGGATTGGGCGCTTCGAGTTGGCCAACGGCGGCACCATCTTCCTCGATGAAATCGGAGAACTGCCCTTGGAAACGCAGGTGAAACTGCTGCGCGTTCTGCAAGAACAAGAGTTTGAGCCGGTGGGCAGCAGCCGTACTCAGCGGGTTGACGTGCGTGTGATTGCCGCCACCAACCGCGACCTGCGGGAGATGGTGGAGGCCGGCCGTTTCCGCTCCGACCTCTTTTACCGCTTGAACGTTGTTCCCCTGCAACTGCCCCCCTTGCGGGAACGCCGCTCCGACATCCCCCAGCTCGTGGCGCTCTGCATATCGCGATTCGCCAAGAAATTCGGCAAGAAGGTGGAAGGTGTTTCACAGGAGACTATGGCCAGGCTGATGAACTATCCTTGGTCTGGTAACGTCCGTGAGCTGCAGAATGTGCTGGAGCGAGCGGTGATCTTGTCGGCGGGCCCGACTCTTCGGTTGGACAAGGATCTTGTGCCGATGGTTGTCTCCGGCGGTAGCCTGGAGACGGATGAAAACATGCCTCAAGAGGCCGATCTGGCCGGTCCTTCAACTGAAGGACTGCCCACGTTGGAAGAAGTAGAACGAACCCATATCCAGGCAGCCTTGAAGCAGGCTGATGGCGTGGTTGATGGCCCGAAGGGCGCGGCGAAAATCCTGAATCTCCATCCCAACACCCTGCGCCATCGGATGAATAAGCTCGGCATCAAGCGCTCTGCCCACCGCCGGTCGTGATTCTCTCCTCAACACGAGTCAGCGAACACCAAATATGGTGAGTGCCGTGTCCTTTTACCGACCGCTCGCTTAAAAGAACCCTTGGTCTTCAGTACGGCTTGCGATTCGTAATCCGATTGTAATTGGCATACCAACTGCATATTTCAGCATCGGGTGCGGGGTAAGGAATGAAGATAACTGTTGTCGAGTCGTCAAGTAACGGGGTGAGACTCAGGGTGGAAGGTCGATTGATGGGCGGCTGGGTAGAGGAGTTGAGGACGGCCTGCGATCTGCACGCTCCGAGCGACGGGATCCGGTTGACGCTGGATCTGGCGGACGTTTCATTCGCCGACGCCGCGGGAATTGATCTGCTGAAGGAACTGAGGATTCGCTTGGTTACCCTCCTCAGCCCTTCGTCGTTGGTGGCCGAGCAACTCAAAGCGTAAGGAGAAGAGATCGTGGCGCACCATGTGCCGCAGCGAGGTCAGATTGCCACGCAGAGCCAAATACCCGAAGGAGGGTACTCAATATGCTGGAAGGCTGGGAACAGCGCACGACAAAGATGCTCGATGCGCCTCCGATTCAGATGGACTTCAATGCGAACCGGGCGACTGGGACGATTTCCCTCCCTTTGTGCTCCGAGAGCTGGCCAAAACGCATCTCCAGCATGGGTTGGCTTTCAACTTCAATCCTTCACGACCTCCGGAATCCCCTGGGGACAGTCTTTGCAGGCGCTGAAATGTTAATGCAACTCGATCCTGCGTCGACTCAGGGCAAACGCCTGGCGGCCAATATCTACCGCGCCGCTGGCCGCATGCGCGAATTGTTGGCGGACCTCGCTGGCGCGAGCTGTGGCAATAAATCGACATGTGAAATCTGCAAAATCCACGATGTCATCGCTGCGGCATCGGAAGCGGCATTACTGGCAGCGGAATCGCAGGGTGTTCAGATCTTGCACGATGTGCCCGATGGTCTAGAGATACCTGTAGAGCGGTCCCGGATAGAACGCGTATTCTTCAACCTAATTGCCAACGCGCTCGAAGCGATGCCGCACGGCGGGCAAATCCGCATTGGCGCGAGGAAGTCGGAGAATTGCGTGCTAATCGAAGTAGAGGACACGGGGCCCGGAATTCCGCTTGCGATTCGCGACCGGTTGTTCGAGCCGTTCGTCACCGCAGGCAAGGACCACGGCCTGGGACTGGGATTAGCACTCTCCCGCCAGACTGTGCTCGATCACGGCGGCGACATGTGGACTGAACCTGCGCGCGGCGCTCGATTTGTAATCAGCCTGCCTCTGTGCAGAGATTGACGGCGGCATTCAAGGGAACGCCCTAGCCGACAGGGAAGAGAGAAAAGAATGACAAAGAGTGAGTTGAACAAATATAGAAATGTTCTGGAGGACAAGCGGGTGAACCTGGTCCAGATGATGCGCAATCGCGACGGCATCGTTATCGAAAAGAGTGCCGATGCTCTCGATGAAGTGCAGTACGCCACCGAGCGCGAGCTCGCAATCCGTAGTCTGGACCGCGATTCCAATCTGTTACGGAACGTCCGGGCGGCGCTCGATCGCATCGAAGAGGGAAGTTTCGGCGTGTGCCTGAACTGCGAAGAGGACATCAGTCCGAAACGCTTGGCGGCGGTGCCGTTTACCGCATACTGCATCGTGTGTCAGGAACTCGCCGACCGCGGCCAGCACGAAGGCGCCGAGAACCCCGATGAGCTGCTGACCCCCGCCTAATCGGACCTTCGCTCAGTTCAGGATGATCGCATCTGCGCGATCCATCAACTGGCGGAATAACCTCAGGATTGAGGCGGTCTGGAAACAGATAAGGCGGAAAAATCAATGGGACACACTACGACAACCGGCCAAGGGTCTGCACAATCCTGGCTTCCTGTAAAACAGGGGGGATATAAAGCGCTCTTCGTTGGCGCTCATCGACTTACAAGCAGTATGGCCAAGAATTAACAAGCCGAAACAGAGCACCATTCAGCACGACATCAGGATTCATCGCGCCCGTCGCCGCGAAATCGCGGCTATTGAAACCTTGATCATCGCCGGACACCCGGATCTGCAGGGACTGTGCCTGGCCGTGCGCGGAGTTGCGGATGATTGAGAAGGAGATGGATCAGCAAGTGAAAAAGCCCGCCTCGGTTGAAAGCCGAAGCGGGCAGGACAGTTCGGAGCGCAATTACTTACCGATGGAGTAAACGCGCTCGCCGTCCTCGCGTTTGGTGGATTCCACGGTCAGCCCCATTTTCTTGCCGACGGTACCGGAGAGATATCCACGGATCGAGTGATTCTACCAGCCCGTCAACTTCGCGAGCTCGACAAGCGTTGCTCCCTTGGGCCGCCGGATCAGAGCCAGGACCTTCGCGCCCTTGCTCTCGGAGCGCTGCGACGTAGCTTCTTTGGTGCCGGCCGGCTTGGCAGCTTTTTTGGGACCCTTGGCCATTTTCTGGCCTTTGGGCGCGCCCTTCTTGGGGGTGGCGCCTTTCTTCGAGGCTGCCTTCCGGGGCGCGCCGTGTGCACTGCGTTCCGCGACGGTGGGCGCTGTGGTCGTTTCTTCGTTGGTCATAGTGGTTCGTATCGTTTTCTGCGCGTTGGTTGCGCCTGACGATTCATCACTCGGCTCGGGCCGAAAGGCAAGTCCGAAGTGAACTACTCCGCAACAATCACTGGGCTGAGGCGAACATGGCGACACGTCGAAATGAAGCTGACACTCGCGGGAGTCCCGCGGATTGCGATCCTCAGCTAAGGCTTGCACGCACTACAATCGCCGGTCTTCTCGCAGCCGCCTACCGGCGGTTCGCAGCAGCGCAGCCCGCACCAGCTGAACTAGTGGCCCAAAGCAACCAGGCAGTTGCAAGCCCGGCACTAGCAAACCAGGGACTTGCAAACTCCGAGCGTTCGAGCGTTCATGGTGTCGTCCTATGAACGCCCGCCTCGGTGTCGTAACGCGCTAAACCGGTCGATCTTGACCGGCTTGCCCGGATGCAACCGGCTGAGTTGCAGCGGTTGCATCAGAAGTTGTTCGGCCGTGCGGTTCCGTCCGGCAATTCGGAACTCGCGCGCAGAAGAATCGCATGGCACGTACAGGCCGAAGCAGAAGGCGGCGTGCCAGAATCAGCGCGCAAGCACGCTCTCGCCATCGCCCAGGAGTCGAACCTTAGGATTCAACTGCGACGCCGCGCGACCGACTCAGTGCACAACAACGCCACCGTGAGCGAGATCGTCTCCGATCACGACTCCCGTTTGCCGATGCCGGGCAGCGTCATTGTGAAAGAGCATCGGGGCAAAACAATCTTGGTCCGAGTGCTCGACGCAGGATTTGAGTACGACGGCCGCCGCTTTGACTCGCTGAGCGCTATCGCCAAGGATATTACCGGCACAAAGTGGAACGGCTTCCTCTTCTTCGGACTTGCCAAGGAGGGCAAGCGTGGCCGCTGAAGCAAAACGACTCCGCCCTGTCGCGGCATCTGTGCCGGCCTTGATCCGGTGCGGAATATACACCCGTAAATCCACCGAAGAGGGACTGGACCAGAACTTCAACAGCTTAGATGCGCAACGGGAGTCGGCGGAGGCATACGTTCTCAGTCAAAAGAACGACGGCTGGATTACGCTTGAGGAGCGCTACGACGACGGCGGCTTCACCGGGGCTAACATGGAGCGTCCGGCCCTGAAACGGCTTCTCGCCGACGTTGAGGCTGGAAAAGTGGATTGCATCGTCGTCTATAAGTACGACCGCCTTTCGCGTTCGCTAGCCGACTTCATGAAGCTTCTGGAGATCCTGGACCGGCATCACGTTACGTTTGTCGCCGTGACGCAGCCGTTCGACACTCGGACGTCGGCGGGCCGGTTTATGGTCCACATGCTGCTCAACTTCGCCCAGTTCGAGCGCGAGATGATTGCCGAGCGCACGCGGGACAAAATGCGAGCTGCGCGCCGGAAAGGAAAGTGGATCGGTGGTTATCCGATCTTGGGCTACGACGTAGCGCCGAAAGGCGGCGCGCTACTCGTGAATCCAGCCGAGGCCAAGCGGGTTCGTGAAATCCTTGCGCTGTATCTCCAACTTGGCGCCCTCATTGCCGTTTTGGATGAGCTGGAGCGACGGGAGTGGCGTATGAAGACCTGGACCACACGCGATGGCGTCCGGCGGGGCGGGTCGCGGTTTACCAAGACCACGCTCCATTCGCTGCTGACCGATGTTGCTTATGTTGGCCGCGTACGGTTTGAAGGAAAGCTTTTCGACGGTGAACATGAGGGGATCATTGATGACGGCACATTCAATCGAGCGCAAGAGCATCTGCACCGCAATTTCAGCAAAGGCGAGCGCAGAGTTCGGAACAAACACGGCGCGCTTCTCAAAGGATTAGTGCGATGTGGCAGTTGCGGAGGCGCGATGATCCACACCTATGTCCAGAAGAAAACTGCACGTTACCGCTATTACGTCTGCGCTATTGCCCACCAGCGTGGCTGGAACAAATGTGAAACGCGCTCGGTGTCGGCGCCGGAGCTGGAAGGAGCGGTCATCAACCAGCTTCGCAACTTCGCTCGAGATCCAGCGGTCCTTTCGGACGTACTGCAACGGATTGAAGAAAGTCGACAGCCGAATGAGCCGATAACTGAACCCGCCGACATCCAGGCGGCTCTATTGAAGCTCGATCCTCTCTGGGAACGGCTCACTACTGCCGAGCAGGAAACCTTCATTCGAACCCTGGTCCTCCAGGTGAAATACGACGGGACAACCGGTGAAGTTGCGATCGGCTTCCACAGTGGCCGTATCAAAGATCTTTGCAGCCAGAAGTCGGAGTTAAGTGAATGAGCGCCGGTTCGCCACTCGAAATTCGACTTAGCCTGCCCACGAAATTGCGTCCCGCCAGGGAGGCAACCGAACAGGTACCCTCGCGCAGAGCCGGGCATCTGCCGCGAATTACACAAGTACTCGCCCTTGCAATCCACCTGGAAGATGCGATCCGGCGAGGTGAAGCCAAGGACTATGCGGAGCTCGCTCGGTTGAGTTGCCTGTGCCGCGAGCGAATCAGCCAGATCGTCCGTCTGAACTACCTCGCGCCCGACATCCAGGTTGAACTCGTGTATCTGCCTCCGATAACCAGCTGTCGCTTTCCGATTAGCGAAACAGCCCTGAGGAAGATCGCGAACCTTCTCTCGTGGGTTGATCAGCGGCGTGAATGGAAGGCTCTCAAGCAGAGGCATCGCCTGAGCGGAGAACAGTGATGTGACCGGCCCGTCACGTCAGTGAGTGAGCAATGTGGCCTACCGCGAAAGACGCCGCCCCCGGAACCGGAAGCGAGGTTTGATTGAAGGAACTGCGTGCGGGCTACTTGGCGATCTTATACGTCCGCGCCCCAGTGGCGCTCTTCGAAGACTCGATCTTTTCGCCTCGTTGTGCGCCCAGGATGCTGACGAAGCCGCGTACCGTGTCGGCCTGCTAGTGGATGCTGCCACAGAGTCGCGCCCTTGGCCCGTTTCAGCATGGCGATCACATCGGCCTTCTTGTTTAGCGCGATCCGCTTTGCCGACGGGATTCTTACCTGCAGACGCCTTCTTCTTGGCTTTGGTCTTCATAGCGTGTTCGCGCGTACCGTTCTCGGGCTTGTCGGCTTGATTCTCCGTTTCGATTGTCGACGTGTTGCTCTCTCCCCTTTGACCGTTTGTCTTTCGGGGTCGTCACATTGATCACTGCGGTTGGAAGAAACAGCAAGTGAAATCGGCGCTGATTATACCGTATGGCTGAAAACTGGGCAGCCGGCGGGCAATCGGCTGGTTTGAGTTCCTTTTTATATACCCGACAAAATGCCGAATTGATCTCTACCGAAATCGTTTGCTGGGACTATGAAGGGAGATGAACTGGGGATCGAATTGAACTCGTCGTCTTTCGACGAGCTCGCAACAGTTTAGAATACTGATGTAATTGACTGTGCAGAAAAAAACGCTGTTCGGCTGGAATGAGTTTCCGAACGATTTGGGCTTAGGTATAATCAGCATCCGTGGCTGCTTCGACACAACTCGCGATCACCCATCTCGACTCGTTGACGATCGAGCGGAGCGAAGTGGGATACGGCGGCCTAGGGTTGCGAGGGTCGCTGGGCTATGAAGGAAAACGCGTGGAGGTGCGCGGACGCTGGTATGGCCGCGCCCTGAGCTCCCATCCGCCTGCGCGCATAATTTTTCAGTTAAATGGTCGGTACGAAGCCTTTCATTGCGAGGCCGCGCTCAACGACGACGTAGGATTCCGTTCCACGCACGCCGATTTCCTGGTGCTCGCTGATGGGCGCGAAGTAGCGAGCGCCATTCATGTGATGCCGGGAGAACCGGCTCGGACTCTGCATGCGCCGATTCGCGGCGCGTGCACTCTCGAACTGCGGGTTCGCACCACGCGTTGGGCCTGGTGCCACGCCGTCTGGCTGGATCCCTATCTTCAAACTGGCCTTGAGGTCGGGTCGCCGGTATCGGACCCAATCTTGCTCGACGATTGTCTCCGGCGCGCGAAAATCGAAATCCCGAATGTCCTTCCCCGGACTCGATATTGTGTCGCCACCGTCGTTTCCCCGGGCTTCGAGTCCTATCTGGACGATATGCTTGGCTCGTTTTACGCCAACAGCAATTGCCATGACGCGTTGGTGGCCGTTTTTGTTTTGAATGGTGGCGTCGAATGCTATCGCGTCGCGGCCAAGTACGGAGCTACGGCGATTCCTTGCCGCTCGCTGGCGCGCATCGATCCGATGAGCAAAGCGATTCTGTATTCGGCAGCGCGCGCCATCGACGCCGAAGAGTTCATTTGCCTGGATGCGGACATGCTCATCCTAGGAGATCTAAAGCCGGTATTAGGAGCCGTGGAAGCATGTCCGGACGGATCGATTGTGGTGGGTCTCGAAGGCAACGGACGAGATTGCGCCACGCTCCATGACTCTTTCCGCCGTATGTATTTCGGGAATGACCAGGAGGCCGCTGAGTTGGAGCTTACTCCCGGCGAGGCCGCCTATCCCATGATCGTGAATGACGGCCTTTTCGCGGGATCGCGCGCGGCGCTGCTGGCGTTGGACGGTGCGGTGCGCGCCATGCCTCGTGCGCCACAATGGATCGAAAGGCGCAACGACGTCTGGTGGCGCAACCAGTTCATCTTCAATCTGGCGCTGGCGCGCCTGGACTGCGGAGTGAAGCTCGACGATTCCTACAACGTGCAACTTCACGTCCAGGACATCGAAATGCGGGAAGAGGGGGCGCGTCTTTCGGCGAGTTTTCGAGGCAAACCGGTCCGCGTAGTGCATTTCAGTGGAAGGGGAAAGCAGAAGCTCCTGGAATGGCGCGGCCGCTACTCGCGCTCGGAACCGCTCACCGCGGCCGGCCCGGCCGGTTACAACGACGCCTACGGCGAGTTTCTGGGTTCGCTACGAAGGTGGATCGGATGGCATGGCTTGGGCGCGATGGCATGGTCCTTCTATGGGACGACGGATGCGTCGGGTGCGGTGGTGCGAGATACCGCCGTGCTGCCTTTGTTAGCATTACTTCACTATTTGGTTAGAGCCAACGGATGTGTACGGGTAATAGAAACCGGCACGGCGCGTGGCGTCTCGGTGGCCTGCCTGGCCTCGGCGGTTGCGCACCGGCAGGGCGGCCGAGTGGTGACGCTCGATTTGCGAAGCTTTCCCGAACGCGACCATCTGTGGTCTTTGCTTCCGTCCAACATTCGAGAGTGCATGGAGGCGCGCATTACCGGCGCGGTGGAAGGGCTGACGGCTGCGCTTGAGGCGGGCGAGCAGTATGATGCCGCACTCCTTGATTCCGTCCATACCGAAGACCACGTTTGGGAAGAATTCCAACTGGCCGCACGGCTGGTCTCGCCAAGTGGATTGATCCTGATTCACGACCCGCTGTATGCCGGAGGAACCGTTGCGGGCGCTATACGGCGCATCGAAGCGGCGGGTTACGGTGTAACCCAGCTGTGGGCGTCAGAGAGCGGCGTTCGCGAAGACGACTGTTTGGGACTGGCGGTCATCGAAAACCGCCGCCGGCGCGACTGACGCGTCCGGTGTCGGGCAGTATTATGAAAAGCGTCACCATTGGGATTTATTTCGACGGGGATGTTCGGCGTGTTGAGGCAACACTGGCCGGCCTAGGCGCTCACACTGAAATAGCGTGCAAAGTGGTACTGCTGCCGGACGCGCTCGATGAGAGCGCCAGAGCCGCGATTTCGGTCCGCTCGATTGGCATTCCGGTGTTGGAAGGATCGGTGGCCGGAGCACCGGCTTGCTTCAACCGGCTGGCCGCCTGCAATCAATCGGAGCTGGTAGTTTTTCTCGAGGCAGGCGCCGTACCCGGTCCGCAGTGGCTCGAAAACCTTCTGGCCGTACTGGGGGCCGATCCCAGCAACGGTTTGGCCGGTCCCTCTACCAACTCAGCGTGGAACGAGCAAAACGCACTTCGGGCGCGCGGAGGCAGTCTGCCCGAAGTGGCGGCCGCCGCGCACGAGGCCGTCGCGCGGTTTGGAAACGAATGGCGGGTTCTTGAGCCGCTGCATAGTCTCTCCGATTTCTGCTACGTGGTGAAGCGGGAAGTAATTGCGGCGATTGGCGGAGCGGATGAGCAATACGGGCTTGGGCCATGCTGGGAGATGGACTACAGCATTCGCGCCGCGCGGGCTGGATTTCGCGGCGTGTGGGCCTGCGCCTCCTACGTCTGGCGTCCGCCCTTCAGCGCGCGGCGGGCGCGCCAGGAACCACAGAATCTGGAAATCAGCAAGCGCCGGTACCAGGACAAGTTTTGCGGCCGGCGCCTCAAGGGCCAATCGCACGGCTATGAACCGCACTGCCGCGGCGAAGATTGCGAACACTTCGCGCCGCGATCGTGCATACAGATTCATCTGCCCCTGACTCCGGATGCTGGGAAATTTGGGCCGGAGGTGATTGCCGCCGGTAGCCCGATCTGGCGCCCGGCGAGTACTCAGCCCTTGCTGAGTTGCGTGATGGTAACCGGCAACCGCCGCGACTTCGCTCTCCAGTCGCTCCGTTATTTCCAACTGCAGGACTACCCCAACCGAGAGCTGATCATTGTTGACGACGGAGCGGAGGATCTTTCCGGCGACATCGCCCCCGATCCCAAAATTCGCTATGTTCGGGTGCGGCCTGGAATGAAAATCGGCGGCAAGAGAAACCGCGGCTGCGAATTGGCGAGCGGGACGATTATCGCCCAATGGGACGACGACGACTGGTACGGCAGCGGCAGGTTAAGCGCGCAGGCGCAGCCGATTCTTTCCGGAGACGCCGATATTTCAGGCCTGACCGACTCGGTGATTTTCGATTTGCCGCGCTGGCGATTCTGGACATGCTCCCGGGCATTGCACCGGCGTCTTTTCGTCGAGGACGTGCATGGCGGCACTCTCATGTTCCGACGGGCGGTGTGGGAAAAAGGCCGCTATCCTGATGTTTCACTGGCCGAAGACGCCGCGCTCCTGCGGGCGGCGGTTCAGCGGGGCGCTCGGCTGCGGCGGATTCCAGGCAAGGGTCTGTTCGTCTACCTCCGGCACACGAGCAACGCCTGGTCCTTCGAATGCGGCCAGTATTTGGATCCCTCCGGATGGAGCGCAGTTGGTTCGCCGGACCTTGGCGAGGACCTTGCATTTTATCTCGCTCGTGCTTCCGCCGGACCCTTGAATGCGAAGCCTGGCGAGGAACAGCTTGTTTCCTGCATTATGCCGACGGCCGACCGCCGCGCTTTCGTCCTGCACGCGATCCGCTGTTTCCAGCGCCAGAATTATCCGAAGCGGGAACTCATTGTTCTAGACGATGGGGCCGACCGGGTGGAGGACCTGGTACCGCGGGACTCGTCGATTACTTACTTGCGTCTCAACAGCCGCCACACGCTCGGCGCGAAGAGGAACCTAGCGTGCGAAATGGCGCGTGGCGATCTGATCGTCCATTGGGACGACGACGACTGGATGGCGGATTGGCGGCTGGCCTATCAGGTGGCGGCTCTAGCTGACCGGCAGCAGCCTTCGGCGTGTGGTCTCAGCAGCATCTACTTCTGCCATCAGCGTGGCGACCGCGCCTGGCTGTACGTACATCCGGCGACCGACGGGCCCTGGATCGCGGGCGGGACCCTGTGCTACCAAAAATCCTTGTGGCGCCAGCACCCGTTTCAAGAGATCGGCGACGGTGAGGACATGCGCTTCGTCTATTCCATTCCGAAGGCCGCGGTCCTCCCATTGCCCGACAACCGCTTCTACGTGGCAACGGTACACGATGCCAACACCAGCCGCCCTAAGCGCGACCAGGATCCGCGTTGGCAAACTCGCCCGGCTTCGGACATCCAACAGCTCATGGGCAATCGGTGGGAATCTTTCCTGGCAACATTGACAGGCGCGCAATCTCTGAAAACCCGATCGTTCTGAATTCACAGTGGGCTACGGCCTTTGTAATACTTCCGACATATTGCCAAAATAAATGGGGCTTAGCGATTTGGCCGGGGCGCCGCCTCGGCCAGATAATTCAACAAAAACTCGCAAATCAGGGAAGCTTGACGCGCCATTTGGGTTTATAATTGTCCGCACCGGTAGCAAGAACGGAAGCCCTTAGCGTAGATTGAAAGACACTTTCACCGGAGAATGTGGCACAGCCCGCTCTGCAACGGCACGGCGGACGTGCGACCGTTATTTCAGCCCGCGAAATCCGCAAGTTGGGAACGGAGAAAACTGATGGCAACACCGCCAATGACCCCGGCCGGAGCACCAGCCGCAAAAAGCAGCCGTGGAAAGGATCAGATCCAATGGAGTGAGGGGGTTTGGAAAGCTCTCGACCACGCCGTTACGGAGGAAATGGTGCGGACGAGAGTGGCCGCAAAAATACTTCCGCACGTTCATGTTGACAAGAAACAAGCCACTGTAGCGCAGGATGTTGTGACTGTTCCCACTGCCGCAGCAGCCGCATTGGCTGGAGTTCCCTTCGACCCCGCGTTGAGCGTGGATGAATCGGCGACATTTCGGGTGCAAGAGTATTGGACCACATTTAAGTTGTCGGTAGCGCAGGTGGACGCGGAAGAACACGAGGAAATGGCGCTGAGCCAGGCTGCCGCCAGCCATCCTCCTCCAGATCCGGCACCCAGCGGGCAACATCCCGGACACATGGGTCATCCTCACCGGGCCAGCACGGCCGTTTCTCTCGCCATGAGAACCGCCAACATCCTGGCCCAGGCCGAAGATCTGGTTCTCTTCAACGGACAGAATGCGGTTGCAAATAGTCCTTTGTTCGCAGGGGCGGGAAAGCTTGTTCAGGCCCTGGACCCAAACCTTCAAGGGGATCTTGATTTAGGTTTGTTAAATATCAGCCCAGCGGGCGACGTAGTCATTAACCCGACAACGAGCGGTCCGGGCTTAACCAATTCGATCCAGGTTATTGCAGTACATCCGACGGTGCCGGCGAGCGGAGGTTCTCCGCCCCGGTACGCGGAGAACTCTCTGAACGCCGTGGCTTCGGCCTTTTCTGTACTGCAGCAACTCGGCCATTACGAGCACTATGCGTTGGTGCTGCACACTATTCCCTATGCCGATCTGCACCAAGCGCTGGCAACCACGTTGATCGAGCCCGTAGAGCCGATCAGTCACCTGATCAAGGCTGGTATCCATGGAACCGGAACCTTACCTCCGTTCGCGACAGGCGCGGGTCAGCCTTCCGGCTTGCCGGTGACGGTGGGAAGAGTGCCCATCGGTCAAATGTTCTCTCAGCTACTCCCCACCTCATTTCCAGGGCCTAACGTTCTCTACACGGGTGTTCTAGTGTCATTGAGTGGGAACACCATGGACCACGTGAGGGGCCGGATGGACGACCACCTGGACGTCATCGTTACCTTCAATCAAAAGGACGCAAACGAGCAATATCGCTTCCGGGTTGTCGAGCGGGTCGCATTGCGGTTGAAGGACCCAAGCGCCGTTATCGTCTTGTTGTTCCTGGACAGCTAGACGAAATGAGCGAAGTTGTCTAGCCTTGAGCGAAGCACCATTGCCCTGCCGCGAAATGTCGAGTGGCGCCAACGGTTATGGGCTTCGTCGATAGAGTATTCGCCAGAATGAGACGGCTATGCGTTACGAACAAAGTGGCACGTCGCTCTCTTACGGCACGCCCGACGCGCCTGCACCCGAAGGCGACATCACCGCATCGGCTAACGGCCGCGCCTCCGGCATTCACATCACGATTGCAATACAACCGATCGGGGCGCGGAATACAGTGGAGGTACGCTATCGCGTGAACGGCGGGGCCGGTTTCAGGCTTCAAGCATCGCTGGCCCAGACGGATGTTCGCACCAACACACAGTATTATGTCGCTACATTCCCTGAATTTCACGTTGGGGATACGGTGGAATATATCGCACTGGCCACGTGGCCCGGCGGACAAGTGCCGAGCGCAGCCCAGGCTTCCACGTTTCCGTCGTCATTTAAGACCGTTGCGGCGGGACATTCATCGTCGCATCCACACGCCCTAGCGGCAGCCGAGCACTCCTCAACCCAGCATCATGGCCCGGAAGCCGACGATCTAAAGGAGGCGCTGCGCGCAGTTCTGCACGCCTCCGGCGCGCTCAATTCCGCGGCGCTTGAAGAATCCTTCATCAAACTCTATTTCAGCCATGGCGGCACCCCGGAATCGTTCTGGCAGGAACTGGGAAAGCACGCCGATCTGAAGCCACACACGGCACAACTCCAGTTTGCGCTGCAGATCGATCTTTTGACCTCCGGACACTTGCCATTGATCCAGGCGTTGGCGAAAATGCCGAACCTGAAATCCATGCACGATCTGGCGCGATTGGACGACTCGGTATGGCATGGGTTGATTGCGAAATCGGGCGTCCCACATCAGATACCCGGCGCATCCCCGGCGGCGAAGGCGAGGTTCTATGCCGGGTCGATTTTGGCTACCTTGCAAGCGGCATTTCCAACGTTGACCGTGTTGCGAATTGCCACGGCGAGCCATCACGTCGATCCGCTGGCCGCCAAGTTCATCGAAAACTCGCCCGACTTCGACATACGCACCACGCGCGTGGATGTTTATGCGGACCATCATGCAGCGGCTGCCTTCCAGGGAATTCCGGAAGCGAAGCGAGTCGAGGTTATTCAGGGTGTTCAGCGCCTGCAAAGGGTTTTCGCAGTAAGCACGAACTCAGACGTATTTCGCGAGCTGCTCGGAACAAAGTTCGATTCCGCGCACGCCATCGCCGTTGTTCCTCGATCGACCTTCGTGTCGCACTTTGGCCACATCCTGGGCGGCGAGGAGCCCGCAATTGAGGTGCATGAGCGCGCCCAGTTTATCAATCTTCGAAACCTCCATCTTCGTACTACCATCCACGACGCGATCCATACCCCGCCCACCCGCGGGCTGGGCCATCACTCGCACGTGGAAATGGTTCAAACCTACTCCAGACATAAGTCGATTCCCTCAGCTGCCACCAAGGCTCACACGCCGGCGCCGCAGCAACGCGGTCCTAAGGAAGGTTCGCTCAAGGAAGACTTGGTCAAGAGATTCCCCAATTCGGAGGAGCTGTTCGGATCGATTTCGCTCTGCAATTGCGACGAGTGCGAATCGGCAATCGGGCCATCGGCGTATTTTGTGGACGTACTGGATTTCCTGGGCGCCTCCAAGTCGAATCAGTATCATGCTACTCCCTTGGACGTCCTGATCGGCAATCCTGAAAAACGAATTTCCGGACGCAGGCCGGATCTGGCGTTTCTCAAGCTTACCTGCGCCAACACAAACACAGCGATGCCTTACATCGACATCGTCAATGAGATCCTGGAATACTACATCGCATTGGGCCTGAAGCTGGATGGGTCCGCCGCGCGGGACACGGCCGATTCGACGACCCCCGAGCTGGACGCAAATCCGCAATACGTCAATCAGCGCGCTTACGAAATCTTGAATCACCGGGACACGGTCTACCCATTTACGCTGCCCTTTAACCGCCCGCTCTTGGTTGCACGATCCTACCTATCTCAGCTTGGCGCCAGCCGGCACGAGATTCTGAAGACCTTCCACAAGGACCAATTCAGCCCTACCGTCAGACATCTTTTGGCCGCGGAGGTTCTCGGCGTCAACGCGGAAGAGTTCCAGATTCTGACGGGACATGACTTCGATCCGAAGGAGAAAGTGCTCCCACGCGCTGATGAGGAATTCTATGGTTATCAGGGCGGCTCTCGGGATCACCACGAAGTGCACGCTCATCAGGGAGACTGGAGGGATGAGTTGTCCAACGTGGCGACGTTTGAGCAGCGCACAGGGATATCCTATTCCGAACTTCGCGCCCTGGTTTCAACCCTGTTCATCAGCCCGAACCAGCCCGCCGGCGCCGCCAGGGAAGTGCTACTCCGTATCCCGGTCAGCTACTCGTCGCTGGCTATCCTGCTGAAGAATGATCTCGCGCGACCCCTGGAAACATTGATCGCAATTGAGTCGGCCGGCGTGTCTGCGCACGATCTCAGCATCTTGAAAGGAGACAATCTCACCCTGACGAGCAAGATGGTTGTCATCGACGACGAAACCGGTTCGTGCGATCCGGCCTCGATGAAACTGATCCACTTTGACGGGACGGAGGTAGCCGGTCCTGTTTTGAGCAGGATGCACAAGTTCATCCGGCTATATAGAAAAACCGGCTGGAATATCCACGACCTGGATCGCGCGATTTCCGCGATGGCAGCTACCGAGATTACTCCCGCCCTAATGGTTCATCTCGCCCATATCAAGCAACTGCTGGAACGATTTCACATCAAGAACATCCAAGTGTTACTGGCCTTGTGGGCACCGCTGGAAACGCGAGGATACGATTCGCTGTTTCGCGGATTGTTCCTGAACAAGGCCACACATCGCCAGGGGGCCGACCCGGCCTTCGAGCAGGAATTTCCCGACGATCCTGTTCTGACGAACCCGGCGGAAATGATGCTCCCCCATCTCCCGGTCTTGCAAAGCGCATTCCGCGTCACGGCCGTCGACATGAGTCTTCTGCTGGACGATTGCGGCCTCGACCCGGCCAGCGCGCCTCTGGACCTGAACAACGTCTCAGCGATTTATCGGCGTGCCGCTCTCGCAAAGGCATTAAAGCTGAAGATCGCTGACTTTGTCGCGCTGAGAACGCTCTCGGGACACGATCCCTTTGCCTCGCCCGAAGAGACCCTGCAGTTTGCAACGCTAGCCGCGACGATGTTGGCCTCCGGGTTGACTTCGGCACGTCTAAACTATCTCCTGCGCCATATCGATGCCGCTGGCGCGCACGGAGCACTGGAACCTCCCGACTCGACAATTCTTGGTCTGGCGAGCACACTGCGCAACGGGATGACCTCCATCATTCGCGATAACGTATTCGCTCCCGATCCCACCGGCGCGCTTACGGCGCAGAAGCTGGCGGGACTTTATGAGAGCGATGTCGTAGACGGCTTGATGGGGATCGTCACGGGCACGGTAAATTATTCGGCCACGCTCATCGCTCTGCCCAGTGGATTCGCGTTTCCAGTGCAGTTCGGAAAAAAACTTGCCTTCGATCCAATTGCGCAGCTTCTGATTTGCAAATCTCCGCTCACCTCTGCGGATCGATCGGCGCTGTTTGGTCTGGCCGCCGATCCGGCCTTCCAAGCAGCCGTGGATTCCCTCTATCAGCAGCCTCTCGATCTGGTGAAGACTTCCATGAGCGCTTTTCTGGACGGGGCTGAAGCTCAGAAGAAGCTGGTAACAGATAGCGCATCGCTGGATCAGAACCTCAACCCGATTCTGTTCGACTCGAAGGGCGCTGTTACTGCCGACCCCACCCAAGCTCAGACCACTGCCATCGCTGTGAAATTCGCGTACATCTTGAAAGGCCTTATGCCCTACCTGATTGTTTCAGAAGGTGCGGCGCTGATGAAAACCACGATTTCCAGCTCTCTCAAGATCACGAATTTAATGGCCCAAATTCTAATCGAGAATCTTCTGACGTCTCGACTGGATGGCACGAAGCGGGCAATCCACGACCTTCATTCCCTGCAGCACCCTGGTCTGAGCGGCGCCTACCATACCGGCGCTGACCTGACGGGTAACCCCACCAGTCGCATCGATCGAACGATTGCGTTCGACGGCGCAAAAAAGCAGCTGCCCACAGGTACGGCCAGCGCGTCTTGGAGCGGGAGAATTGCACCAACGGGCTCGGGTGATTTCGTGTTCACCGTTCGAACCAATGCGGCCACCGCAAGTTTGTGGGTGGACGACAGCAGCACGCCCCTGGTGCTCACCCAGGTTCCGGCTACCGGAGAGTGGATCGCGACGCACATTTCGCTCAAGGCCGGACACCTCTACTACCTGCGTCTGGACGTCGCTCAACTGCCAGCGCAGAATGGCGCCGTGACGTTGCTATGGCAGAGCGCAGCCGTGCGCCAGTCGGTTGTTCCGAAAGACAGCCTTTATCCGGCATCCATCCTGCAGGCCTTCCGTGAAACATATATCCGCCTGCATAAGGCGTCGCTGGTGGTGAACGCTCTCAAGTTGACCGACCACGACGTTCTGTTCCTGGAGCAGAAACTGGAGGGGCTACATCCGCTCGATCTCAACGGCCTTCCAATATCACGGGACGTCTCCAGCGCCGGGACGATTGATAAGCAAGCGCCCATTCACTTTGCCGGGCTGCTGAGAGCCGCGCGGCTGGTTGCTTTTCGCAACGCGTTGCCTCCCAGCGATATTGAGGTGACTGACGTGTTTGGCGCATCCACCTTGGATGACGCCGTGGCGGTACTGATAAAGGCTACCGGATGGGACCTCGGCGTGGTCCGCGATCTTATCGGCCCGGAGGGATTTGCTCTGCAACCGGCCGACCTTACCAATGAGCGCTGGCCGATCCGACTTATGGACAGCATCAAAGTAGCCGAGCGTTTGAGTGTCTCGCCAAAATACCTTTTCCGATGGTCCACCGTTCGGTCTGATTTTGAAACGCTCGAAGCCACTGCGCAGGAAATCAAGAAATGCGTCCAGGGGCAATACGACGCCGACACGTGGCTCGCGATCGCCAAGCCCCTCAATGACAAGCTGCGCGATGCGCAGCGCAATGCATTGGTCGCCTACTTACTCCCCAGGATGGGGTTGAAAGATGCCAACCAACTCTACGAGTATTTTCTGATCGACCCGGAAATGAGCACCTGCACCGAGACATCGCGAATCAGCCTGGCGCACTCCTCCGTTCAGCTCTTTGTCCAGCGGTGTTTGATGAACCTGGAAGACAGCGGTGACATCCACGAGGTGACTCCGGACCAGATCGACACTGATCAATGGGAGAAATGGCGAAAGCATTACCGCTACTGGCAGGCTAACTATCAGGTGATGCTGCACCCGGAAAACTGGATGCAGCAAAGTCTCCGCGACGACAAGACTCCCTTCTTTACGGCATTAGAAGGGGACCTGACGCAGCAGGAAATCACCGCCGATAACGTTGAAACGGCGTACATGAATTACCTGGAGAAACTGCAACAGGTGGCCCGGCTGGAGATCATCGGCACCTTCTGGCAGGACGCAGACCCGGACACGGATGAGCCAGTCAACATCCTCCATGTCTTTGGCCGCACTTTCCACTCCCCGCACACCTATTTCTATCGCACGTTGGTCAATTTCACCACCTGGACGCCCTGGGAGGAGATGCAGGTCACCATCGATGGCGATCATGTGATGCCGCTCATCTGGAACCGGAGACTCTATCTGTTCTGGCCGACTTTCCTAAAGAAAGCAGTGCCGCCTGATCATCCCGCGACGGTCAGTGCGTCCAGCAATATTCCAGTAAAGGATTCGCAATCCTATTGGCAGGTAAGTCTGGCTTGGACCGAGCTCAGGCACAACAAATGGTCCGCAAAACAAGTGTCGAAGAACGCGTTCGACATGCACACCGATTACTATGTCGAAGACGAGCCAGGCAGATACGCAAAGTTCGCTTACAGCTTTAAGACCTCAATCGTGCGGCAGGGCGACGGTAGCTCCGCATCGCTTATCCTGCGATGCCTCTTTCACGGGCCAACTATCAAATTTAATTCCTTGGGATGGATTCTCATACCCGTCTTCAAGGAAACGACGGAGGTAGTAGGAGCGTTTGAGATCGGCGGCTGCAACGGAGAATCCGTGGAAGCAATCTTCGGAACAATGCCCTGGCCAAATCCGATCACGCCAACCGGTGCGGATGTGGAAGCCCTCACTTTTGTACAAACTCAAAACAAATCCGGTTTGTCTCTGGTAAAGGCTTCGAACCTGCAGCCGTCGGAGTTTCTACACGCTACTCCCACCGGCTACCGCCTGCTCTATCCTCACCAGTTCTCCGACTATTTGCTCCAGGCGCCGCTCTTCTACCAGGATAAGAGCCGCACGTTCTTTGTAAGTCCTCACGAGGAGGCTGCCCCCGCCCGCCAGGTGACCAGCCTTGGCCACGTCGCGTTCCACCGAGTGGGCGCCGCACGTGCGGCCAGGACCAAGGCCGCTGCAGAGCATCATAAAGCGGGGCCAAACCCTCCAAAATCACCTGGCGGTGCTGCTCGCCATCCCCACCATGGAGCGGCGGGAGAAGTTTCTGAAGTCCTGATGTCGATGGAGAAGTTACTCGAGGATCTGGGCGAATCCTATACCAGAAACGCTTCGGGAAAAAGCTCGGCTTGGGGAAGTCATGCGCTAAGGCACAATACGCATCCCTCCACTGCAACGCACGTCGCGTTTGAGACTTTCTACCATCCATTCGTTTGCGATTTCATGAAGGCCGTTTCTCGGCTTGGAATCAAAGGACTTCTGACCGAAGACAATCAACGCCTGAGCGTCGAACCCGGCTTCTTTGAGCACCAGTACAAGCCGACGGGCTTGGTCACACGTCCCCTGCCGGAGGAGTCAATCGATTTTGACAGAGGCCCGTACGCGATCTACAACCAGGAACTCTTCTTTCACATTCCGGATCTGATCGCAGAGCGTCTGCTGCAGAATCAGCGTTTCGACGATGCCATTCGCTGGCTAAAATACATCTTCGATCCCACCGACGACACCGCGGGCGAGCCGCCGCCGGAGCGTTATTGGAAATATGTTCCGCTGAAGGCATCGTCCCGCGATGGCATTCAAAACCTGCTGTCTCTCATGGAATCGGGAGACGAGAAGCACTCCCAGTTGATCGCCGATTGGGCCCGAAATCCCTTCCAGCCCTATGTGATTGCACGCCATCGGCTGGATGCCTACAAGAAGAATATTTTCATGAAGTACGTACGCACGCTCATCGCGTATGGCGACTCGCTATTTCGCACCGACTCCAAGGAGGCCATCAATGAGGCCGAGCAGCTTTATGTGATGGCCGCCCATCTTCTTGGTCCCAAGCCGGAGAACATCGCGGCGCGAACCAAGCCCAAGCCGGAGTCCTACGTGACTCTGAGAGAGAAACTGGATGCGGCAGGCGGAACGTTGGTTTTGCTCGAAAACGAATTTCCGTTTAGCGGAAAGGTCACTTCCTAAGTCCGATAGCGGCGGAATGCAGAACATGGGCCGAACGCTGTATTTCTGCACTCCCAAAAATGACAGCCTCTTTGAACTCTGGAATATCGTTGACGACCGGCTCTATAAAATTCGCAATTGTCTGAATTTTCAAGGTGTCTTCCGGCAACTGGGCCTGTTCGATCCACCCATCGATCCGGGCATGTTAGTGCGGGCGGCAGCTTTAGGGATCGACTTGGGCAGCGTACTGGGCGACATTCAGGCGCCTTTGCCGGCCTATCGTTTTAGTTACATGCTTCAAAAAGCCCTGGAGATGTGCAATGAGTGCCGGTCATTTGGCAGCGCCCTGCTTTCCGCGCTGGAGAAGAACGATGCCGAGGCCCTGGCCAACATGCGTGCCACTCACGAAGTCGGCATTCTGGACCTGATGCATCGCGTCAAGATCCGGCAGCTGGACGAAGCTAACGCTCAGGTCGACACGTTAAACGCGTCGCGAAATACAGCGGTGCAGCGCTATGGTTATTATCAGACTCTCATGGGGGTTTCAGGCTCGGTTGCTCCGGCGTCCGGCGCCAATATCCCTCTTCTTCCTATTCCATCGCAACCCTCCGTAGATGTTGGCGGAATTCAGTTGATTCCGGAGGAGGGCCTGGAGATGGTTATGTCCACAGCCGCCGGAGTAATTCAAACGGTCGCCGGCGGAGTGCAGGCCGCCGCAACGACCGTTTCTTTTATTCCGCAAATCGGCGCCCATGGCCAGCCAATGGGTGTCGGAGCTACGGTAACCATCGGGGGACAGGAGATGGGCGCTGCCGGCAGCTCCGGCGCAAAGGTTCTCAAATGGCTTGGCGAAATCCTATCCCTTGGTGCATCACTTACGGGCAAGATGGGCGGCTATTTCCGGCGCCAGGCCGAATGGGCTCTTCAAAACAATCTGGCCGCGTGCGAGATCATGCAGATCGACAAACAGCTCGCTGGGGCCAACATCCGAGTCGAAATCGCCCAGCGAGAGCTCGATTCCCACGAAAAGCAAATGGAGAATGCCCAGACGATTCTCGACTATATGACAAACAAGTTTACCAACAAAGATCTCTATGGTTGGATGGTCTCAGATACTGCGTCAAGCTATTTCGCTTGTTATCAGCTGGCATTCGCCTTTGCCAAGAAAGCCGAGCGAACGTTTCGATTCGAGCGCGGGCTGGCGGAGTCGAACTTTATACAATTTGGCTACTGGGACAGTTTACGTAAGGGCCTGCTCGCCGGAGAACGACTTCACCTGGCTCTGTTGCAAATGGACGCCGCGTACACCGATCAGAACGTGCGCGAATACGAGATCAGCCGCGACCTCTCGCTTCTTCTCAATGCACCGCTTGCGCTGATTGCTCTAAAAGAGACGGGTGTTTGTGAGATCGCGGTACCCGAATCCTTTTTCGACGCCGACTACCCCGGTCACTATATGAGAAGAATCAAGAGCCTGAGTCTTTCAATCCCTTGCGTCGTTGGCCCCTATACGAGCCTGAACTGCACGCTCACCCTATTGACCAACAAGACGCGGATCAGCAGCGATTCGGGTAGTCAGTACTCCGAAGATTTGGAAAATGGCGATGATCGCTTCGTCAATAATTTCGCCGCTGTTCAATCCATCGCGACCAGCCACGGGATGAACGACGGCGGACTGTTTGAGGTGAACTTCCGGGATGAACGCTACCTGCCGTTCGAGGGTGCGGGGGTCATTTCCCGCTGGCGGCTCCAAATGCCGAAGGAAAATAACGCCTTCGACTTTGAAACCATATCGGATGTGATTTTTCAGATAAAATACACCGCCCGGGATGGGGGAGATCCGTTACGGCAGGCGTTTAAGAATGCGCCGATCCCCGACCCACCGAACGGCTTCGTTCGCTTATTCAGCCTACGGCACGAGTTTCCGGACAGCTGGCATAGGTTTCTTAGCCCAAGCGGAGGCTCAGACAAAGACCAATCGATGACTTTTGACCTAGCCGCCGTGCGCTTCCCCTATCAGTATCGAGGGAAAACAATATCAATCAATATTGTTGAGCTGTTTCTTAACTTCAAAGATATTCGTGATAGTCAGGCCTATTCTCGCGACGGTACACCGCTGGGAGACTATGCTGCCGGCAAGCCACTGAAGCTGAGCCTGACGCCGCCTGGAGGAACCGCTGTAGACGTGCAACTCAAGAGCAACAAGTCCTTGCTCAACGGTCTACCCCACGCATCAGCTGACGTCAGCGACCAAAACGCTGGGGTGGGTGCTTGGACAATTGGCATACAACACGATGACCTCGCCGGGCTTCCCCAGTCGTTACGTTCCGATGCTGGCGCAGACAAAATCTACCGCCTTAAGGCAGACGCTGTCGCGGATATGGCCTTCGTGTGCCATTACTCGGTGAGTTAGTTTCATGTTCTAGGCATCAGTCGGAAAGCAAGGAGATTGCTGAGTTGGAGTCCACATCTCAGTCGCAAAAAAACGGGCGCGGCCCAAGAGTCCCATGCGGATCAGGATCGGAGTTTCGCCTTGGCGCCTTCCTTGTCTCTACCAAAAGGCGGCGGGGCGATCCAAGGGATCGGGGAAAAGTTCGTTGCGAATCCTGTCACTGGGACCGGGTCCATGACCGTCCCTATCGCTACGAGTCCAGGGCGCGCGGGCTTTGGGCCACAACTCACGCTCTCGTATGATTCCGGCAGCGGGAATGGACCGTTCGGTTTTGGATGGTCGCTAAGTCTACCCAGCATCACGCGCAAGACCGACAAGGGCCTGCCGAAGTACCGTGACGCGGAAGAATCCGACACCTTCATTCTGTCCGGAGCGGAAGACCTTGTACCCCTGCTCGTCCTGTCTGGCAGCAAGTGGAATCGTGTTTCGAGCGAGCGCACCGTGGACGGAGTCGCCTATCGCATCTATCCCTACTGTCCACGAATCGAAGGGCTGTTCGCACGCATTGAACGATGGCTCAATGTTCAAACGGGCGAATCGCATTGGCGTTCTATTTCACGCGAAAACATCACCACATTGTATGGTCGAACCGCCGAGAGCCGAATCGCCGACCCCACCGATCCAACTCGCATTTTCATATGGCGAGTTTGCCAGAGCTTCGACGACAAGGGAAACGCCATGGTTTACGAATACAAGGCGGAAAACTCAGACGGCGTCGATCTTTGGCAAGCCAACGAGCGCAACCGCACCAGCC
>Ga0206991_10011_pt1 | contig 46791 bp, 46 predicted proteins | sample Alteio_BWMinCont_9_FD_153286 | JGI IMG/M metagenome (GOLD analysis project Ga0206991, IMG submission 153286) | Enriched cells from forest soil in Barre Woods Harvard Forest LTER site, Petersham, Massachusetts, United States -... | ecosystem: Environmental > Terrestrial > Soil > Temperate forest >...
AGCATAAATACGACGAAGCCATCGCAGAACTTCAGAAAGCAACACAGTTATCGGAAGGCAGTACGGCATTCAACGCCAACCTTGCTTATGCGTATGCCGTGTCTGGTAGAAGAAATGAAGCGGTAAGGATCTTGACCGATCTAAAGAATCAATCGCAGCACGGCTTCTCAAATGCTCCCGAGATTGCCCTGGTCTACGTTGGAATGAACGACAAGGATCAGGCGATGACGTGGCTGAACAAGGCTTTTGACGAGCGTTTCAGCCCGTGGGTTCTGATGCGGCCAGCCTTCGACCCGTTGCGCTCCGACCCCCGGTTCCAGGATCTGATGCACCGTATTGGCCTCAGCAAGTGATTTAGGCCGCCATAGGGAAGCGCCCACCAGCCGTTCGCGAAAGAAGCCAGTAAACCTAAACCCGGCGCGTCAGATCGAGCCCAGGAACACTGGGATTGTTGAGAAACGTGGCATTCGTTCCGGCGCGCTGCCACTCCGTGGCGCCCGCGATGACGGCGTGTTTGTCCACAGGCCGGCCGGTGGGAAGCGTGAATAAAACATCGTCGCCGGCACGCCCGCGTTTGCCGGACGAACCGTCGCCCTTGCGACATCCACCAGATACTGCCTTCTGTCCACTTCCAGGCGCAATGTGGAATAGGATGCACCGACGTAGGAAACTTCGGACGCAGCCTGGGGCTGCCTGTCGTGGGACATGGCATCGAAAGTCGAAGCCAAAAGGAGGGGCATGAAGAGCAGATGGAAACTGTTCGGTCTCATGCGACCATTACAGCCGCCCGGAGGGATGAAAAAGATTGCCGAGTTGTAAGAATTGCGTTAATTGGCGCTTCACAGGCTAGTCACACTGCAGTGTGTGTCTGGTACGTTGGCGGCTATGTCACTCAACTCCGCCCAGCTCACAATCAAATCCACCAAATGCTCGCACTCGGAGGACCTGCCAAGTGGGACAAGTGGATCGCAAGCATTGGTGTCATCGAGCGTCCGCATCCCGAATTGGGCTTGGGGAATTTCTCACCGGACGCGGTGGTCTGCATTGGTGGAGATCGAAGGTTGTAGCCAAGAGCAAAGCCGGTGCGCTTGAGCCGGCACCGAGCCTGAGCGGATTCTACTAACGCTTTCAGGATGTGGATCGAGTTCCGAGAAACTCTTGGATTTTCCGTAATCTCAACTTTAACCGTTGAGCCGGAGGCTTGCCTTCACGACGGTGAACAGAAGGATTGCGGCGAATAGCGACCTATGACCGACTTGGGGCCGAGGCCGACCTCAATCCCAAAAGTGAAAGAAAGAGGAAAACAATTATGAAACACTATTTGCCTGTTCTTACTGCCCTGGCCACGAGCCTGATGAGCAGCCCGATTATCCCATCACTGAAAGCTGACGAGTTGGACAAGAAAACCATCATTACGATATCCCAGCCTGTCGCTGTGGAGGGGACGACATTGCCGGCCGGCCAATACGTACTTAAGCTGCAAGGGGACCAGTCCAGCCGGAATATCGTTCGCATCTTCGACGGCGACGGGAGACGACTGATCGCCACAATACTGGCTATTCACGCCTACCGTCTGGAGCCAACCGGCGAGACCGCGTTTAAGTTTTACGACTCGCCGGCCGGACAGCCAACCGCTTTGCACACTTGGTTCTACCCGGGCGAGAGCAGCGGCTTCGAGTTTCGGCAGCCCAAGAAGACGGCCGTACCAGTCTCTGTTGAGGCCGGTGGCTAACCAGGTCACAGCCAGGACTGATCGATTTCGGCGTCTCTCGCTATCCACGAGACGAGATGGTGGGCCAGCCGTTTACGGCTGGCTCGGCCGCCCGAACTAATGAGACACCGGTCAACTTCCAGAGGGCAATCGAAAGGGATATCGAAATGAGACGACTTTCAACGCCATGCTCCTTTTTAATTGCGACGTTCGCTCTAGGATCCCTCCCGGCCAGTATGGGAGCACAGAGCGAGAACCTGATAGCCACGAAAACGACGAACCAATCCGTTGATGCAATGCGTGCCGTCTCTGAAGTTAGTGCAACACGGTGCTGCAAAAGTGTTTCGGAACGCCTGCCGATACTGCAGCCAGGAACTCTTCGGGGGCCTGAACAAGCCCTTATCAAGCCGTGGGGCATGCCAAGAATTCCCGCTGACATGCCGAGTGCCAACCGGAAGAGCTGGATTGGCGCAGGACCCGGTGCGTTGCCCCTCGCTACCGTTGTTCAGCCGGACGCTACCCAGAAATACGGCCCGAACCCCGGAGTTCTAGAGGTTTCGTTTGGGCATCGACGATGAGGCGCATGATGAGAATCCTGTATTCTCAGAACTGAGCCCGGAGGAACTTCGAGGTCTAGCAGGTTGCGGAAAAAGCTTTCTCACACTCGCAAACCGCAGGCGTGGGCGCCTACGCCATACGGGTCATCAACAATCTAGATGTCCACTCGTAGGGCGGACTTCAGTCTGCTGGGCTTTTCAGCAACCTGCTAGAAGTGGCGCTCAAGAAGGTCGGCAAGCGCGGTCGCGCGCTGAAAGAGGAGAGCTAAGCGCGATCCGCATTCGAGGTTCGCTCGAAGACCTGAACGGCCTGCGGAGTGTGAGCGATGAGTCGATCCGCTCCCCAGCTATTACATATTATCGTTAGATCGATCAGATTCCCTACTACATAAAGCCGGTATAGACGAACACGCAGCTTCGTCGTCATAGTCGAAGTACGCAACAACGTGTACCGCTTCTTATCGACTTCGAGACACTTGGTGTCGATGATCCTCTCGACTGGACGCAGGCGCACCTGCCTGCGGAGGAAAGGTGTAGCGATTGTCTAACCTAATGGAGTTTGTAGGCCGAGTCAGTTCATTCGGGTTCCGCATCCTCGGGGACGGAATTCGCACGCCCTTCGAAGGTAGTCAAATTCTAAACCACATCATAGAAGCCGGCTACAAATCCCTGCCGCTCGTGGTGCCTGCGGGCTTCGCGCTGGGTACGGTGATGACCCTTCATACTCGAAATACCTTGATGACCTTCGGCGCCGGCGCTATGATCCCCACGGTCCAGGCGCTCGCCTTCTTTGTCGAGATCGGTCCGCTTGTCGCGGGTCTCCTGCTGGCCGGCCGAGTCGGGTCAGGGATCGGAGCCGTGCTGGCCAATATGCGAGTGACCGAACAGATCGACGCCATCGAATCCCTGTCGATCGACTCCTTCAAATTTCTTGTGGTTCCCAGAGTCCTGGCATGCGTCGTGGCGCTGCCCCTCTTGACGCTATTCATGGATTTCGCAGGTCTGCTTGGCGGCTATTTGGCAGAGTACTCGTCTTCAGGGGTTTCGTTCTCTCTTTACATCACGCGTGCTTTCGCTGATCTCCAGTGGGCAAATTTCGTCGCGCCCACGCTGAAGACAGGTTTTTTCGGGTTCATTATTGGAACAATCTCATCCTATTTCGGCTACACCACAAACATGGGGGCTGCGGGCGTAGGGCGAGCGGCAACCAATAGTGTCGTCGTGTCGTCCCTGTTGGTCATCCTTGCTGACGTAATTCTCGTCAAATGCATTTTCTTCGCATTCCCGGAGAACGCTCTATGACCGGAGATGGGCGACCGGCCGTGGTGTTCGATCAGGTATGCAAAGCTTTTGGACCCAATCAGGTGCTGCGGAACGTCTCGTTTTCGGTTCCGGCCGGGAACGCCCTCTGCATTATGGGAAAGAGCGGCACTGGGAAAAGCGTGACGCTGAAACTCCTCATGGCGTTGATCAAGCCGGACCAGGGAAACATCTGGGTTGACGGCGACGATATAACGCGCCTCGAGCCCGCCGGTGTTTCAAAGGTGCGCCGGAAGATGGGCTTTCTCTTCCAGGATGCCGCCCTTTTCGACTCACTGACGCTGTATGACAATCTCGCGCTCCCTCTTCGCCGGCTTACCGAGAAAACCACGGCCGAAATCGATTTCGCGGTCGACGATGTCCTTCGCCATGTCGGCCTCGCAGGCGACAAGAACAAGTTTCCGTCCAGCTTGTCTGGCGGAATGCGAAAGAGGGCGGGTCTCGCGCGGGCGCTCGTGCTTGAGCCCAAGGTTCTTCTGGCGGACGAACCGAGCAGCGGCCTGGATCGAATCACCGCGTCTGAGATCGACGAGCTCCTGCTGCGTCAGAAACACGATAAGGGAATGACCGTCCTGGTGGTTAGTCACGACGTACACGGCGCCCGGCGGGTCGGTGACCAATTTGCCGTGCTGCACAAGGGGAACCTAATCGCGCATGGAACCGCTTCCGAAATCGAAAGGAGCGGAGACGAGACCGCGCGGAAACTAATCTCGGAGGACTATCCGGCATGAATCGCTTCATGATGGTCGGAGTTTTTGTTCTAGCGGGTCTTGCCCTGTTCGCCACGGGCTTATTCATGATTGGCAATCGGCACGAGGCTTTCGCTCGGCACGTGGAGCTTTATACCGAATTCGCCAATGTGTCCGGGATCGTCCCTGGCGCTAAGGTTCAGGTGGCCGGAATGGATGCAGGCGAAGTGCTTGCCATGAATGTCCCTGACACCCCGCCTGCGAAGTTCAGGGTCAAACTTCGCGTCAATCAGAAGTTCAGCGGGCTCGTGCGAGCCGACTCTGTGGTCAGCGTCGAGACGGAAGGGGTCGTGGGCAACCGATTCCTTGAGATCAGCGCCGGGTCTTCGCGTGCGCATGCGGTCGCAACGGGGGGCACCTTGAAGGGTATCGAACCGACGGACCTCTCCGCCCTCCTGGAACTGGCGAAAGGCACAATTGTCAACGTAGATAAAACCGTGAGCAATGCCAACAGTTTGGTGACCAACGCTAACGGTATAATCACGTCGGTCGCCGGCAATCTCAACGCTACGCTGGACAAAACCAAATTGACAATCTCGAATGCCAACGATGTCGTAACAGGTCTCAAAGAGGGGCACGGACCTGCCGGAATGCTACTGCGCGACGAAGCGCTCGCGGACCAAGTCAGGCAGGCCGTCGCAAACGCCAAGAACGCGGCAAGCGAGTTGAATCGGGCGGCGGCACAGGCGAACACGCTGATGTCCGACATTCAGTCCAAAGGCCTTCCCGGCCAAGTTGACGACACGGTTAAAGAGGCTAAGAAAAGCGTGGCAAATCTTGATGCGGCATCGGCGCAGGTTCGGCAGGCGATTGCGGACCTGACGGGACCCGACGAAGGCGGGGTCACAACCGCGGCGACGATTCGGGAATCGTTGTCGAACGTTAATGTCGCAGCCGCCAATATGGCGGATGGCACCGAAGCCCTCAAACACAACTTCCTCCTTCGCGGTTTCTTCCGCAGCCGGGGCTATTACAACCTGGCCAACATGTCTCCCGATCTGTATCGCAAGGATCGCTTTTTTGCCGAACAGAGCACCGATCGCGCCTGGCTCCCGGCAGATCAGTTATTCCACAGGAACTCGGATGGCGAGGAAGCACTCACCTCGCAAGGAAGATCCGCTCTCAATGCGGAACTGGCGCGGTACGGTGAACGGATTCTTACCAGTCCGGTCATCGTGGAAGGCTATTCGAACGGCGATGAAGTCAACGATCGTCTAGCCGCATCACGTCATCGGGCGATTCTGGTTCGCAATTATCTTCAGGGCCGTTTTCAGCTTGATACCAGCAGAGTAGGAACGGTGGCCCTGGAAAATCGTCCGCCAGACGGCTCATCCCATACAAGCTGGGACGGCGTCGTGATTGTCTTGCTGAGAGTGAAGCGTTGATTTTGTCTGACAACGTTCACAATCTAGGGTTTAAACAGCGAACTTTGCGGCGAGTCTGACGAGGACGGCAAAAGAGTCGGCCTCCATCTTTTGCATGATGTGTGCTCGATGGATTTGAACAGTGTACTCGGTGATCCCCAGCTCAAATCCGACTTGCTTATTCAACAAACCGCAAATCAACAGCGACAATACCTGTCGCTCTCGGGGTGTCAACGTCTTATATCGAGTGGCGAAGCTCTCGTATTCAACCGCCTTCCGGCGACTCTCGCGGGATTGCTCGAATGCCCTCTCGACCGACTTAAGCAGAGCGGCATCATCCAGCGGCTTTGTTAAGAAATCGATCGCGCCTTCCCTCATTGCACGCACCGCCATTGGAATGTCGCCCCGGCCAGTGATGAAGATGATCGGCAGAAGGCAGCTCTCGCATCTCAGCGCCGCCTGCAATTCGAGGCCAGACATGCCAGGCATTCGAATGTCGGCAATAAGACAGGACGCTTCTCGTCCGGCTGTGGAATGGAGGAATTCCTCTGCCGACTTGAAGCAGAGTGCGGGCAGCCTTTCCGATTCGACCAGGTCCAGCAGCGCATCGCGGATCGCTTCGTCGTCGTCGAGAATCGCCACAAAGCTAGAGTGCTGTTCTAGTTCCATCTATGAAACGTACCGCTCTCAACATGCCGGCGCAATACCGCCTGCGTCGAATAAACTACCACTTTGGTGGTACCCAAATACGCCCCAAGGGATGGATTCAGTGACTATCTAGACGAAAGGTCTAGCTTGTCGGCCATACGGACTAGTTCGATCAGTGAGTCGGCTTGCATCTTCTCCATGAGGTGGCCTCGGTGGATTTTCACTGTCGCTTCGCTGGCTCCGATCTTCGCGGCGATGTGCTTGTTGAGCATGCCAGAGATCACTAGAGCCATCACCTCCCGCTCACGCGCGGTTAACGCGCGATAGCGCTCTTGCAACTCACTGATGTCCGCCACCTGTTCGCGTGCGGCTCGGTCTCGTTGAAGCGCCTGCTGAATTGCATCCAATAGATCCTGATCTCGAAACGGCTTGGTCAAAAACTCGACGGCTCCTGATTTCAGGGCCCTGACGGACATTGGAATGTCCCCATGCGCGGTGATAAAGATTATAGGAATACGCACGCCCAGTTCTGCCAGTTTTTGCTGAAACTCCAGTCCACTCATCTGCGGTAGCCTGACATCAAGAACCAAGCAGCTAGGATCGGCGGTGCGTGGTTTTTCGAGAAACTCCTCGCCGGTTGCGAAAGCCTCGGCACGAAGGCCGACCGACTCGACGAGATCCTGAATCGCCTGGCGCATTCCTCCGTCATCATCAATGACGAAGACGGTAGAAACAGCAGCAGGTTTCATTCATGAGCCTCAGCTGCGCCAGGGAGAGTGAAATGAAAAGTCGCGCCGGACTCCTGATTCGAAGCGAACCACACTTTTCCTCCATATGACTCCACAATTGAACGCGTGATGGTCAGCCCCATGCCGGTCCCCTGTGGCTTCGTCGTATGGAAAGGATCGAAAATGCGGTCAGAGCCGTCCGCCTGCAATCCGACACCGGTGTCCCTGATGGAAACGATCAAGTGGCCTTCGGGATTCACACCGGAGCTGATCGTCAATATCCCGCCGCAGTCTTTCATCGCTTCGATCCCATTCAACATCAGGTTCATAAGGATCTGTTGCAGTTGCACCCGGTCCGCCAGAATATCGGGACTATCCGACTTCAGTTCGGTCTGGATTGTTACGGAATACCGGGCGGCTTCCGTCTGTAGCAGCACACGCATTTCCTCGATGGTGGCCTTTACATCGACCATTTGGCGTTCACCAGGGATGCCTGTTCTGTAGAATGCCCGCAGACTGTTGATAATTTCGGCCGCTCGGTTACCCTCTCGATCAATGCGCGCGGCCGCTGCGCGAGCCCTCTCCAAATCGGGAGGATCGTGTGCCAACCATCGCAAAAGGGCGTTTGCGCTTGTAACCGAGGCAGCAATCGGTTGCTTAACCTCGTGCGCTAGCGCTGCTGCCAGTTCTCCCATCATATTGACCCGGTTGATGTGCGCGAGATCGGATTCCAACAGGCGCAGCCTTTCACGCTCCTCTTCGGCGCGCTTTCGTTCCGTAATATCCACGGTGATGCCAAAGTACTCTCCGACCTCCTGAGAGGGATTGTGATGCCCGATGCCACGCAGAAATCTGATGTCGCCATCAGCCCGACGAATACGAAATTCGACGTCATAATCTGCCTCTGCGCGGATTGCCTTCTCAAGCTTTGGTCTGATAAGTCGTTCGTCTTCGGGTAGGATTGTGCCGTAAAAAACGTCGAACGGAAGTGGGCCTCGGCTGGGATCGAAGCCGTATAGGCGAGCGTTTTCGTCCGACGAATGAAATATCTCCCGAGTGGCCAGATTGCACGCCCAGCTTCCGATGTGAGCCAAGCTTTGCGCTTCCTCCAAATAGGCCTGCTCCCGTCGCAATTCCTGCGTCAACAACTCCTGCTCCGTGACGTCGATCGTAGTGCCGTGATACCCCTGAAACACTCCATTCTCAACCACCGGAAAACCAACACAACGGACGAACCGTATCTCGCCATCAGGCCGAACTACGCGGCTCGTAACATCGCACGTCGAGCGCTGCTCGTGCATCGTCTTTATGGCCTCAGTCAATCGCGGTCGGTCCTGGGGATGAATCGCCCCTAAAAACTGCTGAAGAGTCGGAGGTCCGCATTTTGGATCAAACCCGAAGATCTTGTAAACCTCGTCGGACCAGTAGATATCTAAATCGTCGGACCAACGGATGCCCAGATCTTTGGACGCCCAGCTTCCCATATGAGCCAGACGCTCGCCTTCGCTCAGATAGAATTGAGTTCGTCTTAGGGCTTGTTCTGCCAGTTTGCGCTCGGTGATGTCCTGACCGGTGCCGAACATTTCATAGGCCCGTCCCGAAGCGTCTCGTTTGACCGTCCCGAGGCTGACCAGATATCGTACTTCGCCGTCGGCACGAACAATTCGATGTTCTGTCTTGATATGGATTCCGCTACGAATGGTTTCTTCGGCTTCGCGCGCAACACTTTCACGATCGTCAGGATGGATCATTTCGAAGACCTGAGCCAGGTCGATGGGACCTTCTTGAGGAGGGAGCCCATAGATGCGATAAAGTTCTTTGGACCAATCCACGCGACTATCGATGAGGTTCCATTCGTAATGTCCTATATGAGCCACTCGTTGAGCTTCTTCAAGCCTCGCGTTGCTCTGTTGTAAGGCGCTCGCGAGGGACTGGCGTTCTTCCTCTGCGTGTTTCCGATCGGTAATGTCCTGGGTTGTACCGAACATTTGGGCTCGGCCTTCTGAATTTGTCTTTACGTCGCCAAGGCTATGGACAACGCGCACTTCCCCATCTGGGCGTACGAGTCGATGCTCACAGTCAGCGCGCGTCCCAGAACGAATGGCCTCCTCCGCTGTCCGAAATATAGCTTCGCGATCATCAGGGTGAAACATTTCGTTCACTGCCGCTATATTCATCGAGGCTACCTGCGGCGCCAAACCAAAAATTCGAGATGTTTCCTCCGACCAGATAACGCGATTCGAGTCGAGATCCCACACCCAGTAGCCGAGGTGGGCTACGCGTTGGGCTTCCTCAAGCCAGGCTCTGCTCTCCTGTAAGTCTCGTGACAGGGCATGCCGGGCTTCTTCGGCGCGCTTCAATTCCGTGATGTCTTGAACGGTACCAAAAAGCCTGTGGGTCTTTCCGGTTTTGCCCGGATCTCCCGGGAGCGCGCTCCAAAGCTTTGAGGTGATGGCATGCACCGTGCGCACTTCTCCGCTTGGAGTGACAATCCGAAAGTCGGCAACCGGATGCACGCCGGCATCCAGCTCCACATCCACTGTGCTGTAGAGGGCCTCCCGATCCTCCGGGTGGACCAATGCTCGGACCATTGCAAAGTCTATGGGACGCTCGCCCCGTTCGACCCCAAAAATGCGATAGGTCTCATCGGACCAGACGACCACATTCGTTTCAACGTTCCAGTCCCAGTACCCCACATGTGCGACGCGTTGGGCTTCTTCCAGTCTGGCCTTGCTCTCTTGCAGGTCGCGAGATAGGTGGAGGCTGGTAAGAAACGTCGCAACGCGCTTGCCTGCTGCCTCGAACAACTCCTGCTCCGGCCTGGTCCAGATCCGCGACTCGCACTGGTCCAAGCCAAAGGTGTAGGGTCTGCCGATCTTCGGACGAACGGCGAGACACATCTGCGACCGCGTCCCGAAATGCGTGGCTAATACGCTTGATAAAGGATTGTCACCTGCACCGAATCGCACCGCAACTTCTGATGCTTCCACGAGGCGAAACACTTCGGCAAGCCCCGGGTCCGTTGGCAGATCAAGGTCTAACGATGGGATGTCTGCAAACTCGGGACAGGTACGCTGTGCCACCGTTCGCCACCGCCGGCTGTCCGCATCAGAAGGATAGGCAAGCCATGCCCGATCGCACCCGAAGATCGACAATACTGCTTGGAGCACATGACTCAGCTGCTCCAGATCCTCCGTGTCTTGCATGGCGCAGCTGAGCTGATCCATGCTCTCCAAGAACCAAAGGCGGTCTTGGGCGACCGCGTTGGCGCGGGTTGCGACATTGGTGGTCTTGTCTTCGGTCGCCATAAAATGCCATGTTTCAATACAGACAACTCAAATTGTAGATGGAAATTGCTCGCAAAGAGGATCAGCTCTGCCACCCGCCGCCAAGCGCCTTATAGAGTTGAACGACGCTGATCAACTCATTCAACCTGATCTGCCGGAGGTCCAGCCTGGCTTGAAGCAGATCCCGGTCCGCATCCAGGGCGTTCAGCTGGGTATCCACGCCGCCCTGGTATCTCATATAAGCTAACCGTTTCCGTTCCTCCAGGACCGCCACGAGCGCCTCCTGCTTTGCTCTGGCCTCTTGAACCCGTTGATGAGCGATCAGCGCCGTGGAGACTTCGGTGAAGGCCGTCTGAATCGTCTTCTGATACTGCACAATCGCGCTGTCCCGCTGGGCTTCAGCCAATCTCACGGTCGAGCGGAGCCGGCCGGCTGTAAAAATGGGCTGGCTGATCTGCGGAACAAAGCTCCACGCGCTGTTTGGGCCGCTGAAAAGGCCGGACAATTGAGTGCTCTGGCCGCCGAGAATCCCGCTCAGGCTTAACTGCGGGAAGTATGACGCCTTGGCGACGCCGATGTTTGCGTTCGCAGCAATCAGACTCTGCTCGGCTGCATGAATATCGGGGCGCCGATCCAGCAAAGTAGAGGGCAGACCCGCTGGAACCGCTGGCGGCAAAGCGTTTTCATCGAAACTGCCTTTGCGCAGGACTCCCTCGGGATTCTCTCCAAGCAACAAGGTGATCTGGTTCTCGGTCTGCTCAATCTGCTGTTGCAGGTTTGAGACTGTCACATCGGCCGTATCCACCAGCTGTTCCGCCTGCGTCAGATCCAGGTCCGTTGCGATCCCGTGATTCCGGCGCGACACAGTGAGATTCAAAGATTCCTGGCGCGTGGCGAGCGTCTGCCGGGCAATCCCCAATTGTCCGTCGAATTCGCGGAGCGTGAAGTATTGGGTAGCCACATCGCTGACCAGAGTGGTGATGACTGCCTTACGGTTTTCTTCCGCGCTTAAGAGGTTGGCGCGCGCGGCTTCGGTTGCCCGACGCAACCGGCCCCACAGATCTACTTCAAACGACAGAAGGTTGAGTTGCGCCTGCCCCCAGTTCCTGTTTTGCGACGGAACGAGATCGGGAGGGAGAGGAAATGAGCCGTTTCTCGAAAGCCGTGTCAGGTTCACATCCCCGCTGGCGCTGACCTGCGGAAATTGATCTGAGCGCGTGATGCCGAGCTTCGCCTGCTCAGTTTCTACGCGGGCTACCGCATCCCGCAGATCGTAGTTCTGGTCCAGCGCCGTTTTGATGAGACGTTGCAGCTCCTCGTCTCGAAATACCCGCCACCACGGCAGATCCGCAAAGGACGCGGCCTCGGCGTCTGGCAGCGGTTGCGGTGCGTGGAATGTTTGCGGGACTTGTACAGACGGGCGTCGATAATTTGGTCCGACGGTGCAACTCGTCAGAACAAGCGTCGCCATTGAAATTGCCATCGTTAGATGTCTCATTTCAATCTCCTTGCTGAGGCGACGGGCGTAGTGGAGGCACGCTCCCCACCGCGGATCGCACGGCTGAGAGTTTTTCGACCAGATAGTAAATTGAGGGCACGAAAAAGATACCTATCGCGCTTGCCGCGAGCATGCCACCGATTACAGTGGTGCCCATTACCTGGCGAGCTACCGATCCGGCGCCGGATGCTGTCCACAGCGGCACACATCCCAAAATAAAAGCGAAAGAGGTCATCAAAATCGGCCGAAGACGGAGTTTCGCTCCCTCCAGAGCTGCGTCAGCCAGCGGCTTGCCCTTTTCATGTTCATCCTTTGCGAACTCCACGATCAAAATAGCGTTCTTGGCAGCAAGCCCGATCAGCATCACCAGGCCGATTTGCGAGTACACATCGCTTTCGATCTGGACCATGTAAGCCGGCTCGAAAACCGAGAGCAGAACGCGGCGTAACCAGAGCACGACGAAAGCGCCGAATATCGCCACGGGTGTGCTCAACAGCACGCTGAACGGCAAAGTCCAGCTCTCGTAAAGCGCCGCCAGCACCAGGAAAACAAAAACCAGCGAGAACGCGAAGATGACCCAGGCCGGCGTTCCTTGCCTGGCCTTCTGCTCTTGATAAGACATGCCCATATAGTCGAAACCCATTTCATGGGGCATGGTCTGCTTGAACACTTCTTCCAATGCAGCCGTCGCTTGGTCCGAGCTGTAACCGGGGGCCGCGCTGCCATTGATCTGCGCCGAACGGTATTCGTTGTAGCGCATGGTGAATTCAGGTCCCTCACGCGGGACGAAGTTCGCCAGCGCGGAGAGTGGAACCATGTCACCCTGGCTGTTGCGCACATAGAACTGGCTGAGGTTGTCAGTGTTGGCGCGGTAAGCGGCTTCCGCCTCCACATATACTTGCCATTGACGGCCGAAATCGTTGAAGTAGTTGATGAACAGCCCGCCCATATAAGCTTGGATCGTCCGGTAGACATCGCTCACTGCCACGCCCTGCTTCAGCGCCTTGTCGCGATCCACATTGATGAACCTTTGCGGCACGTGCGGTAGGAAGGTCGTCGAGATCATTCCGATTTCAGGCCGTTTTTGGGCTGCGGCCAGGAACTTGCCCAAATTGTCAGCCAGAAACTGCACGTCGCGTCCAGCGCGGTCTTCGAGTACGAACTGGAATCCGCCGGACGTGCCGACTCCAGGAATCGCGGGCGGAGAGAAACTGAAAACGACGCCATCCGGAAGCTTGCTTAGTTGCTGGTTCAAAAGTGCTTTGATTTCCTGAAACTGCTCGGCCCTGGTCGTCCGATCGCTCCAGGGTTTTAAGGTGACAAAGAAAAAACCGTTATAGCTGGTGCGGACGAAGCTCAGCAAACTGAAGCCAATCACGGTTGTCGTGTATTGGACGCCCGGCGTACCGGCTAGGATTGCTTCAACCTGTTTCGCGGCCGCTGAGGTGCGATCAATCGAGGCAGAATTCGGGAGCTGCATGTTGACGTAGAGATAGCCTTGATCCTCGTCCGGCAAGAAGCTGGACGGCACCCGGCCAGCGAAGAAAATGCCCGCCGCCCCTGCGGCCGCCAGAAGCCCTACCGCGAGCACGCTTTTTCGAAGAAGTGCGCCAGACCACTTCACGTAGCTGTCCGTCGTGCGATCGAAAACGCGATTAAACTCGGCAAAAACTTTTTCTAGAAAGCCGCTCCGGCTCTCCGTCTTTGGCCGAAGCAAGAGTGCCGCCAGCGCCGGACTCAAGGTGAGGGCGTTGAAGGCCGAGAGCAGCACGGAGATTGCGATCGTGACAGCGAATTGCTGATAAAGCCTGCCGGTGATGCCGGGGATAAACGCGGTCGGAATAAAGACAGATGACAAAACGAGCGCGATGCCAACAACAGGGCCTGAAAGTTCGCTCATGGCCTTGCCCGCCGCGTCCTTCGGACTCAGACCCTCCTCGATGTGCCGTTGTACGCCTTCGACAACGACGATGGCGTCGTCCACGACAAGGCCGATAGCCAGCACAAGACCGAACATCGAAAGCGTATTTATGGAGAAACCAAACAACGGAAAGAAGAGGAACGTCCCCACCAGTGACACCGGTACCGCCAGCAACGGGATCAGTGTTGAACGCCAGTCCTGGAGAAACACATAAACGACAACAATGACCAGGGCGATCGCGATGAGAAGCGTCTGAACGATTTCCTTCATGCCTTCGGTAACAGCGCTCGTTTGGTCCAGCGCTACCGTGTAATCCACGTCTTGCGGGAGGCGCGGCTTCATTTGTGCCATGAGCGCCCGCGCGGCGGCGGCGGTTTCCACTGCGTTGGACCCGGGCAACTGATAAACGGCGACAACGGCGCAGGGCTTGCCGTTCAGGCGGCCGATCATGCTGTAATCCTGTGCCCCGAGTTCAACCCTGGCGACATCCTTCACGCGAACGACGCCGCCATTGGGAGCCGCGCGCACCACGATGTTTCCAAATTGCTCGGGTGAAGTCAGACGGCCTTGCGCGAGTACCGAATAGGTAAACTTTTGGTCCTTGGGCGCCGGACTGGCCCCGATCTGGCCGGCCGGATTGACAGTGTTTTGCGACTGGATCGCCGTGACGATGTCTGTGACGGTTATGCCGAGCTCCGCAAGGCGGTCCGGCTTGACCCAGAGCCTCATTGCATACTGCGCCGCACCGAAGACCTGCGCATGCCCAACACCGGGCAAGCGCGAGATGGGATCGTTCAGATTGATGTATGCGTAGTTGGCCAGAAACTCAGCGCTACGCCCGCCCTTTGGGGAATACAAGCCGATGAGCATCAGGGGCGCGGTCGCGGATTTTTGCACGGTTACGCCGTAATTGTTCACATCCGCGGGAAGCTGCGAAGCAGCCTGGGTTTCGCGCGACTGGGTGAGGATCAAATCGTTGTTCGGGTCGGTCGTGACGTCGAAATTCACGACCAGAGTGGTTTGCGAATTACCCGTGGCGTTCAACGAATACATGTAGTTCATCTTGTCGACGCCGTTGATTTGCTGCTCGATCGGTGTCGCTACCGATTGCTCTAGAGTTTGCGCGTCGGCGCCCACGTATGTAGCCAGAAGTTGGATCTCAGGCGGAACGATGTCCGGGAACTGCGAGACGGGCAAACGCGCAATCGACACCGCTCCCACGATCACCAACAGGATCGCGATCACCATCGCCACAATCGGCCGCTTGATAAAGAAGCTCGACACAATGTCTCCTCAGTTGCCAGGCACGGGCGCCGGTTTAGGTTTTACGTGCATGCCCGGTCCAACCTTTTGAATCCCATCGACGATCACGCGCTCACCCGGATTCAGTCCATCGCTCACCACCCACCAGGCCCCCACCTGATCGCCCACGTGAATTGTTTTAATACTCACGGCGTCGTTGCCGTCCAGAGCCGCCACTTCGTAGCTGCCCTGCAGTTCAGAAACGGCTTGCAGAGGAACCAGCAGGGCTCCACGGAGTGTTTCGACCGCAACGCGCACTTTGCCGTATTGGCCTGGACGTAGGATGTTGCCCGGATTCGGAAATAGTCCTGTCGCTTCAATGGCTCCCGTACTTTGGTTCACCTGCCGCCCGGCAAAGGCATACTTTCCGGGATGTGGATAGACTGTTCCGTCGGCCAGAATCAGCTCCAGCGGCGGCGTGGGGTCGGTCGGCTTGTATTGCTTTGAAAGCCTGAGATATTCCTGTTCGCTCACAGCAAAAGTGACTTTGATCGGATCGACCGTGGAAACGGTGGTCACCGCGTTCGCCGCCGGGTTAACCAGATTGCCGATCTGAATCTGCGCATTGCCGGCGATACCATCAATGGGTGAGTACAACTTGGTGAAGCCGAGGTTGACGTTTGCGGCTTCCAATGAGGCCTTGGCCGCTTCCACCGCCGCGCTTGCGGCTTCTATCTGAGCCTTGGCCGCCTCGATCTGCGCCGTGGCCATTTTCACCTGGGCTTTCGCCGAATCATTGCTTTGCACGGCGTTGTCGAGATCTTGCTGAGTGACCGCGTGCTCTTTCGCGAGCGGTATGTACCGGTTCTCGTCGAACTGCGCCTTGCGTTGATTGGCTTCGGCGCTTGCCAACTGTGCTTCGGATTGCTGATACTGTGCCCGGGCTTGTGCCAACTGGCCGTTGGCCTGAGCAAGCTGACCCTTCGCCTGATCCGCTGCCGCCTGAAGTGGGCGCGGATCGATCTGGAAAAGCAATTGACCTTTTCTGACGAATGAACCTTCCGCATAATCTTGGGTGAGCAGATAGCCCGTGACTTGTGACCGGATGGCGGCGTTCACCAGGCCGTCCAGCGTTCCAATCCATTCGCGGTAGATGGGGATGTCCTTTTGCTCGACGGCCACTACTTCGACCTCCGGGGGGCGTGGGCTCGGCAGCACCCGCAGAGATTCGACCGCAGCCGGTCAGTTGAAAAGCCACCGCAGCTACCAACAGAGACTCACTCATCGCAGCAATTCGGCAACGGAGCTTCTTCTTCATGCGGTCGTTTCCTTAAGCTGTAATCAGTAAGCGGCCGAGATCCGCTCCTGAGCGGCAAACTGGACCAGGAGCTGTTTCCTGTGACCTGAAACAGCCTCATCGTATCCGGAGAGACACCGGCGGCCTATTACATATTCCAGTTAGTCGAATGCGGGCACGTATGGGTACTCGAAATATGTAATAGATTCGATGGCCCGCCATCAATAAGATCAACCTGAGACCTGCGAACGCAGGGACTACTAACTGAGCGATTTGGACGCACTTTACCGTTCTTGAGTGCTGTCCATAAGGAGCTGATTCAGGATGATCAATTCGACGATCGTAGATGATCGCCCTCGTCAGGAAGCTGCAGCGACGGAAACCTTTCTTCAGTCACCCAATGACGAATCGTTTAGCGTCCTGTTCCTAACATTGACGCCGCAACTAGTGTCATTCTTCCGTTCGCATGGTTGCGGAATGGAGTTAAGTGAAGACCTTAGCCAGGAGGTGATGCTGACCGTTTATCGGAGAGCGGCGCAGCTTCGCGATCGAACACGATTTCGTGCCTGGTTATTTACAATTGCACGTCACGCAATGTATCGCCATCACGGAAAGCACCCCCTTGAAGTGGTCACGATCGATGTGCTGGACATCGTTGACACAAGGGCGAAAGTGGTTGGGTACTCAGCATTCGAATTTCATCATTGGATGACATTTCTGGAATTAAACGAGCGCGAGGCGCTGACTTTGCGCTTTGTCGAGGAATGGGAGTACCACGAGATTGCCTCAGCAAAAGCGATCCCGATCGGCACGGTCCAGTGGCGGGTTTTCAATGCCAAGAAAAAGCTTGCCACACTCCTCAAGGGACCTAGGCTTCACAAAAGAAAAGCAGCTTGATCAATCGAAACGACAAGGAGAAACACGCATGAAAGCAATTACGAAGCACTACATAGACGGGGCGTTCGTTGAATCCCACGGTACAGAGGTCATGGACATCGTCAAGCCGACAAACGGTCGAGTGATCGGCCGCGTCACGCTCGCCGATGAAGAGGACACGAAGCGCGCCATCGCCGCAGCTAAGAACGCATTCGCCTGTTTCGGCCGATCGACCAAGGAAGAGCGGACGAAGATTCTGCGCCGGCTGCATGAGGCGGCTTCGGCGCGCATTGAAGATCTAACGGCAGCTATGGTTGAGGAGTATGGAGGCGTCGTCCAGTTCGCCGGTCTCATCGTTCAGTCGGGGATTAACGCGTTTCAGGCCGCCGAGCAGGCGCTCCAGGAGCTGCCATTGACACGCAGTTGGGGCAAAACGACGGTCACCCTGGAGCCGGTCGGCGTGGCCGGTCTGATCACCGCGTGGAACGCCAATGCCCTGTTCATTTGTTTAAAGCTCGCATCGGCGGTCGCAGCAGGTTGTACGGTCGTCATTAAGCCCAGCGAGCTGAGCTCGCTTCAAACCCAAGTGCTGATCGAAGCGCTGCACGAGGCCAATCTCCCAAAGGGTCTGCTAAACGTGGTCACGGGCCGCGGCAATGTCGTCGGCGCCGAGTTGGTACGGAATCCCGATGTCGCCAAGATCTCATTCACAGGGTCGGTTGGCGTCGGCAAATCGATCATGCGCGATGGGGCGGAGACTATGAAGCGCGTCACGCTGGAGCTGGGCGGCAAGTCGCCCACTATTCTTCTCGACGATGCTGTTCTCGACCAAGCCATCCCATCGGCACTCGTCATGGCCTTTTTGAACAGTGGCCAGGCGTGCGCCGCAGGGACGCGCCTCCTTGTGCCTAATAGCCGGCTCGATCAGGTCAAGCGGGCAATTGTAGAATCCATGTCCGCCTTTCGCGTTGGAGATCCAGCCGATCCAAAAACCGCCATTGGGCCAATGGTGTCACAGAAACAGTACGAACAGGTGCAGTCTTATATCCGCAAGGGCATCGCAGAAGGGGCGCAGGTGCTGGTGGGTGGCGAGGGCCATCCGCAAGGCTTCGAATCGGGATATTTCGTAAAACCTACTGTGTTTGTCAATGTGAAGAACGACATGACAATCGCCAGGGAAGAAATTTTCGGTCCCGTGCTGTCCGTCATCACCTATGACTCCGAGGATGATGCGATCCGAATCGCTAACGATTCCCAATATGGTCTTCACGCGGCCGTCCTGGGTACCGACCTTGGACGCGCGCGTCGCGTCGCCTCGCAGATTCGGGCTGGACGTGTGGTGATCAACAATATGACGGACGATCCGCGGGCGCCCTGGGGCGGATTCAAGTACTCTGGCGTCGGCCGTGAATATGGCAGATACGGGATCGAGGCGTTTCTCGAAACGCGGGCCATTCTCGCATGACCGTTTCTGTTACCTGGTAGAGAGGACGGTAGAGTGAGGACACTAGCTTATGGCTAAACACGTTAACATGTCCCCCGAAGAAGCCGCGGATCGCCTCGCGATCCGGGAACTCGTCGAGAGCTACGCACGTTGCGCCGATCGTCGCGACGCGGAGGGTCAAATGGCACTCTTTACTCCAGACACCCATTTCGTGGTGTACATGAACGCCAAAGATCCGACTCCCTCGCAGGAGCTGCACTCGCGCGAGGAACTGGCACCGGTGTTCGCCGACTTGAACATATATGCCGCGACCATGCACTTCCTCGGACAGACGACGATCCTATCGCTAACCCGCGACCGAGGCACAGGCGAAACCTATTGCATGCCCCATCACCTCACGATCGACGGCCAAACCCGACGGCTGATGATTGCCGCTCTCCGATATTCGGACACCTTCGTGAAGATGGACGGCGCCTGGCTGTTTGCGGACCGCAAGCTTTACGTCGACTGGCTGGAACAGCGCGTACTCGCATGAACGGGCCGACGACGGACTCCGTGCGTCTAGTGATGGTGAGCGCGAACACGACCTCACGTGCGGTTCATATAGCATTCCGCACCGCTTTGCTTCTTGCGGGCGGAACTAGGACTGCCGAATTGGCGGTGCTCGACGGAATTGAAGCTTGCGGGAACATCTCGCATCGTAGTCTGCTGATTGAAACCGTGCGGTCCACAATCCGCAGGCGGGCCGAATCGACAGCTGTTCTCGACGGGATCAATCTACTCCCCCCTGAACTCCGACGCGTTTTAGGCCTGCAACCAATCTTTCGGGACTGTTTTGTTCTTCGAATTCTTGTCCAACTGCCTCCTGAGGTGTGTGCGGAACTTCTCGAAATTTCCATCACCGAATACGACGACGCTTTATCGGGAGCATTGAACCAACTCCCGCTCCTCTCTGCCGTTAATGCGGACCGCTATGCCCAAGGGTAGAGTTGAATCGTTCAGCGACTGTGTTATCGCCTTCGCTATCACCCTGCTCATTCTCGACGTCCACGTGCAAGACATTGGAACAAATATTGACAATGCGGGATGATCCGCGCAATCATGGCGCTGGCGCCTCATTTCTTGATCTACGTGATAAGCTTCCTGATTTGCACAGTTGCGTGGATCTCGCATCATGAATTCATCCATGATCTGGACTATGTTGACCCCCGGTTCCTTTGGCTGAACAGTCTATACCTGATGTGGATTGCCTTCCTGCCCTTTCCAACGGGCCTGCTTGGAAATCATACGGAGCAACCTGTGGCAGTCGCCCTTTATGGGTCCGTTTGCGCCATTACATGCTTATCCTTCTCCGCTATGCGTTGGTACGCCGCCTTCCCAGGTCGACTCATGAAAAAAGGAATGAGAGACACGAAGCTGCGTCGAGAACTGTGGCTCTCGCTGTCCTTTTCTCTTCTTTACATCGCGGGCGTCGCCGCCGGGTTGTTCTTCCCGTCCCTCGGTTTGTTCTTATACGGTGCTATTCCGGCGTCTTACACCATCAGCAGACTTGCGAGTTTCAAGCGCACGGCCGACGCGCGATGATCGTCGGGCCTGGCGGCAAGAATGTCGGCTACTCCTGGCCCGCGAACTTCATCGCCGACCCGAGGCGTTTGCCAGAGCTACAAGTCCTCTAAACGAACAAATAGTCGCGCCAAGTCCAGATGGTGCCCGTTGTGTCAACGCCGTTTGAAAATTGGATCTTCCGCACTTTCGGTGCAGATCCGCCAGCCTAAAATGGTCCGAAACAATTTGCCATCAGATTGTTTTAAGCTCAACTTGCAATGGCACCTCCCCCGAGCCATTCGCAGGCGGTATTGCCCGCCCAAAATTTAGTACTGGATAAGATCGAGCATCTGGACGACCGATTCCTGGTGGATGTTCACGTTCAGCAAGCCGCCCGTTGTCCAGAGTGCGGCAAAGTGTCTTGGAGCCGTCACAGCACGTACCTTCGCCGGCTGAAAGACCTGCCTTGGCAGGGGTGTGCGGTAGAACTGCGCTTGAAAGCGCGGCGCCTTCGATGCCGCAACCAAGCTTGTGCACGCAAGATCTTTGCTGAACCGATACCGGAAGTGCTAGCCACGTCTCGGCCAGCGATCCAGTCCGACATCTGGGAGTAGACGACTGGGCCTGGCGCAAAGGCCAGAGCTACGGAACGATTCTTGTCGATTTGGACAAGCATCAAGTCATTGACCTGCTTGCCGACCGTTCCGTCGAGAGCTTGCAAGCCTGGCTGGAAAAGCACCCGGATGTAGAAGTGATTACTCGGGATCGTTGCGGCACTTATGCCGAGGCCGCCGAACAGGGTGCCGCCCATGCAGTCCAGGTGGCCGATCGGTTTCATTTGTACCTGAATCTCTCAACAGCCATCGAGAGATCGCTGGAGGAAAGAAGTCGTGAACTTTGCCTTCCCGATCCGGCGCCCGAACAGGAAGCCATCGAAATCCCACCGCCAAGCGAACGAAGAACAACGCTGGAGGAGCAACGAAAACAACAGCGCCGCCAGCGCAGACATGAGCGCTACGAGCGAGTTCTGGAACTCCATCGTCAGGGACACACACAACGGGCCATCAGCCTGGAGGTCGGGATCCAGCGCAAAACGATTCGTCGCTGGTTGCGCGCCGGTCAGTTTCCCGAGCGAAAGCCGGTGACCGGCCGGCGCAGCCATGTCCGCGAGTTCCATGAGTATCTGCGGCAACGCTGGAATCAGGGCTGCCATAATGCGACTCGCCTTTTTCAGGAGATCCAGGCACGCGGATACCGTGGCAGTCGTCAGATGGTTTCTCATCATGTTTCCTCCTGGCGGGCTAATCCGCGATCAGGTTCCTCATCGAAAAAGCGCAGACTCGACCGCATCGCACCCAAGCATGCGGCCATCCTGACGTGCAGACCAACAGAGCGCCTGTCGGAAGAGCAACGGATTTTGTTCGAACAGGTCGCGGTAAACTGTCCAATCATTCGATCGATGCGGTTCCTGGCACTAGATTTTCGCGAAGCCATCGCCACGCAGGACACGGATGGCATGCTGCATTGATTCGCACCGCAACGCAGTCCGGCATCGGGCCTCTGGTTCGATTCGCGTACGGCTTGAAGAAGGACTTCAACGCGGTCATCGCGGCGGTGGGAACCTACTGGAGCAACGGCCGGACTGAAGGACAGATCAACCGCCTTAAGGCTATTAAGCGACAAATGTATGGGCGCGCTGGCTTCCATCTCCTGCGGGCCCGCGTCCCGCCCTACCGAGCAATGGCACCTTGATCTGCACCGAAAGTGCGGAAGATCCAAATTTCAACCGGAGTTGACACACGCTGACATATGTCTGAAAGCGTTGCGAGAATCAAGCGTTTTTTCCCTTCCGTGTTGCACAAGATTCCTGCTGGGCATACACTACAAGCGGACGGAGCAGAGCATAAAACCTGAGCGCCGAACTCCGGGGCCAATCCAGGCTGTCATGGAGTACAAAACAATTAACGGCCTTGCGCTACGGCCTCTGCCGCCGGCACCGAAATCGTGACTGAATCAGGCTGCGTCCACACGGCAGTGGCGCTCGTCAAATCCAAACGGTTCATTGTGATCTTTAGTTTGCCGGAGCCATCTTCCGCCTGCAGGTAGTGGTAGTTCACTTCCTTACTCTGGAACGGATCGTCCTTCGCGCGTTCAATCGGATAGGCGTGCGCTCCTGCACCGCCACTCACAAAATAGGTGACGCCGCCGTGCTCATGGCGTTCGTAGTTGTGCACGTGTCCGGAGAAAACGACAATCCTGGCGCGGAGATTCGGTTGTCTTGCTTCCAGCAACTTGGCAAGGTCCTGCTCTTGCGGGCGACCGGAATGACCTCCACCAAACTTCTTGGCATCCGACGAACTGGTGTAGGGAGGATGATGCAGAACCACAAGAACGAAGTCCACTTCGCCCGGAAGGTGATCCAACTTCTCGATGAGCCATTGGCCCTGTGGACCGGAGGCTTCGTCGAGCGCGCTATCCAGCACTAACATGAGAGTGTTAGCGGCGCGGACCGAATAATAAACGCTGTTCTTCAAGTCTGGGAAGCGCTCGAAGTAGTTGGCCAAGGCAACCTTCTCCCTGCCATGCAGATCGTGGTTGCCCAATGCGGGATATACCGGAATCCTTTTCTCGCGCCACACCGCAGTCTCGGCATCGAAAACCTTCCAGTCGTCTGAATCGTATCCATTGTAGACGATGTCGCCTCCGAAGGAGATGAACGCTGGGTTCGTCTGGGCGATCGCCTGTACCAGCGCCTGCCGCACAGGTGGATTTGCTGCTTGCGTGTCCTTTGGATCATGGAAGCGCGCATCCCCATAAACAACGAAGCGGAAGGGCGCACTCACCGGCAGCATCAGTTCAGCCGGCTCAGTTCCCGGCTCCAACTTGGAATGCGAACACGCAACGCAACCGAGAAACAGAACCATGGTCGCCAAGTTAGAGATTGATAAGTTCTCGAAAAGTTTCATAGGTGATCGCAGCGGACACTTCAAAACTGATGCGCGGTAAAGTCGCAAGGTGCCATCGGGTGCCGAATCACGCGCTAACCGGACGCTGGGCTATGCGCCGAGCTTCCACTTCAGCACCCAATTTGGATTGGTTCTTGAGGCGTCAGTCAAAAGCACAACTTCAATGATAGTCACACCGATCGGAGCTCCAGCCAGCCAACAAAGCGCTAAATGTACCAGATTAGCGCGTCTTTGCGGTAACTTCGAAACTGTCTTTCAGCTCAACGGTCAGGTTTTCGGCCTCTGGATTCTCAACCCGGAACATCGCCCCGTGCAGACGGTCCTTCTCAACCGTTAGCTTCACGTAGTGATAGTTCGGGAATAGGATGCTCTTATAGAGATCGTCCGGCGCTCGCTCAACGAAATGGGGAGGCGCCCCGCCACCGCCCGAAACCAGATACGTCACGCCATCCACCAGGCCGCGTTCGTAGTTGTGAATGTGTCCGGCACTCACAAGAAAATTGGCGTGGGAATTTCGGGCTGCCTTTGACAAATAGTCGCGCAACGCGATCTCATTCGGCCTCGGATTGTGATCTACCTCGATGTGCTGTTGAACATCCGCCACTGGCGGATGGTGTAAACTCACAATCACGAAATCGATGGAAGGCGGCAGGTCCTCAATTTGTTTCTCTATCCAGCGGGCCTGGTTGCTGCCGGGCAGCAGAGAAGTATCGCTGTCCAATGCGATCAGATAAACCCGCGAACCCAACTGCGCCGAGTACCAACGCCGGTTGCGCATCTGGGGGAAGGCGTTCCACCAGTTCTCCAGGTCGGGTTGCGCGTCGCCGTGAAACTCATGATTTCCGAGCGTCGGGAATACGTTCAGATGCAAGTCGCGCCACACTCTGGTCTCAGCTCCAAACACCGCGTAATCGTCCGCCACTCCGCCCGCCAGCGGAACATCGCCATTCATGATCACGGCGGCGGGATGCTCTTTGGCGATCTGATTCACAAGCCACTGCCGAATTCGCGGATTGGTCTGACGAGTGTTCGCCGGATTAGTGAAGCGCTGGTCGCCATAGGCAATGAGCTTGAGCGGGTCGGGCAATTGATTGTCGGCGATCCGAAACGTCGGCCCCGCTTCGCTTAGCAGGCCATCGGTAGGAAGAGACGCGGCGGTGGGCTGGGCAGAGAGCGCCACCAGCGATAGGGCGAACAAGAGAGCGAATCGCATGAGAGTATCCACTACGGAACCCGCGTTACTGGCGCTCCACTACCAGGATCGTGAAGCTTCCCGGCTTGGGTTTCCCCCGGCCTTTTTCACCGGCGGGCGGAGGTAGTATTTCCGCGGCGGATAGAAACATGCGCTTGGATTTCGGATCGAGCGCCATGGTCTTGGCGCTGGGTTGCGTCTGGATGTCGCCGACGGATTCGTATGCGTCCGGGCTCTTCTGGTGTATTACGGATATGGTGCCGTCTCCATTGGAACAAAAGATCAGCTTGTTGTCGGCATCGAAGGCCACCGCGTCCACACGCGTGCCGATCGGCAGCGTGGTGATTACTTTGCCGGTGTCCGCGTTCATCACCGCCATCACTTTGCTGCGGCATCCAATGAACAGGCGCGAGTTCGCTGTATCCATCGCTAGGCCCGTCGGAGTTTTGCAACCAGTGATCGGATATTTTGCCTTCACTGTGAGCGCCTGCGGATCATAGCTTACGACTTCCGCCTCTTCTTCCAGGTTCACAAACCCGATGCCCTTGCCATTGACGACGGTCGCTTCGGCGCCGCCACCCAAAGCGACTTCGCCGACCACAGCTTCCTTCTCCGGATCTATAGCGGTGATCGCCGCCGCGTCGCCATGGCAGACCAGCACGCGCTTGCTGTGCGCGTCATAAAAGACGAAATCCGGATCTTTGTCGACCGGTATTTTCTTGATGGTCTTGAAAGTGTTTGTGTCAAAAACGGACACCGTGGACTCCGCGCCATTGGTGGTGAAACCACGATGCAGCTCCGGAACGATGGCAATACCGTGTACGCCGGGCGTGTCTTGCACTTTGCCGAGCAACTTTCCCGAATCGGCATCCAGAACATTCACCTCGGTGCCGTGCGACGCATAAATCCGGTTGGACGAGGCATCAAAAGTGACGTAGTCGAAGCCGCCGTCGCCGGGAACTGGGTAGCGCTTGGTGACCTTGAATCCAGGGGCGTCCGCGGCCATACACAGCGCGGCCAGGGTGAAAAAAGCAAAAAGTCGAGTGAGGATCATGGATGCCAGCATAGAGTGGAAACCTGAAATTGGCCTTAAAGCGAATCAGCGCTCCAGGGAATTCCAGCGTATTCCCGCAGCGATGGTTCTGTTGTAGTATTCGCGCTGCACCGGCCAGATGCCGCTGCCGTTGTAGAACCCAAAGACCTCGTTGGTCAAATTCTCCCCGGAGACGATTACTTTGAATCCCTTGGGCAGGCGATAGCTTCCCTGCGCATCCACTTGAAGATGGGAGTACAAATAATTGTCGCCCAATGGCCCCGTCAGACCGAGAGGCGCGCCATCCTGGTACTGATAGGCATAGATGCTCGCGCCGTTATACGTTAGTCCCATAGTGACCGTAAGCTTGCCGCGAGCGTAAGTGGGGCCCAGATTCCAGTTATTTGGGGCTTGCCGCATGAGCGGCGGATGATCCGAACGTCCGGGGAGCCCAAACGTGGCGGAAGTGGTCCAGGCATAGTTGCCGGAGAAGCCCAAGCCTGCCAGGACGCCGGGCAAGAACGAAAAGCGCTGCTGATAAGCGATCTCCCAGCCCCATACGTACGCGCTGCCCGCGTTGATGGGCTGATCTTGGATGAAGCTCTCCGGAAAACCCGGGTACATCACATTCTGCGTCTGGTAGACGGCGTAGGGATCGCGGATGTCTTTGTAGAAGAAACCCGTCGTAAACAGGCCGAGAGGCTTCAGATACTGCTCGAAGAGGACGTCATAGTTGTTCGAAAACGTGGCTTTCAAATTGGGATTGCCAAGGCTGCTGGTGTTACCGGTGTTAAACCCTGGGGTCTCGCTCGCAATGGTTAGCGCCAGGTTTGGCGCCAGGTCTCCGAATTGTGGCCGTGCGATTCCCCGGCCATAAGAGAGCCGAAGCACCGAGTTGCTCGCTAAGTTGATGCTCAGTGCGGCGCTGGGCAGTACATTCACGTAGGTGAAGTTCTTCGTCAAGGTGGAAATGCCCAGGAAATTCCCTTGACCGTCCTGTGACAGCACAGGGGCGAACACGTTTTCAGTCGTGCTTTCGAAGCGGACACCGGTGTTTAGGCGAAACCGGCCGAAGCTGATCACATTCATGATGTAGCCAGCGCCGATACGCTCCACCAGGTCGTAATCCCCGCCAACGTTGTTTACCAGCGTCTGGATCGGGTCCACTGTGAAGGCGCTCGGGTTGCTGTTATAAATGCTCTCAATCGAATTGAACTTGATGGCCGGCGGAGGCCTATAGGTTCCGTTGTAGTAGTTGGTAACGGTCTCCTGAAGCGGGAACATGCTTAGGGGAAGTGAAGCGGGAGTGTTGGCGTTGTACGTGATGTCGTCATCGTTGGAGAACTTGTGCGCATTGCGAATCTTTCCGCCGATCTGGAGCGCTCCGGAGTGCCCGTTCCAGTTGTATTGCTTCGTGTAATCGGCGCCGGCTTGCAAATTGACTTGCGGGCTGTAGCTATGGTCGATGTCGAACTGTTGAAGTTGATACTGGGTGGGGTCGTAAATGTTGACCCCGTTTTGCACGATGAACTGCGGACGGTAGGGATCGCTGCGATTTACGGCGAACTGGACCGCGTTGAGGGAAGAATCCGATGGCGGGAGGAACTGAGCCCCGCCGTATCCGTGCTGATCCTCAGCCGAGCGCGAAATCGAAATATTCCAGTTAATCGTGGAGCTTTGGAAATTATGCTGGCCTCCAGCCACCAGGCTTCCAATCACGTCGATGGGACGCCGAAGGTCGGTACTATACGACATGCCGCCGTCCGTTCCGCCCTGGAGTGGCGAGGTTGTGAAGCTGTTAATGGTTGGAGTGATTACCCATTTGTCGCCGAAATTGTTGAAATGGGAGTAAAGACCGCGGACAAAGATGCTGGAATTGTCGCCCAGCCTGTAATCCACGGCGCCGCTGAAGCCATAGCGAGTCCTGTCGTAAGTGTAAAGTCGAATGTCCTCGGTGCCATATGTCCCATATAATGGCGAGGTGTTGTCGGGACTGCCGCAACTGTTGCCAGCCGATGTTGGACAAGGTACGTTCGTTACGTAAGGCGCTGGCTCAAGGTCGTCAATGCCGCGTCCGTTATAGTCATACGACCCTCCGAAGAGGATGCCCAGCCGTTTGTCCTTCCCGAAGCGTTTGCTGATGGTGCCGCCGAATTGATCCATTGTGCGCCCGTTCTGGATGGGAGTGTACCCTCCCAAGCCGGACAAGGAAATCAAGGGCTGATCGCCAGCGGTCTTGGTGCGTATGTTCACCGAGCCGCCAATGCCATCGGCGTCCATGTTGGCCAAGAGCGTCTTGTTGACCTCCACGGACTCCACCAGGTCAGACCCGATGGTGTCCAGCTTAATCTGGCGCACCCCGCTTTCCGGCGCTGGAACATTAACGCCATCGATGGTCACGTTGTTATAGTACGGCTGCGTCCCCCGAATTTGAACGTATTTTCCCTCGCCTTCGTCGCGTTCCAGGCTCACGCCGGGAAGGCGCCCAATAGCGTCTGCGACGTTAGCGTTGGGTAAGCTGGTGATGGTGTCGGCCGTCATGACCTGGACGATGTTCTCGGCAGTGCGTTCGCGATTGATGGCTTCGGCTTCGGCGAGAGACTGCTCGGCGGTGACGGTGACCGATTCGCTGGCGGAGGCCACTTGCATCTCAGGCTCCACGTGCGTGACTTGCCCGCCGGCTACCGTGATCTCTTTGATGTACGGAGCCATCCCGACGAACGAAATCGCCAGCGTGTAAGTTCCCGCCGGCACGTCACTGATGCTGAACTGGCCCGTGTTGTCGGTCACGGCTTTCTTGCCGGTAGGTTGCAACTCCACACTTGCTCCTTGCAGGATGGCATGAGCCGGATCGGTCACCAGCCCCGTGATGATAGCTCTTCGCTCTTGCGCGTTGGCCGGCGCCAATGCAAGAGCGCTCAAAAGCAGAAATACGAATGCCACGAAGGCAGAATTGCGCACAATACACCTCTCTGGTTGGACTTTGTGGTGCCTCGGACGGAAGGATCACTGTTCCTACGAGGCAAAACCCAGCAGCTAATGAGGGTTCAGCGTACCAGGGAAAGATGAACCTTGAGTAACAGATCGTTTACGAACCGATGAGAACTGGAAGGAAATATTTCTTTAAAGTCCTTCAGACAATCTTCAGAAAACTTGCTTAAGCTAGTTGATTGCGCGCTTATCCGTCGCGCATTTTTGGCGGGCTGCTTATGGCTTCCTCTAAAACAGGGGGATAAAAAAGCGCTCTTCGTTGGCGCTCATCGACTTACAAGCAGTATGGCCAAGAATTAACAAGCCGAAACAGAGCACCATTCAGCACGACATCAGGATTCATCGCGCCCAACCCAGTGACCGCGATAGCTTGAGGATTTCTCTGCTTATGATCCGCCGATTCCCGCAGCAGCTCCGTGGCTTACTGGTGCGCGCCAATTTGGCCCTAGTTTCATCGGGGCTGTATGGAGTTTCGCAAAATATGGGTCGCACAATTGGGTTCGGCCTGTGATCGAGCTGCGGCGCGAAATCGGCCTGGCTACTGGCTCAAATCCGCTATTCGAGGGCTCGCATGCGCCTGACCTTGTGCTCGCACTCTTCTCGTCCATCTTTGCCGCACCCCAGCCGGACTGGCCCAAGCAAGTGCGAATCACCGGTTTTTCGTTTTATGACGGACCCGAACAGACACTCCCCGGCGCGCTGGAAGCCTTTCTGAAGGCCGGCTCTCCCCCGGTGGTCTTTACGTTGGGGTCTTCCGCTGTCGGCGCTGCCGGAAGTTTCTATTCTGAAAGCCTGCAAGCGGTGAAGCGATTGCGGATAAGAGCCATTTTTCTCACCGGTCCGCATCCGCAAGGGTTGGAGGAAACCGTCTCGCCCGATGTACTGATATGGCCCGTCGCACCGCACGCGCAGTTGTTCGCGCGTGCGTCCGCGATAGTGCATCAAGGCGGAGTAGGGACTACGGCCCAAACCATGCGGTCAGGGTGCCCCATGATTGTAGTTCCATTCGCCCACGATCAGTTTGACAACGCGGAGCGGGTTCGGCGTCTGGGCGTGGCGCAGGTTGTTCCGCGATCCAGGTACAGCGCTCGCACTGCGGAAGCGATGCTGAAGTCGTTGCTGGAGAACCATGCCTATAAGGAGTCGGCCTTAGATCTCTCGAAGATTGTCCAAGCGGAACGCGGCAGTACCTTGGCCGCGCAAGCAATTGACGAGTACGCTCGACGGTCTTAGTGCAATCATGTAGATCTCTGTGCCCGAGCCGAAGACCAAAGCGGGATTCATCCAGCCCATGTTGCTCCGACGCACCGAGCCGCTACCGGAAGGTCCATGCTGGCTCAACGAGCTGAAGCTCGATGGTTATCGGGCGATCGGAGCGAAAGCGGATGGGCCGAGTGCATCTTTGGTCACGGAATGAAAACGATTTCAGCCCAAGGTACCCGAGCACAGCTCAGGCCCTCGCCAAGCTTCGCAGGCCATTTCGCGTCGCACTCGCTTTGTTCGCGCGGACGAAACTAGTGCCGTGTGCCGTTGGAGTACTGCGACAAGTTGTCAAACTGACGCGCCAACACGTCATCGGAGTCCGCAGACCCGCGGGCTGGCTCCAACGTGGAAACTCATGGGAAGTGAGGGGTTTAGCTCCCGACGCTGCCTTGGCGCTTCAAATGCACTGCTGTGCGCATCATGCGGTACGCGGCAATTCTTCTAATGCTTGTTGGTACCTTCAACCGGGCTAAGGGTGCCAGCCCGAAGCTTGATCCTGAGCTGAAAGACCTGGCTTCCGATCAAAGCGTTGACGTGATCGTTCAATTCGAGAGCGTACCAACTCAAGCACAACATCGTCGAGTATTTGCCCACGGTGGACAATTGAAGCAGAGCCTCGACATCATCCGAGCTGCCCATTATTCTGTCCCGGCTAACCAACTCCAAGCGCTTTCCGATGAGGGTGATGTCGTGTTCATCGCGCCGGATCGAGCTTTAAAGGCGACTGGGAACTCGGCCTACATGGGTCCCCCCGATTACGGCTGGGAAGCCGTGGGCGCGAATCTTGCCACCAGCGTATTCGGCCTGGATGGCACCGGTATCGGCATCGCCCTACTTGATAGCGGTGCGAACAATGATCAGGACATAAAAAATGTCCAGGGTCAGAGCCGATTCGTGTACCAGACCAGTCTGATTCCGAATTCCGACCCGAACGACCATTACGGCCACGCCACCCATGTCTCCGGCATTCTGGCGGGAAACGGCAGTAAGTCGCAAACCAATAACTCGACATATCGGGTAAGAGGAATTGCGCCAAACGCAAATCTGATCGGGATTAAAGTCCTCAACGACACAGGCGTGGGGACCGATTCGAGTGTGATCGCCGGAATCCAGTTGGCGATGCAGCTACAAAGTAAATACAACATCCGGGTGATGAACTTGTCGCTGGGGAGGCCGGTCGCCAGTTCTTATTTGAACGACCCGTTGTGCCAAGCTGTCCAGCAAGCCTGGCAGGCTGGGATCGTCGTAGTTGTTGCAGCCGGAAACGACGGGCGCGATAATTCCCAAGGCACCAACGGCTACGGCACGATCACCGCGCCAGGCAACAGTCCCTATGTCATTACCGTGGGTGCGATGAACACGGTCGGCACCCTCACCACTGCTGACGACAAGATTGCCAGCTATTCGTCCAAAGGCCCAACCGCCATCGATCACATCGTCAAGCCGGATCTGATGGCTCCCGGAAATCAAATTATCTCCTTGAATCAGGGCGGCTCATGGTTTAACAACAATTATCCGGCAAACGACGTTGCAACAGGGGTCTACACTACGCAAGGTACCAACGGTAATGACTACTTTGTGCTTAGTGGCACGAGTATGGCAGCTCCGATGGTAAGCGGCGCTGCTGCACTGATGATAGAGAAGAATCCAACGCTCACGCCGGACCAAGTAAAAGCGCGGCTAATGGTATCGGCAACCAAATTTGCACCCGGCTTCAGCACTGCCACTGACCCGGTTACTGGCGTCACGTACACCGACGAATACGACATCTTCACGGTGGGGGCGGGTTATCTGAATATTCCTGCCGCGCTAGCAAACTCTGAGTTGCTCTCAGGTGCCGCTCTCTCGCCGAGTGCGACTCACAATGCAAGCAACAACACCGTCACGTTGGGGCCAACGGGAACCAGCGCATCATGGGGAACCAACTCGTCATGGGGAACCAGCTCGTCATGGGGAACCAGCTCGTCATGGGGAACCAGCTCGTCATGGGGAACCAGCGCATCTTGGGGCACGACTGCTATTTGGGGCACGTCCGCATTTGTGAACGGCACTACGGCGATTTGGGGAACTACGGCGATATGGGGTACCAACGCAATCTGGGGTACGACCGCAATCTGGGGTACATCTACCGGTCAAGATGACAGTGAATCAACAACAATCGCAATTATGGGCGACAAATAAAGGTATCCTTCCGCGAGTTGAAAATAGAAAAAGTGGGGAAGCGATGAGATGCTTCGCCACCGGCCTGAAGACAACGCCATGGCCTTTGGGCGGAAAGAGGATAAACCGCACAACTCACAATTCGCTCACTGAATTACTGTCGATCAAGTAGTTCTGACCTGACCGGGGATTTCTGTACCAAAGCCAAAGAAGACGTTCACGCCGGAGCAGGTCGTTGCGAAGCTGCGGCAGATTGAAGTGCTGGTCTAGCCACCGGCTGCGCGAGCAGTTGCACCAGCGGTTCCTGGTCCTGGAGACGCCGAAGTGCCCGTTCGCGAATCTATCGGAGGCTCGCGCGGAGCGGTGGGGCGAGGGTTTGACGGCTGCGAAGATGAAAGACTGCCGGTGGACCTTCCAACGTGTTAGCGGCCGTGCGACGCTTTGCGTCGGTATAGATCCATCAGCGCCTTTTCGCAGGCCGCGTGTACGCTCCAGTTAGTACCCTAGGAAAAGCATCGCTCAGGAAGTCTTCCATTTCTTCGGTTGCTTTTTCGAGTTCAATCGTGGCGGCAATGAACGCTTTGGCGAGTTGTTCGCGCTTTTGGCAGGACATAGCCCCTCCGACGGGAGATGAAGGTTATAGTGTCGCCGGATTTAAAAAATCTTTGGCGATGATCGGACGTGGCGGGTCAGGGCGGATCGAGTGAAGTTCCAAGCGGCCGGAGGGATGAGAGAAAAAAGCAGCGTCGAGTCCCCAACGAGCCCGACGGTGTTCCACCGCCTTTACTACAAGGGCGGCTTCGTCGTCAGATATCGTATGCAAATCCCTTCCTTGTAAGTTTCCACTTCCAAGCAACACAGACGCGTTCGCGCGCACGTGGATTACGTCCTCGTACCGGCTATATGCTCAAGCAGCCCGCCCTGTAAAACAGGGGAGTACAGAAGAGTCTGTCTTTCGCGGTCAACAACTTAGAGGCGGCATGGCCACGAAAATAACAGGCCGAAAACAGAGCCATTGCCACCATGGAAACGCGAGAGCTGTCTGAGGGGATAGGTCCGTTGCTGTCGCGTCGATGAAATGCTTCTTGGAAACTCGCACTTCAACGGAAACCCGCCATCGATCCGTAGTAGTTGCGGGGCGGAGTGAGCGCATGTTGCACAGGGTTAGTGTGCATGCGGGAGATACCATTTACCAGACACCGGGTAGCGTCTTGTAGGTTGTCCTGATCCTGTACTATCTGATCTCTTTCGTCTCTGCGGTAGAGCCGGCGTTGTTCCAAATACTTCGATAGTGAGGGGAACACTTTCAGGCGCCCGGACTGCATGCGTTGCCACACATCCAGGATTCCGGATTCTATCGGGTTCGGAGTAATTTGCAGACGCAGGCCGAGCTTCCTGTACACCTGCATCAATCGGCGGCCATCGGCTTGGTCACGACCGTGGGCTGTGGGATCGAAGAGTCCCAGCATCCAATCTCCGCGCGAGCGAATTGCCGCCGCATGGATCGCCGCGTCGGCTTCAGCGTGCTCACTGATGAGATACAGCACATCCGATTGCGGGTCCCGGGCGCCCCAGATCAGGGCGACCCCATTCCATCGGATGTCCAATCCATAGGCGCGCGGCCAATGATCGGGTATCTTGAATTCCGGGACGATGATCCGCGCATCGGGAATCGGGAAGATGAGACGATGCTGCACGGAGACCGCGCTCCACGCCATGGCCAAGGCCATTACCGTGTCGTCATGTTGTCCACTGGGTGCCCCATAACGCAGTAAGTTCGATGGCAGCTTTTCAGCTTGATACGCCACGAGCTCACCGACTAGCACGGGATCATTCAAGATACTAATGTCGCCGCGTTCAAAGGCCAAGACGAGAGCCTCGACCGCTTGCGTTTTGCTCGCGTTGGTGGTGGTGAACGGCAGCACAGGCAGCCCGTCGCGGATGAGTTGCTCAATGATCGGCAAAGGTCCAAGAAGAAATGAAGGCCGGAGGCAGACTGACCGTCGAACGCATGGTGAATCTGGGCCGGGTTTCCCGGTCTGGCTTCTATCGCTTCGATGGCGCCGAACCAGGGCCTGATCCCGACATGGACTTGCGCGACGCGATCCAGAAGATCGCGCTGGAGTGGCCTTGCTACGGACGGCCACGCATAACCAAGGAACTTCGCGACCGCGGCTGGAAGGTGAACCCGAAGCGCGTCTACCGGCTGATGCGCGAAGACAACCTACTGTGCGTGCGCAAGCGCAAGTTCGTCGTCACCACCGATTCCAACCACACGCGCAAGGTGTATCCGAACCTGGCGCTTGACATGATCCTGACCGGGATCAATCAACTAGGGCCGGCCGACATCACCTACATCCGGCTGCGCGACGAGTTCGTGTTCCTGGCCGTGATTCTGGATGCCTACTCACGCCGCATCATCGGCTGGGCGCTGGATCGTAGCCTGGAAGATTCGCTCACATTGACGGCGCTGCGCATGGCGCTGGCGCGCCGCGGGGTCGAGCCCGGCTTGGTGCATCATTCCGACCGCGGCTCGCAATATGCTAGCAAGGACTACACGGACTTGCTCAAGACCAACGGCATCGACATCAGCATGTCGCGCAAAGGCAACCCGTGGGACAACGCGGCCTGCGAGTCGTTCATGAAAACGCTCAAGTACGAAGAAGTGCTACGCAACGAATACCGGGACGTGGCCGAGGCTCGCGCGTCGATCCGCGAGTTCCTGGAAAAGATCTACAACCAAAAGCGCCTGCATTCCGCACTCGGCTACATGACGCCTGCCCGCTTCGAACGACATCAAAAGGATGCCGCTGCGCGGCAGTTTTCTGGATGAGTTTTCCAAGGCATCGGGAAATCTATCGTCCGATGTGGTCTTCCTGCGCACGAAGCTTGGGGGCGACTACGGCTGCCGCCCCCACCCATCGTCTCGATGAGTTTCCAGCCGGCTATTCCTTGGCGAGTTGCGCTCCCGCAGAGCCCGCCTCCGCTTCACCAGCCGGACACCAGTATGCGGTACAGTCGTTTTGCCGGTCGAGGATTTTTCAGCGAACGGCCAACAGTGTCTTAACTGTTTGTGTCAGCCCAGGGGGCAAGCGCACTTGGTCGCCAAACCACTATGCATGATGGAGTCATTTCTGATCCTGTCGATTGCGGGCGTAAGAGCGGATTCCAAGTCACAAGTGCCTATCGAAGCCAGCGATCTGACGAAGCGGGTGTCCATTGGCTTATCTCTTTCGAGAAGACCCAGCGCGTCGCTTGAAAACAACAATTCTTCGTTGTTCAGAGTCGGTGGATCACACCTCGAGCAACAGGAAACACCGGCAGCCAAAGTGAAATGGAAACCGATCCCAGTCACGCAGTGGTCGGCATGCTCCACTTAGTTTCCGACAGCTTCTACAGGTCAAGATGTCGTTGACATTGCTTGCCTTAAATCGTTGTGCGCTGAGGTGCCGCCCCTCATAAATACGATTCGTCGGCGCTAGGGCTGCGACAAGATAGGTCTCGACGACCAGCGCCGTGGCGTTCCATGCGAACTCTAGTCCGTCCCGAAGATCGTCAAGATCTAGACCACGCAATTCGGGATGCTCAGGCAGCGTGTAGAACAAATCCGTCGATCCGATCATCTCAAGCGTTCGGCCCCGAACGCCGTCTTGGGTCAGAAGAAACTCCACGGCAAGATTCTTTTTGCGCGCCTTTGAGGGGATTGGCGTCGTCGATACTTTCCGAAGTTCGTCGCTAGTCAGTGCTTCAAGAAGCGCACCCGTTGGAACCTCCGCAATGTGATCGCCGGCGAGGCCAGACCGGACGAGGGACTCGAAGCCACTCCGGTTTCGGTGCGCAGGTGCGACGAGCTTCACCGCGCCTGGACCGGCTCTCAGGTAGCTCAACAGGTTCGCGTAGCCGATCATGCCGAATGGTGACAGCGTTATCGCACACGCCACGATACCGATGGCTGGGACACTTATACTCGACGTAACCGCGCTTGCCGCGGCCGCACGCAAGTCCATCCCGGACCGCAGGAACTGTTCAACCAGTGCTGGCACCATCGAATCGTCGATGAGATGCAGGACCGCCTCGTTTGAAATTGTGCTGCCGGTGATTTGCAGTTTCGTCTCCAGGAACAACTTCGACTCGCATTCTGCCTTCCGTTCGATTTGGTTTGAGTTCATCCCATTCCGTCGCCTCGTCACGACACAGCTAGAAGCGGAGTTCGCCTTGGTCCACTTCGTCGAAAGCCGATGCTCGTCCAAAGCGATAAAACTTGAGTCGGCCGGAGCGCGCCTCCGTGTCCAGCTTCGACGCTGAAATCCGAAGGAGCTGTTGCGCTTTTGTGGGACCTTAGTTTCGTTTGCGCTGAACGTGGGCACGGATCAAACATTGCGGGATCGCAGCAGGACGCGGACCCTTCGATCCTCTACAAAGTTTTACAGCGTTTTCTACGTCCGAATCTTCCCGTTCGGGTTGTACAGCGATGAGGGTCTTCATCGCTGAATTTGGTCTGGCGTGCGGAGGTGGCTCCGCACCCATGAGTTCCCTCCGCGATCGATGAAAACTAAAACGATTCTTCTTGCCGTCCTTCTGGGCGCGTGTGCTTGGCGGTCTTACGCTCAGCCTAACCTGGATGGGAGCGGTAATGGGCTGTTGAACGGCACTTATTACATGCGGCAAGTCTTCTATGTTGTGATCCCCGGCACCGGTGCCTTAGCGGAAAACGTCAACGTTCAGGGCAACATTACTTTTAACGGAGCCGGAGGTTACAGCTTTAGCGGCTCCGTTCAGGACAGCGCCGCCAACCCGGCGCTAGCGCCTCTCACCAGCAACGGAACGTATGTAGTCTCCGCTAGCGGACAGGGCGACATCAGCGCGATCTACAGTGCATTTTCCAATGATAGGATTGTTGGGCTCGTATCCAACGGGATATTCATCGGCAGCACCACCGAGTCCGGTGGAGGCTACAACGATCTGCTCATTGCCGCGCCCATCGGTACCTCAGAAGCCAGCAACTCTACGTTGAACGGCTCTTATGTCGTCGCATATTTTGACCCGACTTTCCCCGGCGATGCACTCCTCACTATGAGCGCCGACGGTCAAGGGAATATCGGTACCGTTAATATAACCAGCTATACGGGAAACAGCGCAACGCCCGGCACCGAGTCCCTGGGTGGCGTGACATATGCTTTCTCCAATGGCGCCGCACAACTCAAGTTAGGAGGCAAACGCAGCAGCTCGACGATGGTGGCGGGTAGTGAACTGCTGTACATTTCCCCGGACGGCAGTTTCATCTTCGGCGGTTCCGATACCGGCTACGATATGTTCGTTGGCGTTCGGGCGGCCACCAGTGCGCCATCCAATTACAACGGCCTTTACTACCAGGCCGGCCTGGATCTGGATGAATCGGCCGCCAGCGGCACTTCCCCTTTGGATAGCTACTCTGGATCGTTTCAAGCGCTTGCATCCGGGCAAATCGTAGGACACGAGCGCTTCAGTACCTCTTCCCTGTTGCGCTACCAAGCGTTGAACTCGCTGGCGATCTACGGCGGTACGAGCGATTTCACCTACTATGACTCGTACACTCTCAACAGCGACGGGAGTTCCGACGACACAGCCTTTGCCCAGCACTATGTGAGCAGCCAGGATGGAACTGTCCGCATCGGATACGGCATTGGCCCGTTTCTCTCACTAACCGTAGCGCTTCAGGCACCCAGTTTCACCGGTTCCCAGGTCTACCTCAATCCAGCAGGTGTGGTCAACGCCGCCAGTTTCGCGCCGTTTACCGCGCAGATCTCGCCCGGAGAATTTCTCACTTTGTACGGCTCGGGCCTCGCTCCCACCACAGCCAGCGCCAGCCTGCCTTTTCCGATCATCTTCAATGGAGTTCAGGTGATGATTAACGATGTTGCGGCGCCGATATACTATGTCAGCCCGACGCAGATCTCAGTGGTTGTTCCCTACCTCACCACTTCGGATTCAACCGCGGAGATCTATGTCGTTAACAACGGCACGAATTCGAATCTCGTGTCGGAGTTCACGGGATCCACTTCGGTTGGAGCATTTACCAACCCTGCCGGCGGCCTTGGCTACGCAGCCGCTCTTCATCCGGACTATTCGGTGATATCGAAATCGAGTCCGGCGCAAATTGGAGAAACAGTCGCGGTTTATCTCACTGGAATGGGTGCGGTACTCCCGCGGGTTGCGGACGGAGCCGCCGCGCCAAGCAATCCCCCGAGCGTCACGTTAGCCGTACCGGTGGTCTACCTGCTCGATACATCAGGCAATTACTTGCAGGCTCCTGTCGGCTTCTCCGGCCTCGCGCCGGGCTTTGCGGGCTTGTATCAGATCAACTTCACGATCCCCGCGGGCCTTGCTGCCGGCGACTTGTCCCTGGAAATCATTGGTCCCGATTCGGTCACCTTCCAAGCCCTGCTTCCGCTGAATGCGACCACCGCCTCAGCCACTCCCTCGGCTGCCGCGAAGTCAGCGCGTGCATCGCGGCGTCATCCGTAAAAGAGCTATTGCGCGGATTGGGAAACGGGAAGCGCGGCGGGTCGCGGTTCACAAACGCGGCCAGACCCAGAGACAGTCTAAAGACCGCGCCGTACATCCGCTTTCGGCGCGAAAGCTCTGCAGCGTCGTCAGCGTGCCGCTCGGAAATGATTTACGGTATGAAGGGAACGGACACAGGACACCAGCGATATATCTTGACCGGACTTGGAGGATGGTTGTGACGTGGTGTCGGTTGGCCATCCGACGTGTCGACGGCTGGTCGTCGTGGCAGGGTTCCGTCACACGTGCGGTGAAGCGTTTTTGACGGGAAGCGGTTCAGTTTTACGGACTTCGATTGATGCGTCCGATTGGAGTGCTGCGTGCCTTTACGCCGCAAGAAAGGACAACACTCATGCGAAAAGCACAATACCTTCTCTTCTTGACATTCGCGGCCGTTCTCGCTGCGACGGGCGCGGATGACGCGACCGCACGGCTCGGGAAAGCCACTGCTGTTCTCAATAAGATGACGCAATCTGGGCACGACATTCGGACGGGAGAACTCGCCAGTGCCGATTGCATCGTGGTCATTCCAGGATTCAAGAAGGGGGCCATTGTTGTTGGTGTGGGGCACGGACGCGGGTTTATCTCGTGTCGGAATGGAGGCAATTGGTCGGCGCCAGGAGCGATCACCCTGGATAGCGGCAGCTTGGGCGTACAGCTCGGTGGCGAAGAAATGAACATCGTAATTCTGTCAATAGACAAGGATATGCGCTCCAAGCTGCTCTCTGATCGTTTCGCGATCGGGTCAGACGCTTCGGCTGCCTGGGGAAATGGCGCGTCCGCACATGGCGATCCCAACGCAAAGATTCTTCTCTACGGCCAGACCAAGGGAGCCTTCGCGGGCTTCGATCTCGATGGTGCAACCTTCAAGCCGGATGACTCCGGCAATAAAGCGCTTTATGGAAAGACACTAAGCAACGGCGAAATTGTCGCGGGAGCAACGGCGCCACCAAGTGCGCAGGCGTTCGTCGCAACCATCGCGCAAGCGTCCGGCCGCTGATTCAACACAACTCCGCTTTTTCGTGACGGCGCCTGTAAAACAGGGCGGGTGAGTGGCCACTTCTCATAGGCGCTGTCGAGCCGTCACGAGTTTGGGGCCGAGTACGACCCGAGACCTCGTCCGCCCTTAACTGCCCTTGTCCTTCGACTGGCTTTTCTTTGCTGCGCGCGCCACTGCGGAGGGGCTCGCGGGAACCACCTTCGCTGCCGTCGCCCTATTTTTCTTCTTGTCGAAGGTCAGTTTCCCGGGATTCACCTCGGCCCCATCCTTTAGTCTCGCGTTGATATCCTCGGCGCCCATTTGTGCAATGCGATCCGCAGCCCATTCAGCGTCCTGAAGCGCAGACTGCCGCTTCAAATCAGCTTGGCTAACCGGTTTCGCCCATCTGGCTGCGGCGGCGGTCCTCGCGACTGCCTTGCGTTGCTCTGGTGTTAGTTTTTCCATGCGGGCCTTGCCGCTGGCTTTCCCGCCCTTGCGGCCGATCTCCGCCAAGTATTTCGCCACCGCAGTTTTCCGCACCGTTTTATTGATTCTAAAGCCGCTTCAGGAAAGTAGCAACTGTCGCTTGACAATGCTGAAGCGGGATCAGCATAATCAATAAGCAGGAATGCTGAAGCGGAGCTGGCACGATTGAAGTTCGGAACGCAAACCAGTGACCCAGTGCTGACGCTGCTCAAGGCAGAATTGCAGAAGCCACTGGAACAACGCCAAGGAAGTGGAACGCGCGACGTCGCCGATCGCCGGACTTGCCGCCGCTTCTCTTTGCGGCTAGCGGTCAGGTGCCGGCGGATGGGAGCTCGATTCCTCCTGGACCGAATCAGTGTCGGCGAGATCGTCAATATCAGCAGCAAGGGTCTGCTGTTTACGACTAGCGACGTCTTTCTGCGAGGGCAAGTCGTTGAAGCCTCTATCGACTGGCCGATACGTCTACATCCTGGCGTGCGGCTGGCGCTTGTGGTTAAAGGCGCGGTGGTGAGAAGCTCCGGCAATCATGCCGCGATGCACATCGAAAAGTATCAATTCAGAACTTGCGCGGCCGCGGGCGTGAAGATCAGATGAAAGGAGTCTGCGCTTATTGTGGCAGCCCTAACCGTGACAAACAACAACCAGCAACCCTCCACCGGGTTAATATCGCTCTAACGCTCATGCCAAACTTGCGCAGGGGATTCCTCTGCGTTGTCACTTGCCGGTAACCCGACGAGATATCCGGGCCGTGCCGCAGTGACAAGTCGCGCGGAGTTCAACTGTGTCCACGTAATAAGTAAGAGAGTTTCAAGCCTGTTCGGATCACCAAAAGAAGTCGGAGGTGCTAACTCAACATGACAAGTATTCACATGAGGTATATTGTTTTTTCAATCTTCGGTCTTCGGCCAGAAGTGCTCGGCACGTGAGCCGCTTCCGATTTGCAACGCGTTCTTTATCGACGCAAGCCCCGCCTGCGCCAGCTGTATTTCAGGACGTGTATAACACTTTGACCACCCAGATCGCCGGCTTCGATGCGGCGGTGAATGAGTTTGTTTTCAGTTTAGTACTTGAAAGGTATTAACTTCTTGAAGTCTTCGTCAATTCTACGCGCTTCGACGCGATTGCGTCTCTGTCTGCCTGTAATTCTGGCGCTGTCGGTTTTACATCCGTTTTGTAAGGCGGCCACGCCGCCCCCGGTCCCGGCGGCTTTCCAGGACCTGTATACCCAGTTGGACGGATATCTCACCTCCTTCAATGCCACGCTGAACAGCCGTTGGAACGGGTCCAAGTATCCGGTTCTCTATGCGGCGAATTCCTTGGTTGCGAATGGGAACGCAGGCCCGCAACTGGTCAATCCGCTCGACTTCAAGGAAGTGGAGCTCGAGCTCCAGGGGTTCAAGGCCATGGGGTATCAGGCGGTGATGATCGAACTCCCCTTTCCCATGCTGTACGAGCCCTTCTTCTCCAGCCAGGCGCAGTATCAGCAATACGTGAACTTCTATACCCAGGTGGCCAGCACTATCCGGGGGTTGGGCATGAAAATAGTGATCGAAAACGATGCCATGTGGCCCAACGGCGTCTACTCCGGCTGGAGCGTGGCGCCCTTCTTTGCCACCCTCGACTGGACCCAATACCAGCAGGCGCGCGCGCAGGCGGCGAAAACGGTTGCCCAGATCATGCAGCCGGATTACATGGTGCTGATGGAAGAGCCGGACACGGAAGCCATGAATTCCGGACAAACCGAGGTGAACACCGTCACCGGGGCCACCAGCATGGTGAGCCAGATTCTGACCAGCGTCCGGGAGGCGGGGATTCCCGGTCTCAAGGTGGGGGCCGGGATGGGCAGTTGGTATCCGCAACACCTGGCCCTCACGCAGAGTCTGGCCGCTCTGCCCCTGGACTTCATCGACATACATATCTACCTGATCAACAATGGCTATCTGAACAATGCCCTGACGATAGCCAGTACAGCGGCCGCAGCCGGCAAGCCTATCGCGATGACGGAATGCTGGCTGAATAAGATCCGCGACAGCGAGGTGGGCGTGCTCGACTACAACGAGATTTACGCCCGCAATCCGTTCAATTTTTGGGAGCCGCTGGATACTAATTTCCTCAAGACCATGAAGAAGCTGGGCAACTACACCCAGATGTACTTTTGGTCGCCGTTTTCGACATTCAATTTCCGTGGCAATCTGCCGTATGACAGTTCCACCGAGAATCTGACGCCCATGGAGATAAAGGCTATGTGGGCCCCTGTGGCAGGGAGCGCTACGCAGAAAGGCGACTTCACCCCCACGGGCGTGAACTCGTACAACATGCTGGTCTCGCCTCCGAACACCAACGCGCCCACCACCCCGTCAAACCTTGCTGGAGGATCGGCTGAGCCCACCACGGCAGGTGTGAATTGGAGCGCCTCGACCGATGAGGTGGGGGTGGCCGGTTACAATGTGTTCCGCAATGGCGTGCAGATCGGGACTACCGCCGGAACGTCCTACCAAGACTCGGGATTGACACAGGCGACCACCTATACCTATATGGTGTCCGCCTTCGATCTGGCTGGAAACACATCGCCCACAGTGAGTGTATCGGTCACTACGAAGGATGTGACGCCTCCCAGCACGCCCGCCAATCTGGTGACGGCCGTGGTTTCCACGAAGCAGATCAAGCTGACGTGGTCGCCCTCGACTGATTTGGAGGCAGTGGCCGGCTATCATGTGTTCCGTGGAACCACGCCCGCCGGGCTCAGCCAGGTAGGGCGCACCGCCGCCACCACATCCCCTTCTTTCATCAGCTATTCATTGACGCCGGGAACCACCTACTACTTCGGCGTGGAAGCGGAGGATACCTCCGGAAACGTCTCGGCGATGTCGGCGGTGGTATCGGCCGCTACGCTGGCACCGCCCAAAGCGCCGAGAAAGCTGGTGGCGACGCCGCTAACGACCAAGCAGATCGGGCTGACCTGGACGGCCGGTACCAGCGGCATGCCGATTACCTCCTACGACATCTACCGGGGAACCTCACCTTCCAGTTTGAGTAAGGTGGGCGCTACCAAGGAGCTTTCCTACACGAATTACGCGCTTACGCCGGCGACGACATACTATTACGCGGTGCAGGCGGAGGACTCCGTGGGCGACCTTTCGCCGCTCTCGGCCACCGTATCGGCCACTACGCCTTAGCTGTCCTAGAAGATCCGAACCGCATTGCAGACTGCCGCGAAAACGGTTTGAACAGTGAGTGGGGTAACAACCGAAAGCAATTGACTTTCGGTCGAATACTGAACCTGGCAACCGAAGCTGCTGGGACCGCATCCAAAACTCAGGGGGGTGCCGGGTTTCCATGAAAATCAGACAGAATCTAATGATTGGAATGATCGTTACGTCTTTCGTGGCCGCGAACGTTGCCACGTCATCTTCCGTCCCAAATGCCGCAGGCGTTCCGGTTCAAATTATTGTCACGGCGGTTCCGGCTTCGGGCGTGCGTCCACCGGACAACCTGGAAGCCGACGATTTGGCCGTTACATTGGGTAACGCGCCCGCCCGCCTGGTTCATTCACAGCGATTGACGGGCGATCTGGCGGATATGCAGCTCTTCGTCTTGCTAGACGACTCAACGCGATCATCCAGCCTCGGCGTTCAATTGCCGGAGCTGAAAGCCTTCATCGGATCGTTGCCGGCGACAACAGAGGTAGCGATCGGATATATGCGCAACGGGACGTTCGGTCTGGCGCAGGGATTCACGGCGGATCACGCGAAGGCCGCCAATGCCTTGCGCCTTCCAGAGGCAATTCCAGGCGGAAACGGCAGTCCTTACTTCGCGCTCTCTGATCTCGTGAAGCATTGGCCGTCGAAGGAATCCACTAACCGGCGAGCTGTGCTCATGCTGACGGACGGCGTCGATCGCTACTACGACACATCGATGGTAGACGATCCTTACGTCGATGCGTCGGCACATGATGCCGTAATCAAAGGCGTCATCGTTTATTCGATTTATTTACGGGACGCCGGCTTTTATGATCGCGGTGATCGAGTAACTCTCTTTGCGCAGTCTCGCCTCAATGAGGTCAGCCAGGAAACCGGCGGCAACGCCTACTTCCAGGATTTCGCCGATCCAGTGTCGATTTCGCCATTCATGAAGGACCTTCGAAATCGTCTGGATCATCAATATGAGTTGACGATTAACGCATTCAATGGGCACGGCGTTCGACCGGTCAAGGTGCGAAGTGAGATATTGGGCGTGAAGATTCAGGGTCCAACCCGCGTTTACGTGCAGTAGCGTCGTCGCTCGGCTGCTTAACGCTGTCAATCGCCAGGTGTCGCCCTTGATCAGGTTCTGGCCGGCGCCATCCGGAATTAGAGTACGTACAGGCGCAGCATCCACCAGACAAGAAAAAGCGCGATTGCCGCAACTACGACGTAGCGAATCCACTGTCCAGCGGTCTTTGGTTCGGTGCGATTGGGCACGGACAGAGGATAGCACTCGGTTTGAAGGCGAGCGCGATCAGTGTCGCAACGCGGTGACTCATATCAACGGCGCACCAGCCAGTACCAATAAGACCGGAGAAGTCGGCGGCGGCTTTTTCGAGAGTTCTGCAACTCGAAAACTGGGGCGAATACTTCGCTTATGGCTGTGGGTGACAGCTGCAAATCACTCGGTGCCGAATCCAACGCCCAAATCAGGTGGGTGCTTCCCGGCTTGAGTAGTCGGGAGACTTCCGACACGTAGGCCCGCTGGCCCTAAGGGTCAAGACAATGAAAGCAGCCAGCGTCGAATGAAACGTCAAACGGGCCGCTAAGCGGGTCCAGCCGAGTGAGATCGCCCACGAGGAATTCTGGCCTCTCGTTGTCTCGGGCGACCCGTTTCCGCGCCTTGGCAATCGCGACCGGCGAGAAGTCTACTCCCGTGACGCGCAACCCCTGTTGCGCCAGATAGCACGAGAACCTCCCAACTCCACATCCTAGCTCCAGGAAACTCCGGGCAGGACTCTGCCGGACCAATGCTTTCACCTCCTCGGGAATACGAATGTCGCCCCAAAGGGTGAAACGGGCGCCATAGGCGCGATCGAAATCTGTGCTCTTCGTGAGTGCGGGAATAATGCAAGAACCCCCTTCATTGGGACCCGGTATCCACGCCGACCTTCTGGATCAATCACGCGTCCAGATTGCTCGTGCGGGAGTTCGAGCAGCAGCTACGGCCGCTCGATTTCGGTATGGCCTACCTCCCGGTCGTCATGGCGATCGAGGAGAATGGGCCGTTGTTGCAGAAGCATCTGGCCGAGCTCGCGCACGTTGAGCAATCTACCATGGCCGCTCTTCTCGTGCGGATGGAGCGTGACGGACTGATCCAGCAAGAACCGCACCCTGGTGACAAACGCGCTCGACTGATCTCGCTCTCGCCGAAGGCGAAGAAACGTGTGCCTTCGGCGAAGAAACGGCTGGGAAAGGTTGTCGAACAAGCGACTTCCGGCTTCAGCAAAGAGGAACGCGCGATGATTATTGCGCTGATGCGCCGCGTGGTACACAACCTAGAACGGCAAAACGACCATGGTTGAAACCCGCACCGATAGACACCATCACTTCTGAGATTTATTTCAATCTATCCGAAACTTTAGCCAGCGCTGCATTCGCGCAGGACGCGTCCTTGTCTCCGCCTGGAGCACCGCTGACAGCAATAGCGCCGATCGTAGCGTCCCCGACCTTGATCGGCACGCCGCCCTGGGCGTTGATAGTGCCCGGAATCGTCGCCGGCGGAGCTGCGGTACCGGGCGGAAGAGGCTGGGCCGGACCCGAGGGCCTGTTATAGAGCATGGTAGCGGTAGCCTTCATTTTGGCCACTTCCGTTGTCGCCGCGCTCGCACCATCGTCCCGTAGCAGCGCCTTCGGCGCGTTAAGGCCATCGACCACCAACACCGTTACCTTGTAGCCATCAGCACGGCATTTGGCCATGGCTTCCTGTGCGATGGTCTGGGCGACGTCAACAGTGAGTACCTTCGATGCAGGAAGCTGTGCGAGGGCACTCCCTGAAACAGCCGCCATCGCGGAAGTGAAAACTACCCACTTGGTGAAATTCATGTCTTGAGATCCTCGGAACCTATTCTAGTCCACGGCCTCGAAGCAGACAGCCTCGATCATAGTCCACGGTTGCTTCGGTAATCGCCTACGGAGTTGCTATCAACCGCACGGATTCAGAGGTCATGGCGCCGTCTTTGCCGGTGACTGCCAGGCGGATACTCACGTCGTTTGTCTTCGGGCCATAAGCCACGTAGCCCTCACGAAGTTGTACTGGATCGAACGGCACCGCTTCGGTTATTCCGTTTTCGGTGATCCTCATGACGCCATGGTCGGAGGCCAGGATCGCCGGTGATTCGCGATTCCAACGAATCTGTAATTGGTTCGAAAGAGCCGTCACCATCAACCCCAGGTTTGTTCTGGCGCCGGATTCCGCCAATGGGGGCGTTGATTGGGTTGAGGGTGGCAGCGCCGCCGCGTGGTGTGAATAGGCCCCAACCATGATCATCCCGAGAGTCGCCGTGGGCAGTAGTCGCAACCATTCCACGCGATTCATAGAAGTAAAAGGTGGAACCGTGGGTTTTCGGTGAGATTCAGTCACCTCTTCAGGCGGGACCCTCCAGTCGGCGTGCTCGCCGACTATTCTTCCAGCGCTTATAATTTTTCCCTCCCGATCACGCCAGAGCTCTTCGGCCAAGTCCTCGCAGGAGGCATTGAGCCGCGTGAAGCCCTGTGAGTGGGCCCAAGCATAGAACGCTGAGCGCTCGGATTCCGAGAGCGGCTGGGCATCGAGCGGTTTATGCGGATGATTAGCCATCGTAGTCACGGTCCCGAAGAAAACTGGCTGCCTCCACGACCGGCCAGGGTTAGTTGTGAATTTCCGTCTCCAATCTTGCAACCTCACGACGGTGAGGTCAACAGGAACGCGAGTTGAATTCAAGCAACATGTACTGTCTATTCAAGCGGCTTGTACTGTGAGTACCAAC